>Ga0208079_1000917_pt1 | contig 16000 bp, 12 predicted proteins | sample NGESurdeep092012_5_FD_184474 | JGI IMG/M metagenome (GOLD analysis project Ga0208079, IMG submission 184474) | Arctic peat soil microbial communities from Barrow, Alaska - NGEE Surface sample 210-2 deep-092012 (SPAdes) | ecosystem: Environmental > Terrestrial > Soil > Wetlands > Peat ... | reverse complement strand
GCCTCCAGCCGGTTGCGGGCGATGCCCAGCGCCACCACGTCCTCGCCCAGGGCGGCGACCGGCAGCCCAGCGAGCTCCTCGCCGGCCAGCTGGTCCAGTACACCGCCGAGCCGGCCCACCGGCGGTCGTCCGTCGTACTCGAACATGTGTTCTACTGTAGTCGGCGGCTCCGACAATTTTCGCGCTGTTGTGGTCAGGACGAGCATGGTTTCGGTAACTGCACCCGCCGCTTCTAGACTGCCCATTCGACCCCTTCCGCTTGGAGCCAGCCAGCCATGCCCGCACCCAACTCCGCCTTCGACCCGGTCGAGGTGGTGGCCGCCCTGGCCCCGGCCGAGGTGGCTCGTCGGCGCGACGAGGCGCTCGCCGCCGTTGCGGCGGCCGCGGACCTGGACGCGCTCAAGGCGGTACGGCTGGCGCACGCCGGCGACCGGTCGCCGCTGGCACTGGCCAACCGGGAGATCGGCGCACAGCCGCCCCAGGCCAAGGCCGACGCCGGCAAGCGGGTCGGGGCGGCTCGGCGCGCGGTCGTCGAGGCGCTGACAACCCGGCAGGTCGAGCTGGAAGTCGAGCGGGACGCCCGAGTTCTGGTCGAGGAGGCGGTGGACGTCACGCTGCCCTGGGACCGGGTGCCTCGCGGCGCCCGGCACCCGCTGACCACGATCCAGGAGCGGATCGCCGACGTGTTCGTGGCCATGGGCTATGAGGTCGCCGAAGGCCCCGAGGTCGAGCACGAGTGGTTCAACTTCGACGCGCTCAACTTCCGGCGCGACCACCCGGCCCGCGAGCTGCAGGACACCCTGTTCGTCGAACCCATGGGCTCCGGCGTGGTGATGCGCACGCACACCTCACCGGTCCAGGTCCGGGCACTGCTGGAACGCGACCTGCCCGTGTACGTCGTCTGCCCCGGCCGCACCTTCCGCGCGGACGCGCTGGACGCCACCCACACCCCGGTCTTCAGCCAGGTCGAGGGCCTGGCGGTGGACGAGGGCATCACCATGGGACATCTGAAAGGGACGCTGGACGCCTTCGCTGCCGCGATGTTCGGCGTCGGGGTATCCACCCGGCTGCGGCCGTCGTACTTCCCGTTCACCGAGCCCTCCGCGGAGGTGGACCTGCGCTGCTTCGTCTGCCGCGGGTCCTCCACCGAGCCGGGCGGTGCGCCGTGCCGCACCTGCTCGTCCGAGGGTTGGATCGAGTGGGGCGGCTGCGGGATGGTCAACCCCAACGTGCTGCGGGCCTGCGGGGTCGACCCGGACCGCTACAGCGGCTTCGCCTTCGGGATGGGGCTGGAGCGCACCCTGATGTTCCGGCACGACATCGCCGACATGCGTGACCTGGTCGACGGCGACGTTCGGTTCACGTTGGCCTTCGGGATGGAAGCCTGATGCGGGTCCCGCTGTCCTGGCTGCGCTGCTACGTCGACCTGCCAACGGACTCCGCCCGCGAGGCGGCGGATGCGTTGCTGCGGGTCGGCCTGGAGGTCGAGCGGGTTGAGTCGGTCGGCGCCGATGTCGCCGGCGTACTGGTCGGCGAGGTGCTCGCCATCGAGGAGTTCGTCGCCGGCAACGGCAAGACCATCCGCAGCTGCCAGGTGGACGCCGGCGCCGGCGCCCGGGGGATCGTCTGCGGTGCCCGTAACTTCGCCGTCGGCGACCGGGTGCCGGTCGCGCTGCCCGGCGCCGTACTGCCCGGCGGCTTCACCATCACCGCGCGCAAGACCTATGGGCACGTCAGCGACGGCATGATCTGCTCCGCCCGCGAGCTCGGCATCGGCGAGGACCACACCGGCATCCTGGTGCTGCCGGACGCTCCGCCACTCGGTGCCGACGTCGTCGAGCTGCTCGGCCTGCGCGACGACGTCCTCGACATCGCCGTGACACCGGACCGCGGCTACTGCCTGTCGGTGCGCGGGTTGGCCCGGGAGGCGGCGGCCGCGTTCGGCGTGCCGTTCCGGGACCCGGCGCTGATCGACGTCCCTGCGGCGGATGGCTCGGCGTACGACGTCCGGGTCGAGGACGCACAAGCCTGTGACCGATATGTGGCTCGCACCGTAACCGGGCTGGATCCGACGGCCCCATCGCCGATGTGGCTGCAGCGGCGGCTGGTCCTGGCCGGGATGCGACCGATCTCGCTCGCGGTCGACGTGACCAACCATGTCCTGCTCGACCTCGGACAGCCGCTGCACGCCTTCGACCGGGCGCGCCTGGCAGGTCCGATCGTCGTCCGCCGAGCCGGCGCTGGGGAGCAGATCACCACACTGGATGGGGCTGCCCGTCTGCTGGAGCCGGGCGACCTGGTCATCGCCGATGACACCGGTCCGGTTGCCCTCGCCGGGGTGATGGGCGGGGCCACCTCCGAAGTCGGACCGGCGACCACCGACCTGGTGATCGAGTCCGCGCACTTCGAACCGACCACCGTGGCGCGCACGTCCCGGCGGTTAAAGCTCGCCTCGGAGGCCTCCCGCCGGTTCGAACGGGGCGTCGACCCGGACCTGGCGCCGGCGGCCGCGCAGGCCGCGGTCCGGCTGCTGGTCCAGCTCAGCGGCGCCACTGACCCCGGGGGCGCCACCGACGTGGACCGCCGCCCCGGTCGGCCTCCGATAGTGCTTCCGCTGGCTCTGCCGGGCCGGGTCGCCGGACGCCCCTACCCGCCCGAGGCGGTACGCCGTCGACTGGCCGAAGTCGGCTGCGCCGTCGAAGGCACGGATCCGCTGACAGTCACCCCGCCGTCGTGGCGACCCGATCTCGGCCAGGCCGCGGACCTGGTCGAGGAGGTGGTGCGGCTGGAGGGGTACGACGCAATTCCAACCGCCCTGCCGCTGGCGCCCGCCGGCCGCGGGCTGACCCGCGAGCAGCGGCTGCGCCGACAGGCGAGCCGCGCCCTCGCCGCTGCCGGGTACGTCGAGGTGCTCGGCCACCCCTTCTTGTCTGCGCGGGTCTGGGACGACCTCGGGCTGCCGGCGGATGACCCGTGGCGGCATACCGCCCGGCTGGCGAACCCGCTCGCCGACACCGAGCCGGAGCTGCGGACCGTCCTGCTGCCCGGCCTGCTCGCGACCTTGGCGCGCAACGTTGGGCGCGGTCAGCCGGACGTGGCGCTGTTCGAGACCGGACTGGTGTACCGGCCGCGCCTGGACGCGCCGGCGGCACCGGCCGAGGTCACGACCGCGGGGCGGCCGGAGCCCGACGTCCTGGCCGCGCTGGCGGCAGCGCTGCCGGACCAGCCGCGGCACGCCGCCGTGGTCGTGACCGGGATCCGGGAGCCGGCCGGGTGGTGGGGGCCGGCGCGGCCCGCGCTGTGGACGGACGCGGTCGAGGCGGCCCGGGTGGTGGCAACCGCCGTGAGTGCGCCGCTGACCGTCCGGGCCGGCCAGCGGGCGCCCTGGCACCCCGGTCGGTGCGCCGAGCTGATCGTCGGCGACCGGGTCGTGGGGTTCGCCGGGGAACTGCACCCACGCGCCATCGCGGCGCTCGGCTTGCCGCTCCGGACGGCGGCGATGGAGCTCGACCTGGGACCGGTGCTGGCGTCCGCGCCGGAGGTGGTGTCGGCCCCGGTGGTGTCGGCGTTCCCGGTTGCGACCCAGGACGTCGCCCTGGTGCTGGACGCCGCCGTGCCGGTGGCCGAGGTGGCGGCCGCACTGGACGCCGGCGCTGGTGACCTGCTGGAGTCGCTGCGGTTGTTCGACGTCTACACCGGCGACCAGGTGCCGCCGGGACACCGGTCGCTGGCCTACTCGCTGCGGTTCCGGGCGCCGGACCGCACCCTGACCGTGGCGGAGACGACCGCCGCCCGGGATGCCGCAGTGGCTGAGGCTGCCCGGCGTACCGGCGCGGTGCTGCGCGCCAGCTGAGTGCGCCGGCTGAGTGCGCCGAGCTGATCAGCCGGTCGACCGGCCGCCGCGCAGCTGTTGAAAGCGGAACAGGTGGTCCGCTCCGACCACGGCGGCGTCGGCGGCAAGCACATCCCGGACGAACTGCCCGGATGAAGGCGAAGCCCAGGACAAAGGCGACCAGCAGGAGGAACAGCGGCTGTCGACCGGCGAGGTAGATGTGTTGGCGGTACGCCGCCGTCAGCGCGGACCAGAGCGGCATGGCACACCCCTTCGGCAGTGGTTCAGGCCAGCGACTTGGTGAAGAAGTGTGCCCAGATGATCATTCGCTCGCGCAGGTAGAACCGATGGGCGTCGTGCCGCTGCACGCCCGAGTCCAGCGCGATGGCCGAACAGCAAGCGGCCCGCGCCCGGCGCTCCAGCTCGGCAAGCAGGGCGTGCCCGACGCCTTGGGAGCGCGCGGCGGCGGTGGTCACCAGGTCGTCGACGTACAGTCGCCGTCCGACCGCCGTGGTGGCCACGATGCGCCAGCCAGCCACCGCCACGCAGCGCCCGGTGTCGTCGTACGCCGCGGTGAAACGCAAGCCTTGCGAGTGCCCCTCGGCGGAGATCGCGGCGAGGGACTCGGCGGTGAGGTGTGGCCGCAGCTCGCGCAGGACAGGCAGCGCCTCGGCCCAGCGCGCGTCGCTGGGCGACAGATTGACGAAGTGCATACCGGCCACCCTAGGAGCCGCCCGTCCGCGCGCCGACCTACGCCGATGTTGAGGCCACGTGCGTATCGACGCGCGTGATCCGCACGTGGGCTCAAGATCGGCGGGTGGGTGGGGCGGCGGCGGTCAAGACGGTTGCATAGTGATACGGATACGTGCATACTGGCCCGCGGTCAGTGCCGACACCCCGAGGAGAAGCCGGATGGGACTACGGGCAGCAGTGGCCGGCGCCAGCGGGTACGCCGGGGGCGAGCTGCTGCGGCTGCTGCTCGGCCACCCCGGGCTCGAGCTGGCCGCGCTCACGGCCGGCGGCTCGGCGGGATCGGACGTGGCCGCCAGCCACCCGCAACTCCCGCAGTTGGCCGGCCGGACCTTTGCCGCCACCGATGCCGCCGCGCTCGCCGATGCCGACGTGGCCTTCCTGGCCCTGCCGCACGGCGAGTCCGCCGCCCTGGCCGCAAGACTGCCGGACGAGCTGACAGTGATCGACCTCGGCGCCGACTTTCGGCTCGCCGACGCCGCCGCGTGGGACCGCTACTACGGCGGGCCGCACGCCGGCTGCTGGCCCTACGGTCTACCCGAGCTGCCGGGCGCGCGCGCCGTGCTGGCCGGCGCGCGCCGGATCGCCAACCCCGGTTGCTACCCCACCGCGGTCGCGCTGGCCCTGGCGCCGCTGCTCGCCGCCGGGCTGGTCGAGCCGGCGGACGTGGTCGTCGTGGCTGCCAGCGGCACCTCCGGCGCCGGCCGGTCGGCCAAGGTCAACCTGCTCGGCAGCGAGGTGATGGGGGACCTGTCGGCGTACAAGGTCGGCGCCCATCAACACACGTCGGAGATGGCGCAGACCCTGACCGCCGCCGCGCGCGAGCCGGTCACGCTGTCGTTCACCCCGGTGCTCGCCCCCATGCCGCGCGGCATCCTGGCCACCTGCACCGCGCGGCTGCGGCCCGGGGTCGACGAGGCTGCGGTGCGAGCGGCGATAGCGGCGGCGTACGGCGACGAACCCTTTGTCCATCTGCTCCCCGCCGGCCGCTGGCCGCATACCGCCGCTACCGCCGGCTCGAACGCCGCCCAGCTGCAGGTCACCGCCGACGTCACCGCCGGCCGCGCCGTGGTCGTCGCCGCCATCGACAACCTGGGCAAGGGGGCGGCCGGCCAGGCCGTCCAGTGCGCCAACCTGGCCCTCGGCCTGCCCGAGACCGCCGGGCTGACCGCCGCTGGGATCGCGCCGTGAGCGTCACCGCCGCGGCCGGCTTTCGCGCCGCCGGGGTCACCGCGGGCCTCAAGGCCAGCGGGCGCCCGGACCTGGCGCTGATCGTCAACGATGGTCCGGACGCCGCCGCCGCCGCCGTGTTCACCACCAACACCGTGCTGGCCGCGCCCGTGCTGTGGTCGCGGCAGGTGCTCGCTGGCGGCGAGGTCCGCGCCGTGGTGCTGAACTCCGGGGGCGCCAACGCCTGCACCGGCGCGCCCGGCTTTCAGGACGCGCACGCCACCGCGGCGGCGGTCGGTGCCGCCCTGGAGATCTCAGCCGGCGAGGTCGCGGTCTGCTCCACCGGGCTGATCGGCGTACGACTGCCGATGGACCGGCTGCTGCCCGGCGTCGGCGCCGCGGTGGCCGCGCTGGGCGCCGGCGGTGGAGCGGACGCGGCCGAGGCGATCTGCACCACCGACACGGTGTCCAAGCAGGCAACAGTGTCCAAGCAGGCAACAATGTCCAAGCAGGCAGCAGTGTCCAAGCAGGCAGCAGTGTCCAAGCAGGCAACCGCCGGCGGCGAAGGCTGGACCGTCGGCGGGATGGCCAAGGGGGCCGGCATGCTTGCCCCCGCGCTGGCCACCATGCTCGTCGTGGTCACCACCGACGCGCAGGCCGCCGCCGACGACCTGGACCGGGCGCTGCGGGCCGCGACCGCCCAGACCTTCGACCGGGTGGACACCGACGGCTGCATGTCTACCAACGACACGGTGCTGCTGCTGGCCAGCGGTGCCAGCGGGATCAGTCCGCCGTACGCCGAGCTGGAGCGCGCCGTCACCGACGTCTGCGCCAACCTCGCCCGCCAGCTGGTCGCCGATGCCGAGGGCGCCAGCAAGGAGATCGCCATCGAGGTCACCGGCGCCGCCGACGAGGCCGACGCACTGGCCGCCGCCCGCGCGGTGGCCCGCAGCGCGCTGTTCAAGTGCGCGGTCCATGGCGAGGACCCGAACTGGGGTCGGGTGCTGGCGGCGATCGGCACTACCCCCGCCCGCTTCGACCCTTACCGCGTCGACGTGTCCTTCAACGGCGCCCCGGTCTGTTCCGACGGGGTGGCCGCCGGCGGCCCCGGCGACGCCCGAGTCGCGCTTAAGCCCCGGTACATCCACGTCGTCGTCGACCTGCACGCCGGAGCGGCCAGTGCCACCGTGTTGACCACCGATCTGACCGCCGACTACGTGCACGAGAACTCGGCCTACAGCACATGACGGCTCAACGCGCGACCGCCCGCAACACCACCGCCCGAAACAATGCCGCGCGGCCCAAGGCCCAGACGTTGGTCGACGCGCTGCCGTGGCTGTCCCGCTTCCACGGGAAGACCGTCGTGATCAAGTACGGCGGCCACGCCATGACCGACGAGGAGCTGCGCCGGTCTTTCGCCGAGGACGTCGTGTTCCTGCGCTACGCCGGCCTGAAGCCGGTAGTGGTCCACGGCGGCGGCCCGCAGATCACCGAGCACCTTGACCGGCTCGGCGTCGAGAGTTCCTTCGCCGGGGGACTGCGGGTCACCACCCCGGAGACGATGCAGGTGGTCCGGATGGTGCTCGTCGGCCAGGTTAACCGCGACGTCGTCGGCCTGGTCAACGCCCACGGCCCGTTCGCGGTCGGAATGTCGGGGGAGGACGCCCGGCTGTTCACCGCCGAGCGGCGGACCGCGACCGTCGACGGGGAGGCGGTCGACATCGGCCTGGTGGGCGACGTCGTCGACGTCCAGCCCGGGGCGGTGCGCAGCCTGCTCGACGACGGCCGGATCCCGGTGATCGCCACGGTCGCCCGCGGGTTCGACGCCGACGGCCAGCCCGCAGTCTTCAACGTGAACGCCGACACCGCCGCCGCCGCCCTCGCGGTCGCCCTGGGCGCGGAGAAGCTGATCGTGCTGACCGACGTCGAAGGCCTCTACGCCGACTGGCCGACCAGCGACGAGGTGATCAGCGAGCTCGCCGCGGACGACCTGGAGATCATGCTGCCCACGCTGTCGGCCGGCATGGCCCCGAAGATGGAAGCCTGCCTGCGGGCGGTCCGCGGCGGCGTACCGAGCGCGCACGTCCTCGACGGCCGGGTCCGGCATGCGCTGCTGCTCGAGGTGTTCACCGACGAAGGGATCGGCACCATGGTGACGAGCGACGGGCGCCGCTGATGACGACCACTGACACGATCGAACCGCTGAGAACCGGGTACGCCGGGCTGGCCGCGCGCTGGGATGCCGCGCTGATGGGCAACTACGGCACACCGCCGGTTGCCCTGGTCCGCGGCGCGGGGGTGCGGGTTTGGGACGCCGACGGCCGGGAGTACCTGGACCTGCTAGCCGGCATCGCGGTCAGCGCGCTCGGGCACGGCGACCCTCGGATCCGGGCGGCGGTGGACACCCAGCTCTCCCGGCTGGGGCACGTGTCCAACCTCTACGTCAGTGAGCCAGCGGTGGCGCTGGCCGAGCGGCTGCAGCGCCTGCTCGGGCACGCCGACGGCCGGGTGTTTCTGTGCAACTCCGGCACCGAGGCGAACGAGGCGGCGATCAAGATCGCCCGCCGGCACGGCCGGGACGTGGGCGGCGAAACCAAGACCGAGATCGTCGCCGCCGAGCCGTCGTTCCACGGCCGTACTCTGGGCGCGCTGTCCGTCACCGGCCAGCCGGCCAAGCGGGCGCCGTTCACCCCGCTGCTGGGCGGCGTGACTTTCGTGCCGTACGGCGACGCCGACGCGCTGCGGGCCGCAGTGACCGAGCAGACGGCAGCCGTCATCCTCGAGCCCATCCTCGGCGAGTGCGGCGTGATCCCGGCGCCACCGGGCTACCTGCACGTTGCCCGGGCGCTCACCCGGGAGCACGAGGCGCTGCTCGTCCTGGACGAAGTGCAGACCGGCATCGGCCGCACCGGGGCCTGGTTCGCCCACCTCGACGAGGGCCTGGTTGGCGCGGAAGCCCCGGACGTCGTCACGCTGGCCAAGGGGCTCGGCGGCGGCCTGCCGATCGGAGCCACGATCTCCTACGGCGCCGCCGCTCGCGCCCTGCGCAAGGGCGACCACGGCAGCACGTTTGGCGGCAACCCGGTCTGCGCCGCGGCCGCGCTCGCCGTATTGACCGCGGTGGAGTCCGACCGCCTGGTGGCGCACGCCGCCGAGCTGGGCGAGCGGATCGTCGCCGGGCTGCACGCGGTCGACGATCCGCTGGTCGCCGGGGTCCGCGGACGGGGCCTGCTGCTAGCCATCGTGCTCACCGAGCCGGTCGCCGCCGCGGTCGAGGCCGCCGCCCGCGACGCCGGTTTCCTCGTCAACGCTGTGGCCGCGGACGCGATCCGGCTGGCCCCGCCGCTGGTGATCAGTGCTGGCGACGTCGACCGCTTCCTGGCCGCCGTTCCGGCGATCCTGCGGGCCGCTAGGGTCGCCGCATGAGGCGCCGAGCACGGTGAGCCCACCGCACGTACTGGTGGTGGCGGACGGGGCTCCCGGGGAGGCTCCCGGGGAGGCAACGTGAGGGAAACCTCGGTGCCCGCGGCCCCCAACTCGCGGACCACCACCGCCACGGCGTCGGCGCCGTTGACCCGGGCCGCCCGGCACGCCCGGATCGTCGCGCTGGTCGAACGGACCCCGGTACGCTCGCAGGCCGAGCTGGCCCGGCTGCTGGCGGCCACCGGGATCGTGGTCACCCAGGCGACGCTGAGCCGCGACCTGGAGGAGTTGGGCGCGGTCAAGGTGCGCACCGGCGACGGCCCCCCGGCGTACGCCGTGCCTGGTGAGAACGAGCCGCGCCGCCGCCGGGCCGCACTGGAGCCGGCGAACAGCAGCGACCGGACCAGCGACCGAACCGACGCCCGGCTGGCCCGGCTGCTGGAGGAGCTGCTGGTCTCCGCCGAGGCGAGCGGCAACCTGGTGGTGCTGCGAACCCCGCCCGGCGGGGCGCACCTGCTCGCCTCCGCGGTGGACCGGACCGCGCTCTCCGCCGTGATCGGCACCGTCGCCGGCGACGACACAGTCCTGCTGGTCTGCCGGGCGGCGACCGGGACGCACGGTGGCGACGCCGTCGCCGGTCGTCTGCTGCGACTTGCGGAGGGCCACCCCGGACCTGCTCCGCACCCGACCAAGCACCTCGACAGCAACAGGAGCAACCCGTGACAGAGCGCGTCGTCCTGGCCTACTCCGGTGGCCTGGACACGTCAGTGGCCATTGGCTGGATCGCCGCCGAGACCGGGGCCGAGGTGATCGCGGTCGCCGCCGACGTCGGCCAGGGCGGCGAGGACATGACCGTCATCCGCGAGCGGGCGCTGGCCTGCGGTGCGGTCGAGGCGGAGGTGCTCGACCTCAAGGACGAGTTCGCCGACGACCACTGCCTGCCGGCGCTGCGGGCCAACGCGCTGTACATGGACCGGTACCCGCTGGTCTCGGCGCTGTCCCGGCCGGTGATCGTCAAGCACATGGTCGAGGCGGCCCGCCGGTACGGCGCGAGCGCGCTCGCCCACGGCTGCACTGGCAAGGGCAACGACCAGGTGCGCTTCGAAGTCGGCTTCGGCGCGCTGGCGCCGGACCTGCGGGTGCTGGCTCCCGTGCGCGACTCAGGCATGACCCGGGACAAGGCGATCGCGTTCGCGGCCGAGCAGGCGCTGCCGATCGACGTGACCAAGTCCTCGCCGTACTCCATCGACCAGAACGTCTGGGGTCGCGCGGTGGAGACGGGCTTCCTGGAGGACATCTGGAACGGCCCCATCGAAGACGTCTACTCCTACACCGCGGACCCGACCGTCCCGCGGGAGCCGGACGAGGTGGTGATCACCTTCGTCCACGGCGTACCGGTCGCGCTCGACGGCCGCCAGCTCTCGATGCTGCAGATCATCACCGAGCTGAACACCCGGGCGGGGGCGCAGGGGGCGGGACGCCTCGACATGGTCGAGGACCGGCTGGTCGGCATCAAGAGCCGGGAGGTCTACGAGTGCCCCGGCGCGATCACCCTGATCACCGCGCACCAGGAGCTGGAGAACGTCACCGTTGAGCGCGACCTGGCCCGGTTCAAGCGGGGCGTGGAGCAGCGCTGGGGTGAGCTGGCGTACGACGGGCTGTGGTTCTCCCCGCTGCGTCGGGCGCTGGACACCTTCATCGACACCGCCAGCCAGCACGTCTCCGGCGACGTGCGGTTGACGTTGCACGGCGGCCGGGCAGTGGTCACCGGCCGTCGCGGCGTGGCCTCGCTCTACGACTACGGGCTGGCGACGTACGACGCCGAGGACACGTTCGACCAGTCGCTGGCCAAGGGGTTCATCGAGCTGTGGGGCCTGCCCAGCAAGCGGGCGGCGCACCGCGACCGGCGGCTCGCCGGGGGCGCCGGTGCCTGAACCGACCCAGACCCCGGGAGCGCCGGTGCCTGAACCGACCCAGACCCCGGGAGCGCCGGTGCCTGAACCGACGGAGACCCCCGCGGGTGCCGGGTCCGCCCCGATGCGGCTGTGGGGCGGCCGGTTCGCCGCCAGCCCGGCGGAGGCGCTCGCCCGGCTCTCGGTCAGCGTGCAGTTCGACTGGCGGCTGGCGCCGTACGACCTGCTGGCGTCGCGGGCACATGCCCGAGTGCTGCACCAGGCCGGCCTGCTCGACCACGACGAGCTGGCCCGGATGCTGTCCGCGCTCGACGACCTGGACGCCGCGGCGGCGAACGGGTCGTTTCGGCCGACGATCGAGGACGAGGACGTGCACACCGCCCTGGAGCGCGGTCTCCTGGAGCGACTCGGCACCCTGGGCGGCAAGCTGCGGGCGGGTCGCAGCCGCAACGACCAGGTAGCCACCGACCTGCGGCTCTTCCTGCGCGACCAGGTCCGGCGGATCGCCGAGAGGCTGGCCGAGCTGGAGGAGGCGCTGCTGGGCCAGGCCGAGCGCCACCTCGACACCGCGGCGCCGGGGATGACCCACCTGCAGCACGCGCAGCCGGTGCTGTTCGCCCACCAGCTGCTGGCGCACGTGCAGGCCGTTGCCCGCGACGTCGACCGGCTGAAGGACTGGGACCGCCGGGCGGCGGTCTCGCCGCTGGGGGCGGGGGCGCTGGCCGGCTCCAGTGTGCCGCTCGACCCGCTGGCGACCGCGCGCGAACTGGGCTTCGACCGGGCGGCGGCGAACTCGATGGACGCCGTCTCCGACCGCGACTTCGTCGCCGAGCTGCTGTTCGTCGCCGCGCTAGTCGGGGTGCACCTGTCCCGGCTGGGGGAGGAGGTGGTGCTCTGGACCACCCGGGAGTTCGGCTGGGTGGAGCTCGACGACGCCTTCGCCACCGGCTCCTCGATCATGCCGCAGAAGAAGAACCCGGACGTCGCCGAGCTGGCTCGCGGCAAGTCCGGCCGGTTGATCGGCCACCTGGCCGGTTTCCTGGCCACGCTCAAAGGGCTGCCGCTGGCCTATGACCGGGACCTGCAGGAGGACAAGGAGCCGGTGTTCGACGCGATCGACACCCTGCTGCTCGTACTGCCGGCGATGGCCGGCATGATCGCGACCCTGCGGGTCAACGCCGACCGGCTGGCGGCGGCCGCGCCGCAGGGCTTCGCGCTGGCCACCGACGTGGCGGAGTATCTGGTGCGCCAAGGGGTGCCGTTCCGGGAGGCGCACGAGGCGGTCGGCCACCTGGTCGTCTGGTGCGTGGTGAACGGCTGCGAGCTCGACGCCGTACCGGACGAGGACCTGGCCCGGATCTCGCCGCACCTGACACCGCAGGTGCGTTCCGTGTTGTCGGTCACCGGGGCGCTGGCGGCACGGTCTGGTCATGGCGGTACGGCGCCGGAGCGCGTCGCCGAGCAGCTGGCCGACCTGCGGGCCGAGGTGGCGGCGCACCGGGCGTGGGCGGCCGCGAGCTGACTGCGCCGGTGCCGCTGCCGCGAGTCTGCTACGACCGGCCGGTGCTCGAGGTGGCCCGCTCGCTGCTCGGCTGCGTCCTCGAGCGGGAGACCGCTGATGGCGTGGTCGCCGTGCGGCTGACCGAGGTCGAGGCGTACGCCGGCGCCATCGACCCCGGCTCGCACGCCTACCGCGGGCGGACCGCCCGCAACGCCACCATGTTCGGGCCGCCCGGGCACGCCTACGTCTACTTCACCTACGGCATGCACTACTGCCTGAACCTGGTCTGCGCGCCCGCGGGCACCGCGGAGGCGGTGCTGCTACGGGCCGGCGAGGTGGTGGCCGGGCTCGAGCTCACGCGCGGGCGCCAGCCCGATGCCCGCGATCGCGGGGGCCAGCCCGATGCCCGCGATCGCGGGCGCCAGCCCGATGCCCGCGATCGCGACCTCGCCCGCGGCCCGGCCCGGCTCACCCGAGCCCTGGCGGTGGACCGGGCGCTCGACGGCGTGGACGTCACCGCGGCCGGCTCGCCGCTGCGGGTGCTGGCCGGCGGGCCGGTGCCGGATGCCGCCGTCCTGACCGGGCCGCGGGTCGGGGTGGCCGGAGACGGTGCACTGACGCCGTGGCGGTTCTCCATCGCCGGCGACCGGACGGTCAGCGCCTATCGCCCCGGCGTCCGCCGCCGTCGGAGTTGACCGCCGTACGCCGGGCAAGCGCCGCCGACCGCGGCCCGGCTCGGTGACCGCCTGCCCGCACCGGCCAGTGATGATCGTTGTGCGGGAATACCGCACCTGCCGGCTAAGACTGTGGCAGTTGCGCACAATGATCATACAAGCCAAGCTCGGCCGTGCGCGTCAAGGGCCGACGCCGAGCCCGACCGTCGAACCGACCGGCAACGTGGCGTCGGCCGGGACGTCCTGCCGCCAGACCCGGCCCCGGTCGCGGGCCAGCGTCACCGGACAGCCGGCACCGTCGGCACAGGACGGCACCACCTCCACCGCGGCCCGCAGCCCGACCATCGCCAGCGCCTGCTCGGCGCCGGCGCGGTCACTGCCGAGCAGGTCCGGCACGGTGGCGTCCACGCCGGACCGAGCGGCCACGGTTATCGTCACCGTGCTTCCGGCGTCAACGGCCGCGCCGGACGACGGTTCCTGCCCGACCACGGTGCCGGCGGGGTAGGTCGCGTCGTACGACGTCCGCACGGCCACCGTGAAGCCGGCCGCGTCTAGCGTCCCGGTCGCCGCGTCGGCGGCAACGCCGAGCACGGCCGGTACGACGGTCGCCGCCGGCCCGGTTGGTGAGGTGCAGACCGCCGTCGGCTCAGTCCCGCGCAGGTAGGTACGATGCGTCACCACCGCGGTCGGCGTCCAGGCGTTCGGCCGGCAGCCCCGGGTCGCGTCCACATCGACGCGGATCACGGCATCGCCTGGGTCGGCGAAGTCCGGGGCATCCACGCCCAGCAGCGCCGACGAGGCGAACCGGCGCCAGATCTCGGTCGGCAGCGTGCCGCCGGCGATCACGGTCCGGAACCCGTTCTCCGGGACCATCGACACCGCGCCGGTGGCCACCCCCAGCCAGACGGCCGCGGCGAAGTTCGGGGTGTAGCCGACGTACCAGGCGTCCCGGTAGGCCGAGGTCGTGCCGGTCTTGCCGGCCTCCGGCCGCGGTAGCCGGGCGCGTACCCCGGTCCCTTCCCGCACCACGCCGGCGAGCAGGTCGTTGGCGACGGCGGCCACGCCCGGAGCCACCACCTGGCGCGGCTGCGGTTGCGCCTGCTCCAGCAGTCCACCGCTGGAGTCGGTCACCGAGGCGACGAGGTACGGCGCCGCGTAGACGCCGCCCGAGGCGAGGGTGGCGTAGGCCGCCGCCATCTCGACCGGGTCCACCTCTCCAGAACCGAGCGTCGTCGCCGGGTCCCGGCGCAGCGGCTGCTCGCCGGCACCACGCACGCCCAGCCGCTGCGCGGTGTCCACGACCAACGCGGCCCCGGCGTCGACGTCGCCGTTGCCGAGGCGCTGCACAATGTGTGCATACGCCGTGTTGATCGACTGCTCGGTGGCGTCGCGCACGGTCACCGAGCCGTACGCGGTGCCCTCGTAGTTCGTGACGTCCCAGACTGGGTTGCGGCCCCGGTCGATCGTCGTCTGCGCTCCCGCCAGGAACTCATCGTCCGGGCGGATCCCGTGCTCCAGCGCGGTGATCAGGGTGAACGCCTTGAACGTCGAGCCGGCCTGGCGCTTGGTAGTACCGCCGCGGGCCAGGTCGACCTTGGCGGTCGGGCTGGTGGTCGAGTAGAAGTCCCGGCCACCGACCAGCGCCGTGATGCCGCCGTTGCCCGGGGTGACTGCGGCCACCGCGGCGTCCGGGTCGCTCGGCTGGTCGAGGACGCCGGCGACCGCCTGCTCGGCTGCCGCCTGCTGGCGCGGGTCGATGGTCAGCCGGATGGTCAGCCCGCCGCGGAAGATCGCGCTCTCCCGGGTCGCCCGGTCCGGACCGAGGCGCGGATCATCGAGCAAGGTGTCGATCGCGTCGGTCAGGGCGTACGGCGCCAGATAGCGCTCATCGTCTTTGTGCAGCTGCGTCGGCAGCGCCTCGTCGCCGGCCGCGCGCGCTTGCTCGGCGGTCAGCGCGCCGGTCTCCGTCATGGCCTGCAGCACCTCGGTCCGCCGGGCGTGGGCGGCGTTGGGATGCATCACCGGGTCGGCCGCCGAGGGGGAGCGGATCAGCCCCGCCAGCAGTGCAGCCTCCGCCGCGGTCATATTCTCCGGGCCGTGGCCGAAGTAGGCCCGCGCGGCCGCGCCCACGCCATACGTGCCCTGGCCGAAGTACACGGTGTTCAGGTAGCGCTCGAGGATCTGGTCCTTGGTCAGCGAACGCTCCAGGCCCATGGCCAGCGCCGCCTCGCGCACCTTGCGCCGCACGCTGTGCTCGGGCGTTACCAGCGTGTTCTTCACCAGCTGCTGGGTGATGGTGCTGCCGCCCTGCCGCGTGCTGCCGGTGCCGGCGTCGACCGCCCCGGCGCGGGCCACCCCCCCGGCGTCCACGCCGGAGTGGGCGTAGAAGCGGCGGTCCTCGGCCGCGAGCACGCCCTGGACGAGCACCGGCGGAAGCTGCGCGAGGGTCACCGGGCGGCGGTCCTGCTCGGCATGCAGGTGAGCCAGCACGGTGCCATCGGCCGCGAGCACGGTGCTGGTCAGCGCCAGGCCGCCGAGTCGGACCGGATCCACCGGTACGGCGCGGACGCAGCCCGCCGAGCCGACGGCGAGCACACCGACGGCACCGACTGCCCGCACCCGAGGCCACCGGCGGGGCCTTGCGGCACTGCCCACCCGCTCGCCATCGGCACCGCCGGGCCGCGGCTTGAGCCCGGCGAGCCGCGTGCTCGGCCAACGTCATCGGCCAACGTCATTG
>Ga0208079_1000915_pt1 | contig 16010 bp, 15 predicted proteins | sample NGESurdeep092012_5_FD_184474 | JGI IMG/M metagenome (GOLD analysis project Ga0208079, IMG submission 184474) | Arctic peat soil microbial communities from Barrow, Alaska - NGEE Surface sample 210-2 deep-092012 (SPAdes) | ecosystem: Environmental > Terrestrial > Soil > Wetlands > Peat ... | reverse complement strand
TTAATTCTCTATAATATGTATTACAATCTCAACAGGAATAGGTTTAGAAATATTTTCAATGCTGCTTAGATTTCTAACAAGCTTGCTTGTTTCAGTTGCGAGGGTTGAGGCGCGAGTCGTGAGGTCAACTTTTTTCACTATCTTTGCGAATTATTTAATTCAAATTAAACCCTGATACATAAGTGTTATTCGATGATTTAAATCTGAATCCGGAGTTGCAGGAAGCAATTGGTTACATGGGTTTCAGGGAAACAACTCCAATCCAGGAAAAGTCTATTCCGGTGATCCTTTCCGGCAGGGATCTGATTGCCTGCGCACAGACCGGGACCGGAAAAACGGCTGCATTCCTTCTGCCAATATTGAATTACATTTCAGAAAAACGGCCCATACACACTCATACTCTTGTGCTGGTACCAACACGTGAGCTGGCTATCCAGATTGACCAGCAGGTTCAGGGTTTGGCTTATACTTTAAACATTACATCCCTTGCTGTTTATGGTGGTGGTGACGGCACAGGATGGGACCAGGAGAAAGTTGCTTTGTCGAAGGGGGCTGATATTATTGTTGCCACTCCCGGAAGGTTGATCTCACATCTTAATCAGGGTTATGTTAAGTTCGACAAGATAGAGGTACTGGTTCTTGATGAAGCTGACAGGATGCTTGATGTGGGGTTTTATGATGATATTATGCGAATAATTTCTTATTTGCCCAAAATACGTCAGACCCTGATGTTCAGCGCCACAATTCCTTTCAAGATAAGGTCAATGTCGAAGCATATTATGAAAAACCCTGTGGAGATTGCTCTTGAAAGGTCGAAGCCTGCTGAAGGGGTCATACAGGCTGTATATATGATAAATGACACTCAGAAACTTCCTCTCATAAATAGCCTTATAGCTGATCATCCTGAATATACCAGCATCTTGATATTCAGTTCAACCAAAAAGAAATTGAGTGAGATTGTGCGGGGTCTGAGGTCAAAAGACTATCATGTTGAAGGTATTTCATCAGATCTCGGGCAGAAAGAGAGGGAGGAGATGCTGTTGAGATTCAGATCGCGCAAGACCCGTGTACTGGTAGCAACCGATGTGTTAAGCCGTGGAATAGATATTAAAGATATCAATCTGGTAATAAATTTCGATGCTCCTTCCGATGCCGAAGATTATGTGCACCGGGTGGGTCGCACAGCACGTGCTGATACGACAGGCGCAGCAATAACTCTCGTTAACAGGATTGACATAATGAAGTTACAAAGGATTGAAAAACTGATCGGATACCAGGTAAATAAAGAACCACTGCCTGCTTTTATCGCTGAGATACATGAGAAAATACCCGACCATAGGTCATCGGTCAGAAAACCTGAAAGAGGCAAGTTTAAAAGGAGATTTAATTAAAACCCGTTAACAATGCAAAGTGCAGAAAGTATAAAGAGGAGAATTGAAATGGAAAAAAGAGATGATTTTAGAAGTGAATCTCCTTCCGAATCCACATCAATTAAAGTCTCAGACGATTCAAATTCAAATGAAATACTGATATTCACATCCTTCTGCAATGTTTATAAAGTTCAGAAAAAGGAGGTTATTGAAAAGTTCCAGGCACTGCAAAAAATAGATCTTGAACCGGGTGAAAAACCAATTTATCTGACAGGTGAAAAAAGATACAAGGGTTTTTTGATTGTGGCCTTTGAAAACGGGAAAATCGGAAAAATTTCGATGGACAGTTTTCAGACTGAATACGCCAGGAAAAAGCTGAAAAATGCATTCAATAATGAATCACGGCTGCTTTTTATCGAACTTATTGAACATGATATTGATCTGGTTACTTTAAGTAGCATTAAGAAAGTTGTTCTATTTAATACAGCTCAGATCAATCCCGTAGGAAGCAGGACAACCAAGGGTGTCCAGGTGATGAAAGCGAAGGATGGCAGTTCAATGATTAATGTTAAACGGCTGGAGCAGACAAAACTAACTGAGCCTGAATATTACAGGAAAAGTGAAACTCTTAATGTTGTGGGATATTACCTCAAGAGTGGAGATGAAATATAACCCTGATGAATTGTATCTAAATTAAACCCCTGTATATCTATTATTTGCAGGGGTTTATGATTAAATGAAGCTCGAGCTTTATACTAACACTGCTGCTTCAAATACATGTTGCAATTCTATTATACTGCAACCGGAACTGATACAACGATAGGATCCTTAACTGTGTGACGGTCTTTGGCCTCCTGGATATTTGTATCAGTCATGATAGCCATAAGCTTATCCATATTCGTTACTTCCAGAACCATTACAACAGATTTAGGATCATCCTGATCCTGAAATGTTTTAAAGCTCGATACGGCTGGAGCAAATAGTTTAGCCCTCTCATCATGGCCTTTCAGCCATGTTTTAAAATCTCCTACTTTGTGTCGGACAACTACTGTTGGCATAAATACAATTTTTAAGTTATTAACTGATTTGATAAAGTTGAATAATTCAGACAACTTCCTTATTTATTGGTAATAAGGAATATTAAACACAGAAATAGCGGGAAAGTTCAAAAGTTGCACTAACTGAATAATAAAGGAGCATGAGCCGAAGAAATATCCGGCCTGTCTTCCGGATCAGAGTGTGATCATTTTGTCTCCCGATTTCAGATACCTTGTCAGTGGCTCACCCATGTATTTTACATCAACTCCCAGACTTTTGAGTTTGTCTGAAACTCCATAATGATCAGAACATGCCTTACATGCTTCGAAATTAATTCCATGGTTGGTCATTTCAACAACTTCAGACTGGATCTCACTGTCGGTTCCCACCAGTTGTGCCGAGGCTCCCCAGATTATAATGTTGACTTCATCCCACCATCCGTTTGCTTTTGAGTTGATTGCATACATTACCAACATATGAAGAACGGTCTCTTTATTATCAGTTGTCCAGAGAATATTTAATTTATCCATTGTCTTTTTCAATTATCCAGAGTTAAACAAGAATTACACTTTTTTATTATCCCAAATTTTCAGCTTCTCTTTTCGTCCCTCAGTCCCCCCCTCTCCCCTTCTCCCAGTCTTACCGTTATGGTCCATTAAATTTAACAAAAATCAGTGAGACATCCCCATTATCATTCCTCCAAAGTAAGGAACAAGCCAGATCAGCCATACTGTTAAGCTGTACCTGTGGAAATTCTTTCGTGAATTTTCACTTCCTTTTCTGACCACATAGGTTGCCCAAATTGCATGTATAAGCATGAGCCAGATAGCTAACTGTCCGGTAATGGCATGCAGATCAAGAAAGTTGAATGGATGATCTGAGAGTCTGCTCATGGCCCAGGTGCCCGATAAATCGAAGATAAAGCCTGTCCAGAAGGCGACAACATGCCAACCTTTAAGATATCTGGAAAATCGTTCGGCCCAAATGCCGGTTGAGTAAAAAACCAGTGCAAGGGTTATGAGTAAGGTTGAAAGAATAAGAAGCGTCTTCATCGCAATATTTTTGTGATGAATGTAGTGACAATTTTCGATTCGCGATTCGCGATTTTAATGTTCATTTGCCTTCGGCGAGCTCCCTTCGGTCGGTTCTTTTGCTCCTCCCAAACATATTTGTTCATTTCTTTTGCTTGTTCAAATCCATGTTACTTTCTTTTTCTTGATAAAAAGAAAGTAACCAAAGAAAAATCAAGGCTGCAGATAATTTTGGGGCTCCTGTTTTGAGGCTTGCTCACGCAATACAACTCCCCCGAGCTTCGCTCGGGGTCAAACAGTATTGCTTACTAAATGCCTACGCAGCATGCCTCAAAACAGTTGCTATTTCCCAAAATTCTCTGAGGCCTTTTGAAATCCAAAAAAAATCATGATGTTAGAGAGTTTTATAAATATAGGCGCGCAGGCAACCCGGAAATGGCGCGAACTTCAGACAAAACGGTAGCGCCAATAAGGCCTGTGTAGCAGGCGCCCGTTTTGGCTGAAGTTATCATTTCCGGCCTCCTTTTCTTTGGTTCGTTTCTTTTGGAGGAGCAAAAGAAATGAACAAAATAATTTTTAAGAAAAAGAAAGTAACATTAGTTAGGCGAGCAAAAAATGAACAGATTAACAGGATCTGTAATCCGTACTGCCGGTACTTGGGCCGAACCATCTGTATCTGTACTTTGCAATAATATCATAAACCGGATCTCTGATGAAACCAGGAACTACAATAAATACAAAGAATAAAGGCCATAAGCCATCCAGACATTTTAAAATATGCAGTACTGCATTGGATTTGGTGTAGATCTTATCATCCTGGATCAATAATACCGATCCTTTATTTACATTTTTTTTATTATACTGGTTTAAGTATTCAGACGCCTTCTCCGATTCAAGAGGTATGAAACAGAATATTCTTTTGCTGTCATTTTTTGTAATGAATTTGACAACATTATTGCACAATTTGCATGTGCCGTCAAAAAGAATGATATACTTTTTTCCCTTTTTAGTATCTTCTGCAACCGGGGTACTCATATGAAGTAAATTAATCGTTTATCAATTCAACAGGTAAAGATAGATATTGTTTATCAATGACAGAACAGATAAATCCATATTGTGTTCACAGGGTGGTATGCGGCATACGGTGTGTGCGGGTTTTGAGCGCTCCCCGGTTCTCTGTATCAAAACAAAGAAAGAATTAAACATTAACCTCAATAATTCGTTATATTCATACACTGAAAACCAAATTATTATGAATCCAAATGCAATCAGAGAATTTGCTTCTTCTTTTCAAAAAAGCAGAATACTATTAAGCGGTTTTGAGCTTGATATTTTTACAAATATTGAGGAATCAGGCACAACAAACAAACAGATTTCCCACAAGCTGAAATTAGATGAGCATGCCTGTGAGCGTCTTATGAATGGTCTGGTAAGCCTGGGTTTTCTTCAAAAACAAAACCAGCTGTTTTTCAATACCGCAGAGAGTTTTGCTTTCTTGTCGAAAAAGAGTCCTGACTATTTAGGCGGCTTAATGCATTCAAACCATCTGTGGAATACCTGGACCAATCTTACAAAGGTTATAAGAACCGGCGTTTCAGCTCATCCGGCAGAAATCAATGAAAGAGGAGAAGACTGGCTTACTCCCTTTATAACTGCGATGCACGACAGGGCAAAAAAACAGGCTCCACAGCAACTTGCAAGTATTGATTTGTCCGCAGTAAAATCTATCCTGGATATTGGCGGCGGTTCAGGTGCCTATTCTATGGAATTTGTCAATCGGAAACCCGGAACTGAAGCAACTGTTTTTGATTTACCTAATGTTGTACCGATAACAAAAGTATTTCTTGAAAAAGAAGGTTTTTCAGATAAAGTAAAGACTTATGCCGGCGATTATACAACGGATGACCTGCCAGGTGGATTCGATATGGTGTTTTTATCTGCCATTATTCACAGTAACTCCCTGAAGGTAAATCAGGATCTGGTAAAAAAATGCTTCGGTTCACTAAATAAGAATGGCTGGATTATAATTCAGGACTGGATAATGAACAATGACCGGACGCAACCAACATCCGGTGCTGTTTTTGCAATAAATATGCTTGTTGGAACCGAATCAGGTGATTGTTATACTGAGCAGGAGGTTACCGAAATGTTAAGTGCCGCAGGATTTAAAGATATTTCAAGAACAGAATTTGAGACGGGGTCCAGCAGGATGACTGCCTATAAAAAATAACATAACCCAAAAGCCCCCGGAGCATAAAAATGTACTCACCCACTTCCCCTCTCTGCTTCGCAAAGAGGGGCGATCAATAATTAGTAAAGTTGTTTTAAATTATAGTTTATTGTAACCATAGCAAATAATATTTTGGATTACAAAAACAGCCTCAGATTATTCTGGGAAAAAGAAGTTACAATTCCATATCATCAGTAATCTAACAGATTGCATTTCATAAGTATTCAATACCAGGCAACAACCACCATGTGAATGATGCAACTTTTTTCTATGATTGTGTAATGCCCGACCTTAAATATGGACCTACCTTTCGGGTTATTGATTTAATCATAAAAACAAATTAAGGAGGAAATAACATGCAAATTGATGAAAACATCGATCCTAAGCCTGTAGATGCCAATGCAGAAGCCAGGAAAAAAGAAGCCCTTATCAGGGAAAATGAAAGGAAAGAAGGAATTAGAAAAGGTGCAGTAACGACTTCAATCATTGGGTTTGTAGTCCTGCTGATTGTCGTTATAATTGCTTATTCCATGTATAAACATGATCATAAACTACTGCTCAGTCAGATGGAAACACAGAAGAATTCATTTACAGAGAAACTAACTTCCCGTGATTCTTCTATAGGAGAATGGGTTACCACCTTTGGCGAAATTGAAAAAAATATTGCTACTATAAAGGAAAAAGAGCACATAATCGCGACTAATTCGTCTACCGGGGAATTATCCAGGAATAATAAACAACAAATTCTGGATGATATTAAATACATTAATACACTTCTTGAACAGAACAAAAAGAAAATTGCCTTATTAAATAGTCAGTTGAATAAGTCTGGCGGCACAATAAAGGGTCTGCAAACTACAATCGCCGGATTAGAGGCATCGGTTAAACAGAGTGAAAGTGATATTGCGGATTTGAAGGCGACGCTTCTCACCAAAAAATTCGAGATTGAACAGCTAAATACCGAGAAGACCGAATTGCAGGTAGCTAATGTTCAGAAGGATGAGAAAATCAAAACTCAGACTTATGAGATGAACAAGGCTTTTTTAGCATGTGGAACATTTAAACAGCTGAAGGCTAAGGGTCTTTTAACTAAAGAAGGGGGATTCATTGGATTAGGCAAGACGAAAACCATAGCCGCAAGCTTTCCCGATAGTTCATTTAAGCAAATCGATATCACTGTTATGAAATCGATTCCCGTAAATTCTAAAAGTGCCAAGCTTATCTCTGAGCATCCTGCAAATTCATTTCAGTATATACGTGATAAAGACAAGAAAATTGAGTCCATAGAGATAACAGATCCTGCTCAGTTCTGGAAAATATCTAAATATGCAGTTGTGGAGATAACTAATTAAATTAAAGTTATATTCTTAGTAAACCCCGCAAGATCAATGATCTGCGGGGTTTTTAAATTTACTGTTGAAATTAGTCCAACCCGATTATTTACATTTCAGGTTAGCCTGCTTAACTTTAGAGGGTGCTGCAAAAACTCCATAGTTGGCATTCTTGAACGATGCGCAAGCCTCAGCTGTCTGTCCTTTTCCTTCCTGTGCCAGGGCAATCTGGAAATAGAATTTTGCCTTGGCTTCGGCAGCACCAGTCTCAAGGGTCAGTCCTTTTTGGCCATACTCTAAACCCTTATCGAAAGCCTTCTGTTTGTTGTAAACCTCGGCAAAGAAATAGAACAAATCCTTGTCATCACCATATTTTGCGGCTTTATTAAGAGAGCCAAGCGCTTCATCAAGTTTGTTTGCCTGATCTGACTTTGATCCGGATGCACGAAAATACCCAAGTGCCAGTGTGGATGCCTGCTTAATCTTAGCATCATCAGGTCCTGGTTTCATCTTCGTGAGATACAGATCAATAGTTTTTTCAAAATCGTCGGAATTGGCCTGTTTCATATATATTAATGCTTTGTTATATATTGTTGAAGAATAATCAGGATTGATCATCAATACACTGTCAAAAGATGCTAGTGCGCTTTTGTAATCATCTTTAGAAAAATATTCGTTTGCCAGATTATTATATGCCTTTATCAGAATTAAATTAGCGTTCTGTTTAGTTGTAGGGTTTTCATATTTTTCTGCAGCTGCAACTGCATTTTTAGCAGCCTGGATTATTTCGGATGCCGGCTTTTTCGCTGTAAAGGCATCTGAGGCAACATTATAGTACAAACTGGGGAGTACTTTTATTGCCTTCTGTCTTAGATCGGCTGCAGAATCTCCAACCTGTTTGGACAGGATGACCACATTCTCAAAGGCTTTAATTGCTGCCTGCGGGTTCGTCTGAACCGCGCCGGCCCCTTCATTATAAGCTTTAATAACATCATTTCGTCCCTGGGCTTTAATAGTTGTAGATGTCAAAACCAATACAACAAGAAGACTAACTGTTTTAATTAAATTTTTAAGTTTCATTTTGATTATTATATTATTATTAACATTAATTCTTTTGAAAGGGCTAAAAATAAAAATTTAAATTGTTTTATCAAACCGGTTTTCTGAAAAGGTGAAAATTATTATCATTTAGTGTTTAGCGTTTCATGTTACGTATTGACCAGGCACCCCCTTCCCCTCTCTGCTTCGGTGTTCGCGAGCTCGCCCTCCGGGCTCGGTTCTTTGGTTACTTTCTTTTTATTAAGAAAAAGAAAGTGACATTAAGTTAGACGAGCAAAAAATGAACAAATAATATTATAAAGTTATTATCAGATTAAGCAACTCCTGGTTAGTTTTACCAAGCTTATCGCTAAGAGATGCCAGCATAGCATTTTCTTCCCCTAATTTGAAATCCAGATCTTTCTGTGAAAGATTCTTATACATTTTCAGGAGTTTTTCTTTCCTGGTTTTCCAGTATCCTCCTTTTTCTGGTTTCATGGCTCTGTAGTTTTATTCTTTAATATTAAGACCTTTACTACAAAGACGCACCCTATGGAGGAAATGTTGCAGAATTCAGAATAAAATCGGCAAGTGGTGGTCAGGAACCGGTGTGCAGGGTGCGGTGCGTGGTTCCATCCGTTGCGCCCTTTGACCTCCGAAGCCTTGGCGAAGGAGGTTTGTGCCTTTTACTTCCCCAACATATTCCTTAATGCAGTAAAATCCAGATCCTTCATAACATCAGTCATAACTTTTGCTGCAACAGGTTCATTATTATTACCTATTACATTAACAACAATAAATTGAGGAGATGATCGTGGAAGTTTGCTGTTGAAGTACCCCGGGTTTGGTTTGATAAGTACCTTGCTAAAAGGATCATCATTTGTTGTAAAGAGAAATGACAAATAATCATTCGGGTCCTGTTTTACAATCGCCGGTTGGTCCGATTCACCGGATGGCATTTTCATAAGTGATTCAATCTTCGCCAGGGCCTTCTTAAATTCCTGTTCTGTTTTGGCTTTCAGGTTTTCTCTTGAACCTTCTATTGCTTTCGGCATTGCCAGTATCAACATATTTTTCTGTTTTTCCAGGAATTCTTTTTTGGTCACATATGCAAAGGGAAGTTTATTATCGCGGGTAATCAGAAACGTCCTGCTTTTACCTGTTACCCCCAAACCAAGACCCGCATCCTCTTCAAAAAAGAAATTCCCGTCTTTTTCGACCGGCATTTTTTTTATGCTGTAAAATCCCTCGCCGGGCAGATTATTTTCATCTGGTTTCTCATAAATTTTAGGATCAAATCTGTTTACGGAAATAGTTAAACTTGTTGATGTTTCATGATCTGTCTTTAGGACATTGCCTTCGCAGTAATAGTGCATAAAATAAATATTATAGTTGTAAAGATTAACCGGCACTTCTGCATCGGGTCTGTCATATGAACCATTATAATCAGCCTCAACTCCGGTTGGTGAGTATGATGATTTTACAAGTAAATGTATTGCTGCCACAACTTTTCGCTCTTTTTCAAGGTCAGCTGGCGGGACGTTCAAAACAGATCCTTTCATACCCTCTTTCCATATACCGGTTTTTTGTGAAGCCGATGCCTGGGTACAGTCCTGGGAATATGCATTCAGTGAAGCATAAAGTGCCCATAATAGTAATACGTATTTCATAAGGCTATTTTTTATGGTTGAATATCTGAGGTAGTTAATTTTGCCAAACGGGTTTGGATTGTATAACACACAGTTAGACAAATTGTTTAATTGGGTTCAGGGAAATCAGGCGTCTGGCGTGAGAGTGGTAATGAACTTGAGAAAAAAGAGATAAATCGATTTTATGGACATGAAAATGTAAATAAAATTTTGAAAACTCATGACGCATAAACTTCATTACACCGGGTTGTCAATATGGAGTGCGGTCTTTTACAAGCTTACAACCTCTACAACATTATAATCATCTTAAGCAACTCTTCCCTGCTCTTTCCAAGCTTCTTGCTGAGAGTTGCCAGCATTGCATCCTCCTCTCCTACTTTGAAATCCAGGTCTTTCCGGGAAATACTCTTATACATTTTAAGGAGTTTTTCTTTCCTGGTATTCCAGTATCCTCCTTTATCCGGTTTCATGGCGTGCGTTGCTTTAATATTTAGACCTCTTGACTTTGAAACGTACTCTTTTGAGGGATGTTGCGGAATTTATAAAACTTTTGACGAACAGTAATTCTGTTTACACTAAAATAGCTACCTTCTTGAATTTCTAATACAAAAAAATGATTTTGCAGGGATTTCAGTATGAATAATGAGGGCTTTTAATACAAGATATGTGAAAGCCTGGATGGACTTACAGCAGGTTTGATTACCCTGAAGGATATCATCCGCATGTTCTCCATACCCTGCACTTCATCACATTTGAAATGTTTACTGTTATACCTTTACCTGAACAGAAACAATAAGAGGATCTTTAACCGTAGGCCTGTCTTTATCCTTCTGAACTTTGGGGTCAGACATGATTGAATTAAGTTTGTCCATATCTGTCACTTCGAGGACCAGTGCAACAGATTTAGGATCATCAGTATCCTGAAACGTTTTAAAACCATCTGACTATGATGAATTATCGTCCATTAATGTTAAGGCTATCACGCGGAAAACTGTTTTAAATACATCAGTACATGGAGAGCGTCCTATGGTAGGATTAATTCAAAATAAAATAGCAAAAGCAGAGAGTCATCCCGGGAAATCCATCTGATTTAATACGTTTAGGATTTTACAATTTTGAATGAAAATGAAGCAATCATAATCCAAAAGCTCATGTAACCGGTGCTGAAACTGGTCAGAGTAAAAAGAGTTAATCATACCTGATTTAAAGTACGACAGCTACTTCATGATCCAGGATAGTGCTGATCTCAAATCTGCTCCATCCTTCATTAACAGCAGCCGTAAGCTTTTTGCCTGACACCAGCAAACTAATGTCGTTACCGGTAATACCTTCCGGGATCCGCAATCTGATATTCAAAGGACCAACAGGTATCAGTTCATCGACAGGTTGACGCCACGATCCGGCATTAGTAAGATTAACAATATGTAAAACCAGATGTTTCCCCTGTCTGTAAATATGACAATCTATCAAACCTGGGCCGTCAACTGAAAGTGGTAACTCAACCTTCGAAGTCCAGCGTATAATGTTTGCCAGAAGATTACCATGGTCCGGAAGGTTGTATCGGCTAAATTGTCTGTCAATATCAGCCGGTAAAAATGCTACCCGACTACCTTGTCCTGATTTATTAAGTATCAGTCCCGGAATATTGGTTTTTGGAATCCGCATCCAGGAGGTTTCAGGTGGATATATGGGAAAGTCAGGAATAAAGGTCATCAGAACTTCTGTCCCTGTGTCTGTTTTAATTGGATTTAGCGTCCCTCCAAAGGGAAGTATATCGGTTTCTTCAAAGCCTTTGAAAACAGGATGACGTAATCCGCTTGCCGTTGGTTCCAGGTTATTATGGGGACCATCGATCCTGCTACGGATTTCAGGAAAAATTCTCAAATAAGTATGTAGTGTTTCCTGAATCCGCCTGGCATTTTTATCTTCCGATAGAGCCGGAACTTTTCCGGTGATATGTGCACCAAAAAGGTCGGACAGTGCATAATCGGATCTGGGATCACCCCATTCATCGTATAAACTACTTTCACCTGTGGCCATAAGATTACCGCCACCTGTAACAAATCTCTTTACGGAAGCCACCTGATAGTCAGTCATGACACCCAGATTTGGAAGAATCAACAGGGAAAATTTTTCCGCGTCCCTCTCTATATGGTCGGCATGAACCGGAAGAAAAGGGATTCGTGAACGGATAAGAGCCTGCGTTATCCCGCGCCAGGGAAGTTCGACCAGCTGTTCTGTTGCATCGCGACCATAGAAATCCATGTTCTGTTGTGACCAGACTACACCTATATTACTCAAGGGATGCCTGTTAATAAGATATTCTTCGTTTGTTTTATGCCAGGACATTACCGGTGCAGCCGTTTTGTACATACGTCTGTCCTCATGGTAAGCTCCGACATGATGCCACCATGGCTGTATTCCTCCTGCTATTCCTTCGGTCATCCACATACTTGCTTCATTCACAGGTTTAGATGACAGACGGAATGTAGGTCGTCCAGCCTGATACATTGCCATACTTTCAGGAATAAGTTTTTCCCATCCCAGCAAGCTGTGTATCATCTTACCGGAGATCCCGTTCTGCTGAAATCCTTCAGCATCATTTCTGGCCTGGCTGTCAAGCATAATTATCTCAGCCCTGGCACAAATCTCCTTAAAATCTCTGAAGCTTTTGCTCTGGCTGCTTACTGAACTGCTATTCATTCCTGCCCAAATGCAGTCTTTTCCTCCAGCCGATTTTGATATCTGGTTATTCATATCCCATATTTCAATCCGGCGATTGTAATTCCATCGTATCCATTGTCTGTAAGCCTTATCATCCCAGTCTGCTTCATGAGGAATCTCCATTCCATGCTTTTCCCTGAATCTTTTCCTGCAATTATCACAATAACAGATCGAATCACGACCCAGTCCACTCCAGCTGTTATCAGTAAAGCCTTCAGGATGATACAGTTCTATGATCTCTTTTATAACAGAAGGAATATGATCATTATAATAAGAGCTGTTTATGCAAGTTATAAACAGGTCACCGGCTTTATACGGTATCCCCGATTTATCAACGGCAAACCAGTCGGGATGAGCATTATAGAATTCTTCATGTGCACGGTTTGAGTCAAGCCTGGCAAAAACAGCCAGCCCATCTTCATGGGCACTCCTGCATAGTTCTCCAAACAAATCACGTCCCCCCAGTAACTCTGCCTGACGATGAAGAGGTATCTTGCTGGGATAATAAGCTACTATACCTCCTGCATTAACAATTATGCCACCGATATGAGTACGATTCCAATAACTTCTCCACCAATTAATATTGTAAGTGGCAGGATCAGTTTCTGTTATATTTGTCTGCCCCCATCTGGTAATTCGCCGGTACCATGGCAAAACTCTATTGTTATTTTGCTGGTATTCTGATTCTTGTCCAGCCGCAAAAATAAAATCAGATCCGGCAACTGTAATTGTAGCAGCGCATGCTTTTTTCAGAAATGAACGACGGTTTTCACATTTTCCTGAAGTTTTTTCAGTGCTTTTACCAAAAACGGTGTCAGACTTGCTCATAGTTGTTGTTTTTTGTGGTAAGTGCAATCTGATCAGGACTTTTTAAGCGCAGCCAATATTCTCTCCGGGTTCATGGGCAATTGAAACAACCTCACGCCTGTTGCGTCAAAAACAGCATTGGCAATAACTGCTCCCATGCATATTATTGCAGGTTCTCCTCCTCCCTGCGGTGCCTGGTCTTTTCTGTCCATTATCACTGTGTCAATTTTTGGCAACCATGAGAAACGAGGTATCTCATAACTATCAAAAGAATGGTTTTTAATGTCTCCTCCCCGAAATTGTATCTCCTCAGTCAGTGCATATCCCATCCCCATAGTGATACATCCTTCCATCTGTAATGTAGCACCCTGTGGGTTGACACATAGCCCCATGTCCTGAGCACAGGCCACCCGGAGAACCTGAACATGTCCGGTATTTTTATCCACCATTACTTCAGCGATATTTGCAACATATGTTCCGACATCTGTTCCACAGGCAATTCCATACCCTCGGCCACCTGGATTCTTCGCAGGTGTATATCCAAATTTATCTGCTGCTGCTTTTAACACTGCAATCATTCTTTCATCCTTAAGATTTTTCATACGAAAATCCAACTGGTCAATGCCCGCTTTATACGCCATTATATTTATCTGCGACTCCCTTGCAAATGTATTGGTATTGTTGCCAGGGGCGCGCCAGGCTCCTGTGCCAAAGGGATGAACTGATCCTCCGCTGTAGTTGGTAGTTTTGGCATTTGGAACATCATAGATCGTTTCAGAGCCCCTTGACCCGGCATAATATGTATTATAATCCCAGAGTGTCAGCCTTCCGGATTTGTCCATACCCGATGTGATCCTTACAACAGCTGCCGGCCGGAATGTATCGTAAAAGAACTCTTCCTGACGTGTCCAGGCAACCACAACGGGTTTCCCGGTGATCTTTGCAAGTTTTGCTGCCTCTACTGCCTGTAAATGGGCTGACTTGCCACCAAAGCCGCCTCCCACGAAAGGTGTTATTATTCTGACATTTTCGAGAGGAACATTCATTTCCCGGGCAATTGTTTCCTGGGTCCGGTAAGGCCCCTGATTTGAAACCCATACAGTAATTTTATCGCCTTCAGTCATAGCTGTTGCAGCATGAGGCTCCATTGGTGCATGAGCCACATAACTATTATAAAATTCTGACTCTGCCAGTATATCAGAACTTTTTCTGCCTGTTTCAATATCTCCATTGCTTCCAACAATATTAGCTTTTGAATCAGCTTTTAATATGCGATCAAATATTGATTTATCATCTACCATGATCTCGTCGAATGAGTATTCAGCTTTTATTTTCACAATCGCCTGGTCAGCCTTATCACGGTCATCACTTACAATAGCAATGAAATCTCCATCGCGTATTACCTTTATACCTTCTATCTTTTCAGCTTCCGAAACATCTGCAGACAATAATTTTGCCCCATGTGAGGGAGGCCTGAGAACCCGTGCATGCAATAGACCAGGCAGCTGAATATCAGCAGAAAATCTGGCTTCACCGGTGACCTTGAGTCGGGCATCCTGGTGCAGATATGGTTTCCCTACATATTGGAATTTTGTGTGATCCTTTAGTTCCGGTTTTCCTTCAAGGTGTTTTTCAATTTTTTTCCCTTTGGCTAATTCACCATAACTGATTTTGCTTTTATTGTTTTTAGTATCCATGATAATGCCATTCCTCACCTCGAGCTGCGAAACGGGAACATGCAGGTAGTCCGAACCCAGTTGCAACAGTACGGCTTTTGCTTCTGCAGCTGCAACCCTCATCTTCGGACTGAAGGAACGGATTGTTTGGGAACCGTTTGTCCCGCCATCCCATGGGCAAAGATCGGTATCACCCATAACCATCTTTACCTTCTCAAACGGAACCTCTATCTCATCGGCCATTATCTGGGCCAGCGACGTAATGGCTCCCTGTCCCATTTCGATTTTACCGGTGTAACAATTTACCATGCCATCTTCGGTAATCTGGAGGAAAGCATTGAATTCTGTTGGCAGAGATCTGCGCTGCTGGGTTTGTAAATTAAATAGTTCAAAAGGATCCCAGGGCTGAAAAAAAATGAATATGCCACCACCAAGAATTTTAAAAAAGTCTCGCCTCTTCATACCGGAAAGTTCCAGTGACTCTGTTTTTTTACCATTAAGTTCAAAACCTATTGTCTCTTGCATTCTTATTGAATTTGATTAAGGCAATAAATGATTGATATCCCACCACAAGTTAGATAAAATCTGGCCATTGGTGAGTAATTTTAAATATTATTAATCGATATTTCCAAAATGTTACACCCCATCCTTAGGACCGCACGACTCAAAGAGCAAAACGATGCAGTTCCGCGAGGCGGAAACAGGGTTGCAGGACTAATTATGCATCTTTAAGCAGTTGCTTCTGAATGCGTTGCAGATCGTTTAATATCTATTCCTTTAGTATGTTGAGTCCCATCTGTAGAGTAACCATCGGCTTTCCAGCATTCGATCCCGCCAAAGAGCTCTTTCACTTTGAAACCAAGTTTTGACATCTTCAGCGCACCCCAGGTTGAAGCATTGCAACCAATTCCCTTGCAGTAGCAAACATAAGTTATTGTTTTATCAAGTTTTTTGGTGGTGTTTTCATCCATCTCTCTGTGAGGCAGGCTTATTGCACCCGGAATATGTTCCTTCAGAAAAGCGGGGGCTCTTCTTGTATCAAGCGGAACAACTGATTCACCTTTTTCCAAACCAGTAAAGAGATCCCATGGATCCATTTCATAATCAAGTTTATTC
>Ga0208079_1000910_pt1 | contig 16032 bp, 13 predicted proteins | sample NGESurdeep092012_5_FD_184474 | JGI IMG/M metagenome (GOLD analysis project Ga0208079, IMG submission 184474) | Arctic peat soil microbial communities from Barrow, Alaska - NGEE Surface sample 210-2 deep-092012 (SPAdes) | ecosystem: Environmental > Terrestrial > Soil > Wetlands > Peat ... | reverse complement strand
CCGCCTCATACCCACCCCCCACCGCTGAACACCGGCGGGGAACAAATCAGGTGAGGCAACAGGTCACCATCCGGGAGCATTTCAGACGACGCAATGCGCGCTATGGCGACGATTACATCGGCTGGGCTGCGCTGCCGCCCGACGAGCTGATCGATGCCTACGAGGCCGAGCCTGCGCTCTGGATCTTCGTGCCGGGCCGTTACATGACGGCGCCGCGGTTGCGCACCTATATCGTGCCGCCGCAACGTCGCGCGGTCGCGCTGCGCGCAACCCGCCTCGTCAACCGCACAATGCGGGTGCAAGGCGCGCGGCTGGCAGTCAATCCCGGCATTTCGCCCGCCTTCGTCGCCGCGGTGACGCGCACGGCGCTGCCCGCCTATCGGGTGCGCCCGCGCGTGTTCGGGTCGACGCAAGGCGTATCCGGCGCAGTGCAGGTGCGCACCGAAGATTTGCGCGCCGGCCGCCAGGCCGGTCAGCGTGGCGGCAGTCGCGTCAATGCGATTTCCGTGCAGCGAACCACGACGGTGATTCGGCCGGCCGCTTCGGCGGCAGCGCCACAGCCGCTCGGCAAGGACGAGCGTGGCCGGCTCGGCAGTTATCCGCCGCGCGCCGCGCAAGGTGGCGGTGGCGGTCCGCAGCAGCAACAGCAGGCGCCAGCCGGTCTGCAGCAAGCACCGGCATCGCCGCCGCGAACGGAGCCGCGTGCGGGACAGCGTCCCGGCCCGGCAGCGCCGGCATCACCGCCACCGGCCGCCGCGCCGCCGCAACCAGCAGCAGCCCCCGCAGCGCCGCCCGCTACACGTCAGGGCGAGCCGCCGCCGCAGGCAAAGCCGGTGCGTCCGATCGCGCCGCAGACACCGCCACCGCCACCACCCGCGGAATCGGCCCCGCGCCAACCACCGGCCGTCGCACCCCCTGCGCCGCCGCCGCATCCGGTTGCGCCAGCCGCAGCTCCGCCGCCGCCGCCAGGCGCACGGGCCCCTGCGCCACCCAAGGCGCCGGAGGCAAAACGGCCGGCCGTTCCTCTGAAGCCGGGCGAGAAGCCTCCTGAGGTGCCGAAATAGTGCGCTTGAATCGGTGCAAAATAAAACGGGCGGCCTTGGTTAGGTCGCCCGTTGCATGTCAGGTGACTGAGGTACGTCGGTCTAGATTTTCTTGCGCATGATCTTATCCGAAAACCGGTTCCCACTTTTCGGGATCATGCGCTACGCGGCGAGCGCAACTTCCGACGGTGCGATCACAGAGGACTTCAGCGGCGGATAGCCGTTGAAGCCGACCGAGGAATAGGTCGAGGTGTAAGCGCCGGTCGCTTCGATTAGCACCTTGTCGCCGATGGCGAGCGTAACCGGCAGCGGGTAGGGCGTCTTCTCATAGAGCACGTCTACCGAGTCGCAGGTGGGACCGGCCACGATGCAGGGCCCCGACTCGTCGCGGTCTCTGCGGGTGCGGATCGGATAGCGGATCGATTCACCAATGGTCTCCGCCAGCCCGTGGAACTTGCCGATGTCGAGATAGACCCAGCGGGTGTCGTCCTCCGGGCTGCGCTTGGCGATCAGCACCACCTCGGCTTCGATCACGCCGGCATTGCCGACCAGGCCGCGGCCGGGCTCGACGATGGTCTCCGGCAGACGGTTGCCGAAATGGCGGCGTAGCGAGCGGAAGATCGCCTTGCCGTAGGATTCGAGCTTCGGCGTCTTGCGCACATATTTGGCCGGGAAGCCGCCACCGAGATTGACGGTGGAGAGCGTGATGCCGCGCTCGGCGAGGGTGCGGAAGATCGCCGCGGTCGAGGCAGCGCGCGGTCCCAGGCTTCCACATTGTGCTGCTGCGAGCCGACATGGAACGAGATGCCGTAGGCGATGAGGCCCTGCTTCTGCGCGCGCTCCAGGATGTCGGCGGCGAATTCCGGCTCGCAGCCAAACTTGCGCGACAGCGGCCATTCGGCGCCGGTGCCGTCGCAATGGATGCGGCAGATCACGCGGCTGCCGGGGGCGGCGCGGGCGATCTTGTCCACCTCCGCCTCGCAGTCGACCGCGAACAGCGTAACGCCGAGCTTGAAGGCGGTGGCGATCTCGCTCTCTTTCTTGATGGTATTGCCGTAGGAGATGCGGTCGCTGGTGCAGCCGGTAGCGAGCACGGCCTGCGTCTCCTGCACCGAGGCGACGTCGAAGGACGAGCCGAGCCGGTTCAGCAAACTCAAGACTTCCGGATGTGAGTTGGCCTTGACCGCGTAATAGACCTTGGTGTCGGGCAGCACCTTGGCGAAGGCGCCGTAGTTGTCGCGCACGACGTCGAGGTCGAGCGAGCACCAGGGAGGGCCCGTCCTCTTTGCGGTTCTTAAGGAATTAGCGGATGCGATCGGTCATTGCTCATGTTTCCCCTCGGTCGGCGGCCTAAGCCGCGCGTCAAAGCGCCATGGCTGCAAGCAAGCGGGACAGCGAGATACGCCGCCGTGACCCGGGTGATGCAGTCGTCTGCTGCCATGGTCTGGATTGGGGATGTGCCCCGCACCGCGCCTCGGCAAGAAGGACAAGCCTCTTCGGACATCCGGCGTTCGCGCCGGTTACCAAAAAAGCCCGCTCCGTCGTTGCTTTAAGCCGCGTCCTCTGCGGAGAGCAGAGTGCGCCGGTTTCGCCTCCGGCTGCCGGTCAGATTTCTTGAGGAGGCTTATCCCTTGCAGAGATTTGCATCCTCAGGCGGCTGTCCGGCCTCTTGTCCGGATACCTACCGACCGACACACGGCCACAGGCACGTGCGAAATTGGGCACTCACCGGAATAATCCAACGGCGCAGAGAGTTAACAATTTTGCGCACGGATGCGCGCGCGCATCCACCGCGTAGTGAATGCGCCCTCGTGTTAACTTTTTGCGTTCGGTGTCGGTCTGCGTCTTGAAGCGACCGCGCGGTTCAACGCACCAGCACGTTCTTGAATTGCCACGGGTCGCGCTTGTCGATGTCTTCCGGGAACAGGCCGGGCCGGTCGGCGAGCGGCGTCCAGTCGGTGTAGCTGCCGATCACCGGACCGAGATAAGGCATTTGCACCTCGAGGCAGCGCCGGAAATCCATCTCGTCGGCCTCGACGATGCCCGCTTTTGGATTTTCCAGGGCCCACACCATGCCGGCCAGCACGGCGGAGGTCACCTGCAGGCCGGTGGCGTTCTGATTGGGCGCGATCTCGCGAGTCTCGTCGATCGAGAGCTGCGAGCCGTACCAGTAAGCGTTCTTCTTGTGGCCGTAGAGTAGCACCCCGAGCTCGTCGATGCCGTCGGCGATCTCGTGCTCGTCGAGGATGTGGATGTCCTTTTGCCGCTGGCCAGCGAACCCGAAAAGCTCGTGCAGCGAGAGTACCGCATCATTGCAGGGGTGATAGGCGTAGTGGCAGGTCGGCCGGTAGACGGTCTTGCGGCCATTGCGCAGGGTGAAGTAGTCGGCGATCGAGATCGACTCGTTGTGGGTGACCAGGAAGCCGTATTGTCCCTTGGCGGTCGGGGTCCATGAGCGCACGCGCGTGTTGGCGCCGGGCTGCAATAGATAGATCGCCGCGCCGCAGCCCGCTTTGTGCTTGCGGCCGTTCGACGGCATCCACTTTTCGTGCGTGCCCCAGCCGAGCTCAGCCGGCTGCATGCCCTCGGACAGGAAGCCCTCGATCGACCAGGTGTTGACGAAGGTATCCAGGGGCTTGGGCTGCTTGGCGCGCTGGGTGTCGCGCTCGGCGATATGGATGCCTTTGACGCCGGCCTTCTTGGCGAGCCGGCCCCATTCCTCGCGCGTCTTCGGTTCCTTGAACTTGAGGCCGATGTCGGCGGCGACGTTGAGCAGCGCCTGCTTGACGAACCAGGACACCATGCCCGGATTGGCGCCGCAGCATGATACCGCGGTGGTGCTGTCCGGCTTGCGCGCGCGCTTGGCCGCCATGGTCGCCTCGCGCAGGGCGTAGTTCGAGCGCGCTTCCGGCCCGAGCTTGGCGTCGAAATAGAAGCCGGCCCACGGCTCGTTGACGGTGTCGATGTAGAGCGCGCCGATCTCGTTGCACAGCTCCATGATGGCGAGCGAAGAGGTGTCGACCGACAGGTTCACGCAAAAGCCCTGGCCGCTGCCCTCGGTGAGCAGCGGCGTCAGCAGGTGCCGATAATTATCCTTGGTGACCGCCTGATGCACGAAGCGAATGCCGCGCTCGTCCAGCAGGTGCCGGTCCTTGTCCTCGGGATCGATGACCACCAGCCGGCTCTTGTCGTAAGTGAAATGGCGCTCGATCAGCGGCAGGGTGCCTTTGCCGATCGAGCCGAAGCCGATCATCACGATGGGTCCGTCGATGCGAGCGTGCACTGGCCAATTGGTCATTTTCCGCGCCTCCAATAATGTTCGGGTGATATCTGCCATACGCGGCAAACGGAAGAGACGCCGCGCGAATCAGGCGCGGCGTCCCCGATATTTTGCCGGTCCGGCTTATGCCGCGTGCTGTCGGACTTTGGGCGTCGCACGCCGGCCCGCCGCCGCCAGCGTGGCGAGTTCCGGCTGCGGCGCAAGCCGACCGGTCGCACGGACCAGCCCGCACGCGCCGTCGAGCGCACCGGGAACAAGTTCGAGCGTGAGCAGGCGATGGCGCTCGAACGGACCGGGCAGCTTGACGCCTGCGGTGTTCTCGTCCTTGAAGCCGAAGCGGCTGTAATAGGGCGGATCGCCGACCAGCATGACCGCGCCATGCCCAAGCCGGCGCGCTGCCTCCAGCGCGTGACGCACCAGTGCGGCACCAATGCCGCGATTGCGGCAGTCGGACGCAACAGCGACCGGCCCCAGCAGCAAGCCCGGCTGGCCGCTGCCGCACGCAATGTTCCAGAGCCGGGCGGTGCCGACCACGCGCTTGCCGTCGGTGGCGACAAAGGCGAGGCCGTCGGCCGGCAGGCGGCCTTCGCGCAGCCGCTCGGAAGTCTTCCGCCAGCGGCTGTCGCCGAAGGCCTGGTCGAGCAGTGCCTCGCGTGCCGGGACATCGGTTAGCCGTTCGTGCCGCAATGCGATCATGGCATGTCATTCCCCGCCCGGCGCGCGCGCAAGCGCGCTCTCCCGAGCTCATCAGGTCGAATGAAGGGAAAGGGGAGGCGGCGCTAGCCGCCTCCCGACGATGTCAGACGTGATAGGTCTTCAGCGGCGAGAAGCCGTTGAAGGCTACCGACGAGTAGGTCGCCGTATAGGCGCCGGTGCCCTCGATCAGCACTTTGTCGCCGATCTCGAGGCTGACCGGGAGCATGTAGGGCTCCTTCTCGTACATCACATCGGCCGAGTCGCAGGTCGGTCCCGCCAGCACGCAGGGCGCCATGGCGTCGTCATCCCGCGGCGTGCGGATCGGGTAGCGAATCGACTCGTCCATCGTCTCGGCCAGGCCGCCGAATTTGCCGATGTCGAGATAGACCCATCGCACGTCGTCCTCCTCGCTCTTCTTGGAGACGAGCACGACTTCGCTCTCGATCACACCAGCATTGCCGACCATGCCGCGGCCCGGCTCGATGATCGTCTCCGGGATGCGGTTGCCGAAGTGCTTGCGCAGCGCCTTGAAGATCGCCGAGCCGTAGGTTTTCACCGACGGCACGTTCTTCAGGTACTTGGTCGGGAAGCCGCCGCCCAGGTTGACCATGGACAACTGCATGCCGCGCTCGCCGCATTCCCGGAACACCGCCGCCGCCGAGGCGAGCGCGCGGTCCCAGGCATGCTGGTTACGCTGCTGCGATCCGACATGGAACGACACTCCATAGGGTTTGAGGCCGAGCCGGAGCGCATGCTCCAGCACGTCCACGGCCATGCCCGGCTCGCAGCCGAACTTGCGCGACAGCGGCCATTCCGCCCCGACGCAGTCGGAGAGGATGCGGCAGAACACCCGGGAGCCGGGCGCCACGCGGGCGACCTTCTCCACCTCGGGCTTGCAGTCGATCGCGTAGAGGCGGACGCCGAGCGCGAAGGCGCGTGCGATGTCACGCTCCTTCTTGATCGTGTTGCCATAGGACACGCGGTCAGGCGTGGCGCCGGCAGCGATCACCATCTCGATCTCGGCGACCGAGGCGGTGTCGAAGCAGGAGCCGAGCTTGGCCAAAAGCGCCAGCACCTCCGGCGCCGGGTTGGCCTTCACGGCGTAGAACACGCGCGTGTCGGGCAACGCCTTGGCGAAGGCACTGTAGTTGTCGCGCACGACGTCGAGGTCGACGACGAGGCAAGGCCCGTCGTCGCGACGGTTACGAAGGAATTCGCGGATGCGCTCAGTCATGGCGCTCTCCCCACGGCTAGGGGCGGATAGCCCCTGATGATGCGGTTTGCGAGCCTGCCGCCTGCGCGCGATGGGGACGCGCCGGCGGCACGGACTTACAAACCGCTCAAGCTGCCTTGGATTGGATTGGGGAGACCCCCGCACCGCACTGCTGGCAATGATGGACAAGCCTCGTCGGTGACCCGTCGCTGGCTGTGGAAGGCCAGCAGAGACCAAAGAAGCCCGCTCCGTCGTTGCTTTAAGCCGCGTCCTCTGCGGAGAGCAGAGTGCGCCGGTTTCGCCTCCGGCTGCCGGTCAGATTTCTTGAGGAGGCTCTCGCTTCCTCAGGCGGCTGTCCGGCCTCTTGTCCGGATACCTACCGACCGACACACGGCCACAGGCACGTGCGAAATTGGGCAAGTTGGAAATAACATTTTTTGCGCGTTGTGCAAGAGAATTAGTTCTCCGCACGCAAAAACTTCCTTAACTCTTTTAGTCGGCGAGTTGCGCTGAGCTCACGCGCGCGCGGTGAACGGCTCGATGCGATGGGCGGCGCGGACGAACTGCACCATGATGGCGATGCCGCAAAGCACGAAGATGCCGTCGAGGATTCGCTGCCCGATGCCGCCAAGATCGAACAGGGTGGCGAGCGCCCAGCTGCCGGCGAAGGCGGCGCCGAACACCTCGGCACCGATCAGGATGGCGGCGCTGATCACGGTGATGACGTTGAGCCAGACGATGCGGCGACCGGTGTTGGCCATGCGGGCCTCCCTCTTGAGGGCCGCAATGTCCATGAATCCGGCTGCCGGATCAAGTCCATAGCAAGCCGACGGTGGAACCGGCGCTGCCGGTCTTAAGCATTTGATCTTGCTCATGGCGTCGGCCGCTCGAAGCGTGGAGGCTTTATGTATGACCATGCCAAGCGCGCTCAAATATGTCCGCCCGCTCCTCGCCGGCCTCGTGGCGGCGGGATTGCTTGCGGGGTTTGCCGCCAAGCTCGTCGGTCTCGGCGCCTGGTCGGGCGCCGTCTGGGCCGCCGTCACCCTGCCGGTGCTGTTGGCGCTGCTGGGGGAGATCGTCACCAGCCTGCGGCGCGGCGATGTCGGGCTCGACATTGTCGCGGCGCTGTCGATGACGGCGGCGCTGGCGGTCGGGGAAAACCTTGCCGCGGCCATCGTCGCGTTGATGTATGCGGGCGGCCAGTACCTCGAGGCCTTCGCCGAGCGCCGGGCGCGGCACGAGATGACCGCCCTGCTGTCGCGGGTGCCGCGCACCGCGGTGCGCCACCAGAATGGCCGGCTGGAGGAGGTCGCGCTCAATCTCGTGTTGCCCGGCGACCGGCTGCTGGTCCGCAAGGGTGACGTGGTGCCGGTCGACGGCACGGTGGTCGAAGGCGTGGCGGTGCTCGACCAGTCGGCGCTCACCGGCGAGGCCATGCCGGTGCAGTTGACCAACGGCCAAGCGGTTCTGAGCGGCTCGACCAATGTCGGCGACGCCTTCGATCTGGTAGCGACGCGGCTGGCGGCGGAAAGCACCTATGCCGGCGTTGTCCGCCTGGTGGAGGCCGCCCAGCGCTCGCGCGCGCCGATGTCGCGGCTGGCGGATCGTTTCGCGATTCTGTTCTTGGCGGTGACCGTCGTGCTGGCGACCGTGGCGTGGTGGTTCACCGACGATCCGATCCGGGCGGTGGCCGTGCTGGTGGTGGCGACGCCCTGTCCGCTGATTCTGGCGGTGCCGGTCGCCATCGTCGCCGGACTCTCGCGCGCCGCCAAGGTCGGCATCCTGATCAAGGGCGGCAAGGCAATCGAGATGCTGGCGCGGGTGCGTGCGCTGGTCATCGACAAGACCGGCACGCTGACCATCGGCCAGGCCAAGATCGTTGCCATCCGGGCGGTCGATGGCGTGACGCCGGACGAGGTGCTGCGAATCGCCGCCTCGCTCGACCAGGCCTCCCAGCACATTATCGCGCAGACCATCGTCGCCGAGGCGCGCAACAAAGGTCTGCCGCTGGCGATCCCGTCCGATGTGGTGGAGACGCCCGGCGAAGGCATCGTCGGCCGGGTCGAAGGCCGCAGCGTGATGGTCGGCGGGCTGCACTTCATTGCCGGCAAGGTCGCCGACTCCACCCACGCGCTGCTGGGGCACGAGCGGCCGCCGGGTGCGCTGGCGGCGGCCGTGGCGGTCGACGGCAGGCTGCTCGGCCTGCTGATCCTCTCCGACGAACTTCGCGCCGGCACCGAGCAACTGTTGCGGGCGCTGCGGGAGCTCGGCATCGAGCGGATCGTGCTGGCGACCGGCGACCGGCACGAGGTGGCCAGGTTCTTCACCGCCGGTCTCTCCATCGATCTGGTTCGCTCGGAACTCACGCCCGACCAGAAGATCCTGGTGGTGCTGTCGGAGCGCAAGAACGGCCCGGTGATGATGATCGGCGACGGCGTCAATGATGCGCCCGCGCTCGCCGCCGCCGATCTCGGCATGGCCATGGGCGCCAAGGGCGCCGCCGCCTCGGCCGAAGCCGCCGACGTCGTGCTGCTGGTCGATCAGCTCGACCGCGTGCTGCCCGCGATCAGGATCGCGCGCCGCTCGCGCAATATCGCGCTGCAAAGCGTCATCGCCGGCATCGGGCTTTCTTTTATCGCCATGATCGCGGCGGCGCTGGGCTTCATCGTGCCGGTCGAGGGCGCGCTGCTGCAGGAGGTGATCGATGTCGCGGTCATCTTCAACGCGCTGCGGGCCTTGCGCGGCTAAACCCGCTCGCCAAGCGGCCTGTTCCTGACTAGATAAGCCGGATGACTAGCGCGCAATCCTCCCCAGACGACCAAAATCCGCTGTTGACCGAATGGACCGGCGCTTTCGCCCTGCCGCCGTTCGGCGCGATCGGCCCGCAGCATTTCCGTCCCGCCTTCGACTGGGCGCTTAGCCGCCACCGCACCGAGATCGACGCCATCGCCGCCAATCCGGCGGGCCCAAGTTTCGACAACACCATTACGGTGCTGGAGCGGAGCGGGCGCGAGCTCGATCGCGTCTCCAATGTCTTCTTCGTGCTGGCCGGCGCCGATACCGGCGACGCCATCGAGGCGATCGAGCGCGACGTCTCGCCGCTGCTCGCCCGTCACAGCAACGCGCTCTACCTCGACCGGGCACTCTATGCCCGCATCGCCGATCTCTACCGCCGGTGCGACGCGCTCGGCCTCTCAGACGAGCAGGCGCGCGTGCTCGACCGCTATCACACAAGGTTCGTGCGAGCCGGCGCCGCGCTCGGCAAGCCGGCGCAGGACCGCCTCGCCGCCATCAACGAGCGGCTGGCGAGCCTCGGCACCCAGTTTGGGCAGAACGTGCTGGCGGATGAAAAATCTTATGCGCTTGTGCTGGAGGAGGGCGACCTCGCCGGCCTGCCGGATTTTGCCCGCGCCGCCGCCCGTGCCGCCGCGCAGGAGCGCGGGCACGCCGGCAAATACGCCATCACGCTGGCGCGCTCTTCCGTCGAAAGCTTCCTGCAATTCTCCGCCCGCCGCGATCTGCGCGAGAAGGTGTTCCAGGCCTGGATCAGGCGCGGCGAGAACGGCGGCGTAACCGACAACCGCGCGATCATCGCCGAGATGGTGGGCTTGCGCGCCGAGCGCGCGAAGCTGCTGGGGTTTGCGAGTTTCGCCGACTACCGGCTCGACGATCAGATGGCGAAGACGCCGCAAGCCGCGCGCGGCCTGCTCGACGAAGTCTGGGGCCGGGCGCGCGCCAAGGCGAATGCCGAGCGCGACGCGCTGCAGGCGATGATCGCGCAGGAGGGCGGCAACTTCGCGCTGGCTCCTTCAGACTGGCGCTACTACGCCGAGAAGCTGCGCAAAGCAAAGTTTGATCTGGACGAAGCCGAGATCAAGCCGTACTTCCAGCTCGAGCGGATGATCGAGGCCGCCTTCGAGACCGCGCGCCGGCTGTTCGGCCTGAGCTTCAGACCGGTCGATGTGCCGCTCTATCACCCCGACGCCCGCGCCTTCGAGGTGACGGATGCGCATGGCCGTCACGTGGGCCTGTTCATCGGCGACTATTTCGCGCGCGGCTCCAAGCACAGCGGCGCCTGGATGACCTCGCTGCGCGACCAGGAGAGGCTCGCTGGCAATATCCGGCCGGTCATCCTCAACGTCTGCAATTTTTCCAAGCCGGCGGCGGGCGAACCGGCGCTGCTATCGTTCGACGACGCGCGCACGCTGTTCCACGAGTTCGGCCATGCGCTGCATGGCCTGTTGTCAAACGTGACCTATCCGTCGGTCGCCGGCACCTCGGTCAGCAGCGATTTCGTCGAGCTGCCCTCGCAGCTCTACGAGCACTGGCTGGAAGTGCCGGAGATCTTGCAAAATTATGCGCGCCACGCCCGCACCGGCGAGCCGATGCCGCAGGCGCTGCTCGACCGGCTGCTGGCGACGCGCACCTTCAACCAGGGCTTCGCAACGGTCGAATACACCGCCTGCGCGCTGGTCGATCTCGATGTCCATTCGGTGCCAGAGCCGGCTGCGCTCGACGTCACCGAATTCGAGCGCGCGAGCCTCGAGCGCATCGCCATGCCGGCGGAGATCGTCATGCGTCACCGCCTGCCACATTTCCAGCATCTGTTCTCCGGCAGCGGCTATGCGGCGGCCTATTACTCCTACATGTGGTCGGAGGTGCTCGACGCCGACGCCTTCGAAGCGTTCGAGGAGACCGGCAACGCCTTCGATCCCGAAACCGCCAAGCGGCTGCGCGACTTCATCTACAGCGCCGGCAATCTGCGCGACCCGGTGGAAGCCTACAAAGCCTTCCGCGGCCGGCTGCCAGCGGTGGATGCGCTGCTCAAGAAGCGCGGGCTTAGCCACGCCGTGCCCGCATGAACCTCCACACCGCCGGACATCGCCGTGGCGTCGTTTGCGCGCCGCATGCCGCGACCGTCGAGGACGGCCGCCAGATCCTGGCCGAGGGCGGCAATGCCATCGAGGCGATGATCGCGATGGCGGCGTCGATCGCGGCCGTCTACCCGCACATGAACCATGTCGGCGGTGATGGCTTCTGGCTGATCCGCCAGCCGTCGGGCCGGGTGCACGCGCTGATGGGGGCAGGCCGCGCCGGCGCCAAGGCGACGCCGCGGCTTTTTCGCGATGCCGGCCACCACGAAATCCCGACGCGCGGGCCGCTCGCCGCGCTCACCGTGCCGGGCGCGGTGGCGACTTGGCTGCTCGCAAGCGAAGCGGCCAAGACGCAGGTCGGCAAAGGAACGCGCGCCAAGCTGCCGCTCGACGTGCTGCTGGCCCCCGCGATCAAGCACGCGCGCGAGGGCTATGCGGTGACGCGCAGCCAGGCGCGGCTCACGGTGGAGAAATATGCCGAGCTCGAAACCGTGCCGGGCTTCATGAAAGCGTTCCTGGTCGACGGCAAGGCGCCGGAGGCGGGGACCAAACTCAAGCAGAGCGCCTTTGCCGCCACGCTCGAACAGCTGGTGCAGGCTGGGCTCGACGACTTCTATCGCGGCGATGTCGGGCGCGAGATCGCCACTGACTTGGAACGCATCGGCAGCCCGGTGACGCGCGCCGATCTGGAGAAATTCGAGGCGCGCGCCGTGGAGCCGCTCAGCGTCGCCACGCAAGCCGGCACGCTCTACAATTTGCCACCGCCGACGCAGGGCCTGGCCTCGCTGATGATTCTGGCGCTGTTCGACCGGCTGCGCGTCGCGAAGGGCGAGAGCTTCGAGCACATCCACGGCCTTGTGGAAGCGACCAAGCGCGCCTTCCGGATGCGCGACCGCTACGTCACCGATCCCGACCAGATCGACGTCGACCTCAAGCGCTTTCTCTCGCCCGCATTCCTCGATGCCGAAGCGGCCAAGATCGATGCCCGCAAGGCCGCGCGCTGGCCGGCGCCTGAGGCGCAAGGCGATACCGTCTGGATGGGCGCGGCGGATTCCTCCGGCCTCGTCGTCTCCTATATCCAGTCGATCTACTGGGAATTTGGCTCCGGCTGCGTGCTGCCGGCCACCGGCGTGCTGATGCAGAATCGCGGCGCCAGCTTCTCGCTCGATCCCAAGGCGGCGAATTCGCTGGCGCCCGGCCGCCGCCCGTTCCACACGCTCAATCCGGCACTCGCCGCGCTTAAGGACGGCCGCATCATCGCCTATGGCACCATGGGCGGCGACGGCCAGCCGCAAACGCAAGCTGCCGTGTTCACCCGCCACGTCCTGTTCGGCCAGCCGCTCGAGCGCGCGCTCGACGCGCCGCGCTGGCTGCTCGGCCGCACCTGGGGCTCAAGCCATACCAATCTGCGGCTGGAGCAGCGCTTCGACGGCAATCTGATCGATCGGCTGATGGCGGCCGGCCACGACGTCCAGGTGCTCGACGAGCCTTATTCCGACACCATGGGGCATGCTGGCGCCGTCATCTTGCATGTCGACGGTACGCTCGAAGGTGGCCACGATCCGCGCGCCGACGGCGGCGCGGCGGGCGTCTAGCGCATGATCCCGAAAAGTGGGAACCGGTTTTCGGAAAAGATCATGCGCAGGCAAAATGTTAGGGGCGGCACTGATTCAGTCTTAATAGGTCAAGCCCGAGTTCGGCACATTAACCGCGCAAATCTGCAATACTGTTACGCGCCACTTTTGTGCCGCACTCCGTGATAATGTTCCGGCGCATGACCGCCTCCGTCCGTATCCTCCTTATCGCCCTGCTGAGTCTGGCCTTCGCCGCGCCCGCCCGCGCGCATCCGCATGTCTGGGTGACGATGAAAACCGATCTCGTCTACGCGCCCGACGGCACCATCACCGGCGTGCGCCATGCCTGGTCCTTCGACGACATGTTCTCCGCCTTTGCCACGCAAGGTCTGGAGAGCAAGGAGACGGGCAAGTTCACCCGCGAGGAATTGGCGCCGCTCGCTAAGGTCAATGTCGAGTCGCTGAAAGAGTATGACTATTTCACCTACGTCACTGCCGATGGCGTGAAGGCGCCGCTGACCGACCCGCCGCTGAACGAATATTGGCTCGACTACAAGGATCAGGTCCTCACGCTGAATTTCATCCTGCCGTTGAAGACGCCGGTGAAGGCGAAGGAGCTGAAGCTCGATATCTACGATCCGAGCATTTTCATCGACTTCGCCTTCGACAAGCAGACGCCGGTGCATCTGGTTGGCGCGCCCGCGCAATGCAAGCTCGACGTGGCGCTGCCGCGCGAAATGACCTTCGCGGAAGGCAAGAAGCTCAGCGAGATTCCCGCTGACCAGCCCAACACGTCCATGGCTTGGGGGGCGCAATTTGCCAATAAGATTCTGGTGAAGTGTCCGTAAAACCTAACGTATGAATTCGCGGGGCGGCGTGCGTGCAGGGGGAAATTCTTGACATGAAGGTGTCCGGCCGGCGCTCCACTCTGGCGCAATGCGTTTTCTACATTGTCTGCAGTTTGCTTGTGCTCGCTGCGATCGACGCCGCGCTGGCGCAGCCCTTCGGCATGGCGCGTAGCGCAGCGCCGCCCGACATCGGCGGCGTCACCGGCTGGATCCTTGCCAAGCAGGCCGAGTTCTACCGCATGATGTCGGGCACCATCCGCGCCGCCAAGGCCGACGGTAGGGCCGCCTACACGCTGCTCGGCATCTCGTTCCTCTACGGCATCTTCCACGCCGCCGGCCCCGGCCACGGCAAAGCAGTGATCTCGTCCTATCTGGTCGCCAATGACGAGACCTGGCGGCGCGGCGTCGTGCTGTCGTTTGCCTCGGCGATCCTGCAGGCGCTGACCGCGGTCGCCATCGTCGGCATCGCCGCGGTGCTGCTCGGCGCCACCGCCAAGGCGATGGGAAACACCGTCCGCGTCATCGAGATCGTGAGCTACGCGCTGATCATGCTGATCGGGCTGCGGCTGTTATGGGTGAAAGGCCGCGCCTTCTTGGCTTTGCTGCGGCCGCACGGCCATGACCAGCACGCGCATGCGCGCGGCCATCACCCCGGCCACGACCATCATCATGACCACGGCCATGAGCATCATGCTGATCATGCGGAAGAAGCGTCGGCCTGGGGCCATGCGCACGCGCCGGAGCCAAAGGAACTCAGCGGCCGCCATTGGTGGAAGCGGGGCTTATCCGCGATCGTCGCGGTCGGATTGCGGCCGTGCTCGGGCGCGATCATCGTGCTGGTGTTCGCGCTCGCCCAAGGATTGTTCTGGATCGGCGTCGCCTCGACATTCGTGATGGGTATCGGGACCGCGATCACGGTCGCGTGCATCGCCACGCTTGCGGTCGGGGCGCGCGGGTTGGCCGGGCGCCTGGCGAAGGCAAAGCCCGGCGCCGGAATGATCTTCATACGCGGATTGGAGACTGCGGCGGCCGTCGTGATCGTCGCGTTCGGCGCGCTGCTGCTCGCCGGTTACATGGTGAGCGAGCGGCTGATGGGGGTTTAGCGGAAATCGTCCGGGCGCAACTCGATCGGCTGGCCGTGCGGTGTGCGGTCGCAGGCATGGTCCCAGGCGTTGCGATAGCGATGCAACGTTGCCTGCGTCGTCACGCCTTTTTCCGCCACCAGTTTTTCCAGCGCGGCCAGCCAGTGCGAATAATAGGTCTCGCCGGTGTCGGGATCGCCGGCACCTTGCGCGCGCTTGATCTCGACGCTAAGCGCCGCCGCCCATTCGGTCCAGGTGAACAAACCGCGCTCGTGCAGCGCCAGCGTCATGGCGAAGGCCTGCGCCTCCCACGGCTCGCGGAACACCGGCCCGTCGGCGTCGCGCGGAATGCTCGGCACCTGCTCGGTGGCGCGGCGGGCTGCGGCTTTATCGATCATTTTTCTTTCCTCGTCATTCCGGGGCGCCACCCAAGTCGGCTATAGCCGACTTGGGAATTATAAATGCTGATCTCGGGTAAACCCGAGATCAGATGCGGCGAACCCGGAATCCAGATGCAAACTCCGTGTATGTGTCTGGATTCCGGGTCCGGCCCTTCGGGCCGTCCCGGAATGACAATTACGCCGGCACCAAGTATGGCTCCCAGGCATCGACGGAAACCTGCACCGCGGGGTCCGCGGCCTCGCCCCACAGTTCGCGGCCCTCGAATCGCACGGTATAGAGCCATTGCGGATTTTCGCCCGCGCCGGTGGCGTTGCTGTCCGGGAAGACGTGGCAGCCGATGACGCGCTCGATTTCGCCGACATGGCCGCGCACATAACGCGGCAGCCGCGTGTGGGTGAGGGGATTCATGTTCTTCGTGCGCACGCGGTCCCCGGCCTTGAATTTCGCCGCGCTGTTCGTTTCGCGTTCGGTCGGCCCGCCGCGATAGAGCACCTGCGCAACATCGCCGGGAGAGAGCGTGCGTTTGACCGGCTTCACCGGATGCAAGGAATGGCCGGCTTCGACTTCGTCGTCCGCCACCAGACCGCGTTCCTTCAGCATCTGTTCGAGCGCGGCAAACCAGACCTGATAGTAGCTCATCGCCAGGTATTCACCCGGCTGCCGGTTCTCGCGCGCGAAGCGCCCCATGTCGATGTTCCAGCCGCCGGGCATTGCCATGGCCAGGGTGAGCGCAAAGGCGCGGCGTTCCCATTCGTCATGGAAGACCGGCTCGTTCGGCTCCGGCTCGACCGGGCCGAAGCCGTGCATGCCACCCATATCCTGCGCGCCGTTCATTTCAGGTCCTCCGGCCGCTTCGGCAGGCCGGTGCCGATCATGGAATCGCGCGTGACCAGGGAGGCCAAGCGTTCCTCGCTCCAACCCTCGGTGCCGGCCGGGCGCATTGGTATGACCAGGTAACGAATCTCGGCGGTGGAATCCCACACCCGGATTTTCGTATCCGCCGGCAGCGTCACGCCGAAG
>Ga0208079_1000908_pt1 | contig 16048 bp, 15 predicted proteins | sample NGESurdeep092012_5_FD_184474 | JGI IMG/M metagenome (GOLD analysis project Ga0208079, IMG submission 184474) | Arctic peat soil microbial communities from Barrow, Alaska - NGEE Surface sample 210-2 deep-092012 (SPAdes) | ecosystem: Environmental > Terrestrial > Soil > Wetlands > Peat ... | reverse complement strand
CATATCGGCGACGAGACCGTTGAGCGCCGCGGAATCCGACACGATAGTCGTCTCGAATTCAAGGCCGGCCCGGTGCGCCATGATGGCGACGCCGTGATCGCCCATGCTGCCCGAGATCAGGATCGCATCGCCAGGCCGCGCGCGATCGCCCGAGATCTCGATCCCGGGTGGCACGACGCCGATGCCGGCGGTGTTGATGAAGAGGCGGTCGGCCTTGCCGCGCTCGACCACCTTGGTGTCGCCGGTAACGATGGCGACGCCGGCGGCGCTTGCGGCCTCGCCCATCGAACGGGCGATTCGCTGCAGATCGGCGAGCGGAAAGCCCTCTTCGATGACGAATCCGGCCGAGAGATAGAGCGGCCGCGCGCCGCTCATGGCGACATCGTTGACAGTACCGTGGACGGCAAGCGAGCCGATGTCGCCTCCCGGAAAGAACAGCGGAGAGACCACGAAGGAGTCGGTCGACATCACCATGCGTCCGGCCAGAACCTCGAAAGCGGCATGGTCGTCGCCGCGCGCCAGCATCGGGTTGTCGAAGGCCGGGCGAAAAATCTCTGCGATGAGCTGCTGCATGGCGCGTCCGCCCGCCCCGTGCGTGAGATCAACGCGACCGCCCGCAAGATCCAGCCGGCGTTTGGCCATGCGCGGCGCACGGGAGGCGAAGTTCATGGCGTGCGCTCCCGCATCCGGCCGTAACTATAATAGGCAGCGCAGGCGCCCTCCGAGGACACCATGCAGGACCCGATCGGCGTTTCAGGCGTGCAGGTGCTGCCAAACAGCCGGCAGTCGGTGGGCTTCTTGGCGCCGCGCAGGATCGCCGGGCAGGCGCAGGCCTTGTTTCCCTCGGCCGGGATATAGGGCTCGTCGAAGCGCCGCTCGGCATCGAAGGCCGCATAAGCATCCTTGAGGCGTAGAGCCGAATACGGGATGTGACCGAGGCCGCGCCATTCGAAGTCGCGCCGCAGTTCGAAGACGCGCGACACCACCTGCTTGGCCCGAAGATTGCCATCGCGGGTGACCGCGCGGATATACTGGTTCTCCACCTCGGCGCGGCCCTCGTTGAGTTGACGCACCAGCATCAGGATCGATTGAAGTACATCGATCGGCTCGAAGCCGGAGATCGCGACCGGCTTGCGGTACTCCTCGGCGAAGAACTCATATGGTTGGCTACCGATGACGACCGAGACATGCGCGGGCCCGAGGAAACCATCGATCTCGACGGCATCGAGCTCGCGTACCGCCGGCGCATCGAGGATCGCCGCGATCGCCGACGGGGTCAGCACGTGATTGCAGAACACCGAGAAGTTCCCGAGCTCTGCCTTGGCCGCGGCCTCGATCGCGAGTGCGGTCGGCGGGGTCGTGGTCTCGAACCCGATGGCGAAGAAAATCACCTCGCGGTCTGGATTGGCGTCGGCTAGTTTGATCGCGTCGATCGTGGAATAGACCATCCCAATATCCGCGCCGTCCGCCTTGGCTTTCATGAGGCTCTGACCTTTGGAGCCGGGCACCCGCAGCATGTCGCCGTAGGAGGCGAGGATTACGCCGTCGCGCTTGGCAAGACGGATCGCCATATCGAGCCGGCCGGTGGGCAGGACGCAAACCGGACAGCCGGGGCCGTGGACCATCTCTATATTCGCGGGTAGCAGATCCTCGAGGCCGTACCGGAAGATCGCGTGAGTGTGGCCGCCGCAGAATTCCATGAGGCGATAGCGGCGATCGGTGTTCGCCTCGCGATGGATTGATGCGGCGAGGCGGCGGGCGGTCTCGGAGTCCCGGTATTCGTCGAGGTGCTTCATGGCGGCGCCTCGGTCGCCTCTCCGGCCGCCGAAAATTCCGCTATCGCGTCGGAGCCTTCCGCCGCCAGCAATGCCAGCGTGCGCTCTGCCTCCGCCTCGTCGATCTTGGCGAGCGCATAGCCGACGTGGAGCACGACGTAGTCTCCTAGCTTCGGATCGTCGATGAGCGCGATCGAGACTTCCTTGATGATGCCGCCAAGCGATACCTTGGCGGTCTCCGGTCCGGTCAGCGCAACGATCTTTACTGGAAGTGCGTGGCACATGATGCCGTTTCTCCTGCTGTCCAGCCACTCATGAGCGTCGATGCAGCTACAAAGGCCTGGCCGAGCGACAACCCGCCGTCGTTCGGTGGCACGGCGCGGGCGACCAAAGGCTCGATCCCTCGCGCGCCAAGTCCCTCGACGAGGCCTTCGGTGAGTACCTTGTTGAGGAAGCAGCCGCCGCTGAGCGCCACTGCGCGCAGGCCGCGCGCCGAAGCGGCTGCCGCGGCCCATTCGACGAGGGCGGCGACGAGTGTGCCGTGAAACAGCGCCGCACCGGCCGCCGGCTCAAGACCATCGGCAAGCCGGCCGAGAAGCGGCAGAAAATCGAGCACGCCGTCATCGATCCGCCAGCCGTCGGCCAGCACGGCCGTCTCGGTCGCGAGCCCTTCGAGTCGCATCGCCGCTTCACCCTCGAAGGCCTGGCGGCGCGACACGCCGAGCAGTCCCGCCGCAGCATCGAACAGGCGTCCTGCTGAGGTGGTCGGTTCGCACGCTATTCCATTTGCCAGCATGCCTCGGACCGAGCGAGCCAATGGTTCATCCGCAAAACGCCGCTCGATATCCTCCCCACGGCCCAGCGCATGCAGCGCGGCAGCCGCCATCCGCCACGGCTCGCGTGCGGCACGGTCGCCGCCCGGCGCCGGTAGTGGCGCCAGATGGCCGAGCCGCTCGAAATGCTCGCCGTCGGCGCAGAGCAATTCGCCGCCCCAGGCGCCGCCATCGGAACCGAGCCCGAAGCCGTCGAGGGAAAGCCCCAGCAGCGGCCCCTCGATATGATGCTCGGCCGCAAGTGCGGCGACATGCGCATGATGGTGCTGCACCGCAATCACCGGCGGCCCGAGCCGATTGGCGAGCCGCGAGGTCGGAAAATCCGGATGAAGATCGCAGGCAATTGCCGCAGGCTCGACCTCGAGGATTGACAGCATGTGACGGAGGGTTTCCTCGAGGAATGCGACGGCCGCCGGCGTATCGAGATCGCCGACATGTTGCGAGACAAACGCTTCGCGGCCGCGCGTGACCGTCACCGTTGCCTTGAGCTGGGCCCCCAGCGCGACGACGCTCGGAACCTCGTGCGCCAGACGGATCGGCGTCGGCGTAAAGCCCCGCCCGCGGCGCAGAAAGGCGGGCGCTCCGGCTACGACGCGAACCACACTGTCGTCGGCGCGCGTCACGATCGCACGATCATGATCGGCGACCGCGTCGGAGATACCGGCGAGGCGGCTCCGCGCGTCGGTTCCGTCGATCACGATCGGTTCGCCGGCAACGTTGGCCGAAGTCGCGACCAGTGCGAGATCGGTGGCGGTGGAAAGCCAGTCGAGGCCAGCGGGACGCCCAAGCAGTTCCCAGATGACCAGCCAGTGCAGTGGTGTGTAGGGCAGGAACAATCCGACGGTCGGTAGTCCGTTGGAGATGCCTTGTGCAAGCCGTGCTTCGCCGCGCGCCGGTACGATGACGATCGGCCGCTCACGACCCGCGAGCAGCCGCGCTGAGATGTCGTCGAGCGCCGCGAGGCGACGAGCCGTCGCAAGGTTTCCCACCATGACTGCAAATGGTTTGCTGTCGCGGCGCTTGCGGAGACGCAGTCGCTCTACGGTGTCTTCGCGGTGCGCGTCGCAGACGAGATGGAATCCGCCGAGGCCCTTGAGCGCCACGATCTGGCCGTCGCGGATGCGGGCGCCGATCTCGTCAAGCGGGGTGTCGATTTGCGGGCCGCAGGCCGGGCAGCATGTGGTCTCCGCATGGAAGCGCCGGTCGGCGGGATCGGCGTATTCGGCCGCGCAGGCATCGCACAAAGGAAATTCCGCCAGCGCTGTCGCGGGGCGGTCGTATGGCAAACGCCGCGTCACGGTGAAACGCGGCCCGCATTGCGTGCAAGTGATGAACGGATAGAGATAGCGGCGGTTGGACGGATCGAACAGCTCGGCAAGGCAGGCCTCACAAACCGCCACGTCGGGCGTGATCGCGGTCCGCGCTGGGCCGTTCTGCTCGCTGTCACGAATGACGAAATCGCTCTCGCCTGCAACGAGCGGACGCAGCTCGGATTCGACACCGTCGATCCGGGCGAGCGGCGGCGCCTGCGCGACGAGGTTGTCGATGAAAGCGTCAACCTCGCCCTGCACCTCGATCAACACGCCATCCTGGTCGTTCAATGCGAAGCCGGTAAGATCGTTGTGTATCGCCAGCCGCCAGACATGCGGGCGGAAGCCGACCCCCTGTACGAGACCGCGGATGCGCAGACGCAGGCGACGCGTGGCAACGGCAGCTGCGCGATGACCGATGTCGAACTCCACGCGCTCGTCCATGCGCAATCTCCTGCTCGTTCCCTAGTCCGTGGCGAGGCGGAGCGCCCGCGCGGTCTCAAGCCAGTGGATCCAGCGATCCATGCCTTCTCCGCTCTTCGCCGAGAGCTTCAACACGCCGATCGTGGGATTGATCCGCCGCGCATTCTCGATCAGGCGATCGATGTCGATGTCGAGATGCGGCAGCAGGTCGGTCTTGGTCACGACCATCAATGCGGAGGCTGCAAACATGCCGGAATATTTCAGCGGCTTGTCCTCGCCCTCGGTCACCGACACGATGACCACCTTGTAGGCCTCGCCGAGATCGAAGCCGGCCGGACACACGAGGTTGCCGACATTTTCGATGAACAGGATGCCGTTCGCCGGTGTTCCAAGCCGGGCCATGGCAGTGCGCACCAGATCGGCGTCGAGATGGCAACCCCTGCCGGTGTTGATCTGGATCGCCGGCACTCCGGTTGCCCGGATGCGGTCGGCGTCGGCGGTGGTTTCCTGATCACCTTCGATCACGGCAAGCCGATACTTGTCGCCGATCCGCTTGAGCGTCTCCACCAACAGCGCCGTCTTGCCCGAACCGGGGCTGGAGACCAGGTTGAGCGCGAGAGTTTTTGCGGCTTGCAAAGCGCGCCTGTTTTCCGCCGCGACGGCATCATTTCTGGCGAGAATATCCCGCTCGACGCTCAAGAGGCGTGTTTCGCCGGCAGCAGCATCGTCGTCCCGCGTGTGTTGGTGCGATGACGCATACGCGCGCTCATGGCTGTGCGAATGCGAGTGGGTGGTGCCGTCTGGATGCGTGTGGCTGTGTTCGTGTCCATGCGCGTGGTCGTGTCCATGCTCGTGGCTATGGTCGTGATCAGCATGTTCGTGCGCTCCGGCCGTGCCGTCGGTATGACTGTGGACCTGCCCACCTACATTCTGATGCAAATGGTCGTGATGTCCCTCCATGCTGCCTGCATGCAGTCCGACAATGCTGTGAGGATGATCGTGTGCCTGGTGAAGATGCAGATCCTCGACCCGCTTCTCGCCCTGGCCGCAGCCGCAGGTGCCGCACATCAGACGACCTCCATCTCTTTAAGGCGCATTTCATCTCCGCCCTGAACCAAAAGCTTGACGCCGCCGCAGCGGGGACACGATGCTCCGCGCGCCGCGATCGCCACAGAGGCTTCGCAATCGAGGCAATAGGCGGTGCCCTCGGGCTCCTGAATTTCCACCTTGGCGCCCTCGGCCAGCCCGCCTAGTGCCGCCGCATCGACCGCAAAACGCAGCGCATGGGTGTCAACGTGGGAGAGCGCGCCGATCTCGAGCACGAGGCGAGTGACCCGGCGGGCGCGCGCGGCCACGGCCTGCTCGTGGACGAGACTGATCAGCGCGGTCGCGAGCGAGATCTCATGCATGAAGCGCAATCTCCTCATTCGTCGGCGATCGATGGTCGGGCGACGCCTCGATCCTGAACTGCACGCAGGGATCGAAGCTCGCGGCGAGCAGTCGGGCGGCGAGCACCGGGTCCGGGACTCTGGGCGCGGCATCGAGCGCGGCCACGAACGGTCCATTCGGATGAAAATTCCACTCGGTTGGCGCGACGCTGCACAGCATCCGCACGCGGCCATCGGCGGCCTCGACGACATAGGCGAGGGGACCGCGCGCCGTCTCGACGACGCCGGCGCCGCGTCCCAGTCGAGTAGCATCGAACTCGATCGGATCATCGTTCGCGAGTCCATCGAGCGCGCGACAAAGACGCCCAGCAACCACCGGAGCATCGAGAGCCGCGGCCAGAAGCCGCGTCGCGAGCGTCGCGCCCCAGTGCGCAACGGCGTCGGCAACCAGCGGATGTCGCTGCGCTGCGAGCGGGCCGACTTCGGCCGGAGTGCCGTCGAGGGTCGGTGCATCGCCGAAACGAGGCTCTGTCGTGAGCCGGGCCGCGAACCAGGTTGCGTCCATCGACGGCAGCAGCGGCCGATCATGATGGCCATAGTCCGCCAGCACGCCGGTGCGTGCGACATTGATCAAACGCGCCGGGATACTGGTGCCGCCCTGCAACGAGGACTCCAAGTTACTCCAGGTCAGCGCCGGATCGGCCGCTTCCGGAAACAGCTCGACAAGCATGCGGGCGAGTTCGGACATGCTTTGGCGGAGATTACCGCGGTCCGGCCGCAGCCTAGCTCCGCCGATCCGCGCCCACGCACTGTGTTCCGCGATGGTGCTTACGGCAGTGGCGGCGCGACGGATATCCGCGCAGGCACGCACTTCGGGCGAATCGCCGAGAAGCGGTGGCCAATCCATCAGTATCCGCCATCCCAATGCGGCGCCATGTTCGGCGAGCAGCATCAATTCCCGGAAAACGAGCTGGGCCGGCGACACTTCGATTCCCAAGGCCGCCTCAATCGCTGCAAGACCGGCGACCGCGTGCGCCGTGCCGCACAGCGAAAAAAGCCTCGAAAGGAGCTGCGGGACGTCCCGTACGGGCTGCGCCGCCAGGGCGCCGGTAATGCCGCTGGCACGAGTCGTAGCCAAGCGCTTCGCCACCAGACGCCCGTCGATCGTAACGGCATCGAGGCGAATATGTTGTTCGCGCGTTGGCCAGGCGATCGTTGTCAGTTGCGGTTTCCCCGAAGTCCATGAATGAAACGATGCTTTGCCACTCCATTTCGATGTGGACCTAAAAACTATCGGAACAAACCGTTGATCGGTGTTGATATAGGTCAATGCTCGCGAAGGAATTCGAGCCAAAAATCCAAATCTGCGGGGGATTGTCTTGTTCACGACCATGCGACGAAATTCGCAGAATCAACAGAACCGCAAAAAGATCAGGTTGTCGTCTCATTTGGAGCGGCAGATTCCGTAGGAGAGAGCCATGTCCCGAACGGCATTTCGTCTGCTTGCGGCAATCGCCTTGCTGCTCGCGCCCAGCGTAGCGTTAGCCCATCCCGGGCACGGTGAAGACGGTAGTCTCCTGGGCGGGTTCATCCATCCGTTTGGCGGCATCGACCATCTGCTGGCGATGACGGCCGTCGGCCTGTTTGCTGCTCATCTGGGCGGGCGGGCGCTATGGGCAGTTCCGACGACTTTCGTTGCAGTGATGGCGCTCGGCGGCGTTTTCGGCGCCGCAGGCGTGTCGCTGCCCTTCACCGAGACCGCCATCGCGCTGTCGGTTCTGGTATTCGGATTCGTGATTTTCTCCGGAATGGCGCCGCCGGTTCTCGCCGCCATGGCGCTCGTTGGAATCTTTGCGGCCTTCCATGGCCACGCGCACGGCGCCGAAATGCCGGTCGGCGCCTCGGGGGTCGTCTACGGCATCGGCTTTATGGTCGCAACCGCGTTGCTGCACGGTTTCGGCATCACACTCGGCCTTGCGATAGGCCGGTTCGACGAAGCGCCGAGGCGGCGCGCCATGCAGACTTGCGGCGTCGCGATCGCGCTCATCGGGGCGGGGCTTACCATCAGTCTGGTGTGACCGGTCATGCGGGAACGCACCCCGCGAAGTTTAAGGTATTCCTGCGGCGGAGGTGTAAGTAATCTTCCGCTGTTCGCGGCTATTCAGGCGTTCCTGTGCCCGAACAGCAGCGCGCGGCGATCGAGCCGGTTCGTGCCGGAGCCGTTTCCTGCCGCGGTTTCCGCCGTCACATCAGGCGACGTCATCAGCAATGCAAGCATCCGCCGCGCCTCGGCTTGTGCTTGACCCGGCAGCGTAAAGTTCAGCACCGGCGAATGCAGCGAATGGGCCTTATAGAGCCCGATCGCCTCGTCGCCGCCAACCACGAATGCCCGCTTGCCCGCGGGGAGTTCAAGGGAGACGGTCCTGCCGATCTCGGCCATCTCCATCGGCACCGGCTCGACCGGCAGCATGATCATGTTCATGAACCAAGGCGTGAGCACGACGCCCAAAAGTTCGCCTTCGCCGAAGGGGCGGAAACCGATTGCCTCGATGGTGATTTTTTCGTTGTAGATCGGCATATCCCGCATTCCGGCATCGATGCGCTGAAATAGCCCGATCAGTGCCTGTACGCGGGGATGATCGTCGGGATCGTCAGAGGGTTTCATGGCGATCGATTCACGCGACGCGCGCGGTCTGGGCCGCGTCGGCGAGCTCGGGGAAAAGATCTTCAAAAAAACGCCTCGCCGCATGGGCATCCTCGCGCGCGATCTTGGTCACCGCGTAGCGCTGCGCCTGCAGAGCGACGAAATCTCCCGGCCGCACCGTCTCCGACATCATCATCAGGCTTACGCTGAAGCGCTTGCCATAGACATCGACGAGCGCCATCGGCCCATCGATCGAAATCACCTCGGCTGGAACGGCGATGCACATTCTTGCAATGACCTAATGCAGCCGCGGCGTCGGCGCAGCACCGAGACGGGTGAGTTCATCGACGATCATGGTCACGGCCGCATTCCGTCCACCGGCAGCTGCGGGCGACAGTTCCAGGCCGAGGCTCAGATTCTGCGGAACGACACCTATGATAACGACCCGGCGTGGCGCCTTGTCGATGAGGCGCAGCGCGGCAAGCATGTCTGAGAGGCCCAATTGGTGCGGCGAGAACCGGGTTTCGAACAGCACCTTGATGTTCTCGCCTTCGAGCCGGATCAAACGGCCGGGCGGCCCGGGAGCATTCACGGCGTCGGCCACGATCAGGCAGTCGCGTTCCGCGACCATGTCGAGCAGATCCATGCCCGAGGTACCACCGTCTAGCAATTCTACTCCGTCGGGCAGATCGTGCGACGCATCGAGCGCTTCCACGATGCGCACACCGACGCCTTCATCCGACAAGAGGATGTTACCGAGGCCGAGGACGAGGATGCTCACAATTGCGCCTTTCTCTCACATCACCTTGACTTGAACGATCGGCCGCTTCTCGGCGTCGACCATGTGGACTGCGCAGGCGATGCAGGGATCGAACGAGTGCACGGTGCGCAGCACCTCGAGCGGCAGGTTCGCATCGGCGACCGGGGTGTCGATAAGCGAGGCCTCATAGGGGCCGGGCTCGTCGTTGTGGTCGCGCGGCCCTGCATTCCAGGTCGACGGCACTACGCACTGATAGTTATCGATCTTGCCGTCCTTGATCACGACCCAGTGCGACAGCACCCCGCGTGGCGCCTCGTGGTAGCCGAAGCCGCGCACCTCGCCCTTGGGGAAAACCGGCCGGTTGAAGGTGCGGGTATCGCCCTTGGCGATGTTGTCGATCAGCAGCTGCCACTGGTCCTGCAGCGCCTCGTGCAGCACCGCGCAACGCACGGCCCGGGCCGCGATGCGCCCGATCGTCGAGTGCAACGCACTGAGCGGGATCGGTGCGCCTGCGACCTTGCTGGCGACCTCGATCAGCTTGGTCAGGTGCCGCTTGGTCGGCTCGTGGCCGGCGGCGTACATGCCGAGCACGTTGGCGAGCGGGCCGACCTGCGCGCGCTTGTCGAGGAAGGTCGGCGCCTTGATCCACGAATATTTCCCGTCGTCGTGGAAATCGTCGTATTTCGGCGTGGTTTGACCGTCGAAAGGATGCAGCGCGGCATTCGCGCCGGAATACTCGTACCAGGAATGCTTGACCGATTCCTTGACGCCGTCGCGGAAATAGGCGTCCTGATAGCTGGTGATCGGCTGGAACTTGGACAGGTCGCCGGCCGGGATGTAGCCGCCGGGAAGCGCAAATTTCGTGCCCTTGGTGTCGAGCGGGAGATCGGGCACCGACAGGTAGTTGGTGATGCCGGCGCCGTATTGCGTCCAATCCGCATAGAGTGCGCCGACCGCGGCGACGTCGTTCATCATCGCGTTGTTCACGAAGTCGCCGAGTTCGTCGATCAACGCCTTGATGGCGTAAAGGCGTTCCAAGGTCAGGGTCGACTGGCTGTCGGGATTGATCGCATTCGCTACTCCGCCGACGGCGAGGTTCTGAATGTGCGGCGTCTTCGAGCCCAGGATGGTGACGATCTTGTTGGCGGTGCGCTGCACTTCGAGCGCCTGGATGTAGTGCGTCGCCGCCAGCAGGTTGACGTCCGGCGGCAGCTTCATGGCCGGGTGGCCCCAGTAGCCCGAGGCGAACACGCCGAGATTGCCGCTGTCGATGAAGGTCTGCAGCTTGTCGCGCACCGACCGGATGTTGGGGACGCTGTTGGCCTTGTAGTCGGACAGGCTCGCCCCGAGCTTGGCGGCACCTTCCGGATCGCCCTTGAGCGCCGAGACGATGTCGACCCAGTCGAGCGCTGCGAGATGATAGAAATGCACGATATGGTCGTGCACTCCGTGCGCCGCGACGATCATGTTTCGGATATATTGGGCATTGAGCGGCACTTCGAGCGCGAGCGCGTTTTCCACGGCCCGCACCGATGTGATGGCGTGCACCGTCGTGCAAACGCCGCAAATACGTTGCGTGAAGATCCAGGCATCGCGCGGATCGCGGTCCTTGAGGATGAGCTCGATGCCCCGCCACATCTGGCCCGACGACCAGGCTTTGGTGACCTTGCCGCCGTCGACCTCACAGTCGATGCGCAGGTGCCCCTCGATGCGGGTGATCGGGTCGATCGTGATGCGAGTCAAGGCAGCCTCCTATCAGCAGGGCGCGGGGACGATGCCTCCACCACCGGGAGCACGGCGAACATCTTGATGAAGACGAGGTAGAGGAGAATCTCGAGTGCAATGATGCCGATCGTGACCATCAACTCGGGAAGCGACGGAAAGTAGATCCAGTTTCCAACCGGGCGCAGGCCGATGATGAGGGCATCGAGACGGTAGAGCGCGCCTGCCGCAAGCAGCGCGACAGCGCCGAGGAACGAGGCGCGCTGGCTGGCCCGCCCGGCCGGCGTCAGGTACACGACGGCCGCGCCGACAAACAGCGCATTCTCGATCCAGAACGTCCAGGATTTCAGATCGCCCGCGAAGGCGAGGCTCACGACACCGCGATCGAGCAGGTCCGCCCAGCGAATGACCAGCCAGCCGACCGTGACCCAGCCGACGACCCTGGAAAGCTTGGAGATCAGCGCGTGCTCGGACGGCAGCCCGAAACTGTTGGCTACCACGGTCGCCTCGAACATCACGACGCCGTAGCCCATGAGGATCGCACTGACGACGAACAACAGCGGAAGCCAGACCGTGAACCACAGCGGCGACAGCTTGGTTCCCATCACCAGCACCGCCGAGCCGAACGACGATTGATGCATCAAGGGCAGCAGGACGCCGAGTGCAATAAAGACGAACATCCAGCGGTCGAGAAAACGCTTGATCGCCGGAAACCGCCAGCGCTCGAGAAAGACCGGAGCGAATTCGATCCACGCCACGCCCGTGTAGGCCAGGAGGCAGAGCGCGATCTCGAACATCACCGAATTCGGCTGCCAATACCAAGGCAGCAGGATGTTGTAGGCCTGCCAATAGCGGCCGAGATCCGTGAAGGCCGCCATCCCGCCGAGGGTATAGCCGAACAATCCGCCGAGCAGCGCCGGCCGCACGAGCGGATGGTATTCGCCGCGGTTGAAGATATAGACGAGTATCGCCATCGAAAAGCCGCCGCAGCCCAACGCGGTGCCGATGAAGATGTCGATGGCGACCCAGATTCCCCAAGAGTAGCCGGAGTTGAGGTTGGTGACCGCGCCCAGTCCGTAGATCAGCCGCACCCCGATGAAAAAGAAGCCGATGACCGCCAGAGCGGCGAGCACCAGCGTCGTGGGCGTTATCAGGTTTCTGCGCAGCGGTGCGGCGATGCTCACGATCGACCCCCTCGAGACTTTGGCGTGTCGTCGGCATCGGCTCGGGGCGCGTTACGACGCGTGAGGAACGCAAGACCCACGAAGGCGACGAGCGGCGCGATCAGCCAGTGATAGATCGTGTGCTGTACGCCTTCGGCGAGCGAGGCAGGAGACTGCGGCCCGACTGTCGGCAAGCCGAGTTTCGGGAACGGCACGCCGGCGAGATAGCGGACCTGGGTGCCGCCCGCCTCGTGTTCGCCGTAGATCCCCTTGGTGTAGGACGGGATCGTCGCCACGTTGGGCGGCCGATTGTCGCCGAGCCTGCCGCGCGGAAACTGATACGGCGTGCCGGCGGGCGCGGCCAGCCGTCGCGCTGCTTCCTGCTCGAGATCCTTGACCGTGCCGAACAGCGAAGCACCGGTCGGACACACGTCGCAGCAGGCGGGAACCTTGCCGTCTTTCTGCAGGTGGCTGCAGAACTGGCATTTTGCGATCTTGCCGAATGGATTGTTCAGGTCGAATTGCGGAACCCCGAACGGACAGCCGTAGACGCAATAGCGGCACCCGATGCAGGCGTCCGCGTTGTAGGTGACGATACCGGTCGTCGGGTCCTTGCGCATGGCGCTGACCGGGCAGACCGAGACGCATGACGGGTCGACGCAATGGAGGCAATGCCGCTTGACGAAGGCATAGCCATCGGTCTCACGGTCTTTCTGCTGCACCGTGCCGTTGCGATAGACCTTGATGACGTTGAGCGTGCGGCCGGACAGATCCTCCGCGGAATCCCAGGTGCCCTCGTTCCAGCCGCTCAGGTGTTCCGGGATATCGGCCGGCATGTTGTTGGCCGCCTTGCAGGCCGCCACGCACGCCTTGCAGCCGATACAAAGCGTCGAATCGTAAAGCATGCCGACCGCTTGAGGCGGCATCTCCTTCGGCGGCCTTGCGATGGCCGACGCTTCGGTTGGCACGGCCGTCCCCGCGGTGGCGAAGCCGGCACCGATCAGGAAATCCCTGCGGTCGACGTCGGTCATGGTTAGGTCCGCTCTTTTGTCGAGTCCGGTGCGCTCTTTTTGTCTTCGCCCATCTGCTTGAGCAGCATCGCGCCGGCACCCACCACGATGCCACCCACCACGCCAACCGCTGCAGCGGCGCCGGCACTGATTCCTTGGCCCTTCTCGGCGTCGACCTGTGGAAAGGCCGTCGGCGGCGTCAGGGTCTTGACCGTGGACAGCGCATGCAGCGGCTTGCGGAACGCCGTTTCCTTCTCGACGCAGCCAAAACAAGGATGCCCGGTTCCAACCGGCCATGAGCCGAAGCCGACGTCGCCGAAACCGATCGACGGGCAGTTCGCGTAGGTCTCCGGCCCCTTGCAGCCGATCTTGTAGAGGCAGAAGCCCTGACGGTGCCCTTCGTCGCCGAACTCAAGCGCGAAGCGCCCAGCATCGAAATGCGGCCGACGCTCGCAGTTCTCGTGGATTAACCGGCCATAGGCGAATTTCGGCCGATTCTGTTGATCGAGTTCGGGCGGCCGACCGAAGGTCAACAGGTAGAGGACGGTCGACAGGAAGTTGTACGGGTTGGGCGGGCAGCCAGGAATATTGATCACCAGCTTGCCGGGAATGACGGTCTGCGTGCCGACCGCGCCCGTCGGGTTCGGATCGGCCGATTGAATGCCACCCCAGGAAGCGCACGATCCGATGGCGATGACGGCGGCCGCTCCCTCGGCGGCCTCGCGGACGAGCTCTACCTGAGTCTTGCCGCCGACTTTGCAGTAGATGCCGCCGTCCTTCATCGGCGTCCCGCCCTCGGTCACCAGCACATACTTGCCTTTGTTCTTCTCCATCATCGCGTGCTTGTAATCCAACGCCTGCTTTCCGGCGCCGACGCACAGGGTGTCGTGATAATCGAGCGAGATGACGTCGAGAAGGATCGATTCCAGCGTCGGATGGTAAGAGCGCAGCAGCGATTCCGTGCAACCGGTGCATTCCTGCCCGTGCAGCCAGATGACGGGCGGCCTTGCCGGCGCTATCGCCGCCTCCGCCATGCGCACGCCCGCGGCTGAAGAAAGGCCCATCGTGGCGGCGATCCCGGCGCAGAACTGCAGCATCTGCCGGCGGCTCAGGCCTCCGTATACCGTTTCATCGGGGCTGGGCCCCAGGGAGGCTCCATAATCGATGGCGGGATTGGAAGTGGCGTCCATGGCCGGCCCCTTTGAGATTCGTCCACCAGACGCGTTATCAAGGGTGCCGCATGACGGCGATGACGATCGTCAATTTTTTCAGACGCGGCTGATTATGCAGCGGATCACGCCGGCATCAGGCGATCAACTTCGGCTGCGAGCGCTTCCACGCTGGGAATCGTGACCTGACGGCCGGAAAAATGGGCCACTCCATCAGTCTCAAGCCGGCCAATGATGCGCGAAATCGTCTCGTGGCGGGTGCCGACCATCGATGCGAGGTCGCGCCGCGACACCGGCAGATCGATCGATTGTGACCCATTCGAATTCCGACGGCCGTGCCGTCCCACCAGGACGAGCAGAAGGTGCACGAGTTTGTGGCGGTTCGACAGCGTTGCCTGGCGAAACATCATGTCGTGCGCGTGCTCGAGCTCGCCGATCGAGCGTTTGAGAAAACGTAGGCCGAGTACCGGGTTGCCGGCCAGCAGCGCCGCAATCGTCGCGCGATCGATATGACATATCACGGTCGGACCCAATGCTTCGGCGCTGGTCTTGTGCTCGCTGCCGGTGAGGAACGAGCGATATCCGATGGTGTCGCCGGCATAGGCGAGCTCCAACAGCACCGAATTACCGTTACCATCGAGTTTGCGGATGCCGACAGTGCCGCCGGAGACGCAATGCACGCCATCGTTGCACTCGCCTTGCGCAAAGACGACCTCGCCTGAACCATATTCGCGCCGCCGCCGCCCGCTGGTCAGCAAGGCGCTCGCGGTTGGGTCAAGATCATGCCAATCGCTCCGCCGCCCAACGTGGCATACAACGCAGGCCTGTCCCTCCTGCTTTGTGCAAGCTTGTACCATGCTTCCACCCTCCACTTGGTACCAGCCCAGGCGTTCTTTCGGCCCGGTCGCACCAAACTGGATAAACATGATGACGCCACCGGCGTCAGCGGCTTTGACATACCGCAACAGATTGCCGACCTACCCCCAAGGTATTAGCGCCCCGATCGCGGCGTCCGGCAGCTAGTTGCGAGGTATCCGGCGGTTGCTGTCCGTCGGGGCGAGCCATTTGGCAGACGATGTCGAGCAAAATTGACGATCATCAACGACGGTCGACGCGCATCGGGCTAAGGGCGCAAATGCCCGCAGGATCGGCATCGGGTCGTAGATGCGGGGCGCTGTTATCCGGGTGCAAACCATGCAACGCGTTGGCTCTTATGTTGCGGCCGCCGTGGTCATAGTGGCCGTCGTGATGGGCGTCATCTGGGCGCTCAGGATGCAGCCAGTGGGGGCGCCCGGCCTGCAGACGGCCGGCCCCTATAAGTTCAAGGCGATGCCAGTCGGCGCCGACGGACCGCTCAGGGAATGCGTGGTATGCCACAGCATCGAGACCGGCGGGCCGCTTCGCGTGGGGCCGCCTCTGCATGGCATCGTTGGTGCGCGCAAGGCGCGGGCGGATTGGTACGGCTATTCGCCAGCGCTGCGAAAGGCCGCTGGCAACTGGACCGAAGCCGACCTTGATAAATTTCTGACTTCGCCGAGCAAGTTCCTGCCGGGTACTTCAAAGACCCTCATCGGCATTTCCGACGCCAAGGAGCGCGCGGACATTATTGCTGCTCTGAAGAACGCCCAGTAGCAATCTATGATTGGTGGGCATGACGCGGGACCCAGCCCCCGCGCCGTGTTCATGGCGTGTATTTGGGGGCCCGGTTCTCGTAACAAATCCATCTTCTGGTAGGGGACTTCAATGATTTCAAAGACCCCAGACTGCGAACCTTGGGGTCAGGAGTTATTCGGCGAGCTTTCCGCGGGGTCAAAGCGAACCCTCTCCATGCGGCTGCTTTTGGCGCAAGGC
>Ga0208079_1000905_pt1 | contig 16066 bp, 16 predicted proteins | sample NGESurdeep092012_5_FD_184474 | JGI IMG/M metagenome (GOLD analysis project Ga0208079, IMG submission 184474) | Arctic peat soil microbial communities from Barrow, Alaska - NGEE Surface sample 210-2 deep-092012 (SPAdes) | ecosystem: Environmental > Terrestrial > Soil > Wetlands > Peat ... | reverse complement strand
TGACCTGCGGGTTTGCTCCCCCGACTGGACTCGAACCAGTAACCTGCCGATTAACAGTCGGCTGCTCTGCCAATTGAGCTACAGGGGAATGCTGCGGGTGAGACTGTAGCAAAGGGTTCAGCCACTCCTGAAACTGACTCCCCAACCGGAAATCCGATCAAGCAGGCAGTCCGACCTGGTCCCTCAGATGTGCCAGAGCGGCCTGCACATGCGCCTGGACCTCAGGGTCGTCTTCACGGGCGTATCGTCCCAGGATTATCTGAGGAACGAGCTCACGCGTGGCAAGATCCTGCCGTATGGCGACGCGGCCCGTCCGCCGATCACCGAGGTTGAGGCGCGTCGAGAGGATGACGCTGGCCTGCACCCGCTCACGCACCGTCTCGGGCAACAGGGTCTGCTGATCACGGAACGACCATTGTCCGGCGCGTCGTCTGTCGGCCCAGGTCACGGTCAGGGTCGCCGTCACGGGCTCCCACGCACCGGCGTCCACGGACAACCAACGGCGCCGAAGGATGCGCTCGGCGCTCGATGTGAAGACGGCCAGAGCGTAGGTCGTGGCAACGACATACCCGCCGGTGTTGTCATCGACCGCGAACGCCAGGACCCGTTCCCTCTTGGCCAGCTCAAGTGCTTTCTCGATCGCTGGAGGCAGGTCGGGACGCGGGGGCCGGCGGGTGAGTCGTCCCATCAGTCCTGCCTGGACCGCAGGCTGGCGAGCTCGCGTTGGAGATCCTGTAGGCGGACGCCGAGCTCACGGCTCGCGTCGGTGTCATCCGGCGGCACCCGGCGCATCGCGCTGATGGCATCGCCGATCTGGCGGATCAGCGGGACCTCCTGCATGCGAATGAGAAGTCCCTCGACATAGCGACGCTCGGGCAGCCCCGTGTTCTTCTCGAAGCGGGCCGGCACCGACGCCACCGCGAGCTCGCTGACCAGGGGGCGAACCGTCAGAGCTGCGGCCTCGCTGACCCGATCAGCCCAATGACCTGGCTGGCTGGCTGCCTGGATGCCGCCCGCTGCCCGGATGGCGTCGTGGACGGCACGATGGGCCGGCGCGCTGAAGGACTCGGGAGCGATGGACGCGAAATCCGCCGGGTCGATCAGGCTCGGGAACTGCAGCGCCGCTTGGAGCAGCTGGCGCTCCGCCGACACCACCGGGTCGCGTAGGTCCGGGCGGGGCATCTCGAAGGCGTGCTCATCGCCATGCTCCCCTCCGTCGTCGGGACCGGGCTCGTGTTCCTGTTCGTGGCTCTGCTCGCTGCCGTGTTCCGAATCGACCGCGTGCGCCCGTGAGTGGGTCACGGACGCGGGCGCAACGGTCGAGGCGGGGGCAGCGGTGGCCGCGCGTGCCGCCATACGAGTGGCTCGACCGACCTCGCTGGCAACCTGCTCGACCTCGACGCCCAACCATCCGGCCACGGTGCGGGTGTATTCCGGCCGCAGGGAACGATCGCGGATGCCGGCGACGATGGGGGCCACAGCCTCCAGGGCCCGGACCCGGCCCTCGGCGTTGGCCAGGTCGAAGCGGGCGATGGTGGTGCGCACCGCGAACTCGAACATGGGCACGGCATCCTCGATCAGAGCCCGTATGGCGGCGTCTCCCCCGGCCTGACGCAGCTCGCAGGGGTCCTTGCCTGATGCCTCGACGGCCACGAAAGACTGTGAGGCCCAGCGCTGGTCCTCGCCGAAGGCACGCATGGCCGCCTTCTGTCCGGCCGCATCGCCGTCGAACGTGAAGACCACCTTGGCCGGCGCCAGGTCGCTCTCGTCGCGCATGATGCGGCGCAGAACCTTGACGTGCTCAAGGCCGAACGCGGTGCCGCACGTGGCCACGGCGGTCTCGACCCCGGCCAGGTGGCAGGCCATGACGTCCGTGTAGCCCTCGACCACGACCGCCTGTCGATCCTTGGCGATCGCCTTCTTGGCCATGTCCAGGCCATAGAGCACGAACGACTTCTTGTAGATCGTGGTCTCGCTGGTGTTGAGGTACTTGGCCTCGATCCGGTCGTCGTCGAAGAGACGCCGCGCGCCGAAACCGACCACGTCGCCGGTGATGTCGCGGATGGGCCACATCAGCCGACCACGGAAGCGGTCATAGAGGCCACGACCACGACCAGCCAGCCCGGCCGCAACGATCTCGTCGTCGCTGAAACCCTTGTCCCGCAAGTGTTTTGTGAGTTCTTCGCCCCCGCGAGATGAGAATCCGACGCCGAACTTGTCGGCCGCCATACGGTCGAAGCCGCGTTCGCGCAGGAAGTCCCGACCGGGGCGCGCCTCGGGCAAGTTGAGCAGGGCGGCGCTGTAGAACTCGGCGGCCACGCGGTGGGCCTCGACCAGTCGCGACCGCTTGCCCAGACCTTCACCACTGCGGGGTCCGCCACCCTCTTCGTACCGCAGCTCCATGCCCAGCTTGCCGGCCAGTCGCTCGACCGCCTCGGCGAAGGTGAGGTGCTCGACCCGCTGCACGAAGGAGATGACGTCCCCACCCTCGCCACAACCGAAGCAGTGCCAGGCGCCGGTGGCCGGGCGGACGTTGAACGACGGGCTCTTCTCGTCATGGAACGGGCACAGCCCCTTCAGGGAGCCCGGACCGGCCGAGCGCAGGGTGACGTGCTCGCGCACCACATCCTCGATCGACGACCGCTCCTTGACCTGAGCCACGTCTTCAGCCTTGATCAGACCCGCCACACTGCCTCCTCCACGCCGTGGTGATTCTAGGCGGTTGATTCCCTGAACGTCGGTGTGCTGCGGCTCAGGGACTGCCCGCTAGCCGGTTTGCTTCACGAGTGCCGGTCGATCACCGCCGCATTGATGCAACAAACCAGCCAACGGCACGTCACCTAGCACCAGGTCTGGTGCAACACCATGGCTCGAGGATCCGACAGCGAGGCGACCTGGTCGATGATCGCCCTCAGTGCCGACCCATCGTCGGCGGCGGCCAGGAAGTCGACACGGTGCAGGGGATCCAGGCGGGCCTCGGGCTGGTCGCGATAGGCGGCCACGAGCTCGTGGATCTGTTCACGCTGATCGCCCAGGACCGACTTGCGTTCGTCAGTGAACATCACGAAGTGAGCGGCCGTGCCCTTCAGGACGGCACACTCGGCACGGACATCGTCGGGGATGACCAGGTCTGCCGCGTATCGGGTCAGTGGACCATCACCGTGCTTGGCCCGGGTCGCCACCCCGACCGACTGCACGAAGCGCCCGATCAGCATGCTTGTCATGTCCTTCAACGCTGCCAGGTCAGTGCGAGAACCGTTGTGGGACTTCGGTATCCACCCAGTGGCGAGTAAGCGGGCCAACGCATCGGTCAGCTCCGATTCGTCCAGGTCGCTGGCATACAGCTCTCGCGCCAGCCCGATGACGGCCGCCATCTCCGGCTTCGAGCGCAACGCACTCAGATCGACCCGACCAGAGGCCACCGCATCCTCGACGTCATGAACCGAGTACGCCACATCGTCGGACCAGTCCATCGTCTGCGCCTCGAGACAGCGACGACCGTCCGGCTCGGTCCCGCGATACCAGTGGAACACCTCGAGGTCATCCGCATAAACGCCGAACTTGCTTGTACCCCGCCGACTCTCGTCCTTGCCCCAGGGGTACTTCGTGACTGCGTCCAGGCTCGCCCGGGTGAGGTTGAGTCCCGCCGGGCGGCCATCAGCGTGTACCCGTTTGGCCTCAAGGCGGGTCAGCAGGCGCAGCGTCTGAGCGTTGCCCTCGAAGCCGCCGATGCCGGAAGCGATGTCGTTCAACGCCGTCTCCCCGTTGTGCCCGAACGGCGGATGTCCGAGGTCGTGCGCCAGACATGCGGTGTCAACCACGTCCGCGTCACACCCGAGCGCGGCACCGAACTCACGGCCGATCTGGGCAACCTCGAGCGAATGCGTCAGCCGGTTGCGGACGAAGTCATCGCTGTCCGGCTGCACCACTTGGGTCTTGGCCGACAACCGCCGCAGCGATGCGGAGTGAAGCACCCGTGCGCGATCCCTGGCGAAGTCATCGCGGTCGGCCTGCTTGTGCGCCGGGTCCTCACGGACCCAACGCTCACGATCGGCCACGGCATACGTGCTCACAACCACGCACTGTATGCCGGGTGGTCCCTCCGAGGGCACCCACGCCCGATTGCCGGGGCGGGTCAGTCCGGCCCCACCCTGATGCCTAGACTCGTCGGATGGAATTCAGGAACCTTGGCAACAGTGGACTACGGATATCCGAGATCGCATATGGCAACTGGCTTACCCACGGGTCGCAGGTCGAACAGGAACAGGCACTCGCGTGCGTGCGACAGGCCTTGGACGTCGGTATCACCACGTTCGACACCGCGGACACCTACGCCGACACCAAGGCCGAGTCCGTCCTTGGTGAGGCGTTGAAGGGCGAGCGACGCGAAGGTCTGGAGATCTTCACCAAGGTCTATTTCCCGATGGGGCAACCCGGGCAGAACGACCATGGCCTGTCCCGCAAACACATCCATGAGTCCATCAACGGCTCCTTGCGGCGCCTTGGCACCGACTACGTGGACTTGTATCAGGCGCATCGATTCGACGACCAGACACCGTTGGAGGAGACGATGGAGGCGTTTGCCGACGTCGTTCGCCAGGGCAAAGCGCTGTACATCGGTGTCTCGGAGTGGACCGCGGCTCAGTTGCGCGAGGGCCACCGTTTGGCCAGCGAGCTGCGGATCCCCCTTGTCTCAAACCAACCTCAGTACAACATGCTGTGGAGAGTCATCGAAGGCGAAGTGGTTCCGACCTCTCAGGAGCTCGGGATTGGGCAGATCGTATGGTCTCCCATCGCCCAGGGGGTGCTAACCGGCAAGTACCAACCGGGTCAGGCTCCACCGAGCGGATCCCGTGCCACCGACCAGCACGGTGGCTCCGACATGATCAGCGGGTGGCTCAAGGACCCGGTGCTCGCCGCCGTCCAACAGCTGGCCCCGCTGGCGCAGCAAGCCGGGCTCACGATGGCGCAGCTGGCTGTCGCATGGGTTCTTCAGAACCCCAACGTGTCCGCCGCGATCATCGGCGCCTCGCGGCCCGAACAGGTCATCGAGAATGCCAATGCAGCCGGGGTCAGGCTCGACGCCGGGCTGTTGGTCGCCATCGACGACATCCTGGCACCGGTGATCCAGCGCGACCCGGCACTGACCACGTCGCCGGAACGCAGCACCTTCAACTAAGGATGCGATGAACGAATCGCCTCTGATCCTGGTCGACGAGCTCCAGAGACTCCTGGCGGGCCCTCCAGCCGAACGGCCGGTTGTCCTGGACGTTCGCTTCCGGCTGGGCGAGTCCACCGGCCGTCTCGACTTCGAGCGGGCGCATGTCCCGGGGGCGTCCTACGTCGACATGGACACCCAGTTGGCGACGATCCGCCCCGACGGGGTGGGCGGTCGTCATCCGATGCCGACGGTCGAGACCTTCACCGCCGCAATGCGATCGGCGGGCGTCACCATGTCGCGTCCGGTCGTCGCGTATGACGACTGGGCGTCCCTGCCGGCGAGCCGGCTCTGGTGGATGTTGAGGCATTTTGGCTTCCTCGACGTCCGAGTGCTCGATGGAGGGATCGCGGTCTGGATCGCCGCCGGCCATCCCACCGAATCCGGTCCACACACCCCGGGAGTCGGCGACTTCTCGCCGTCGAGTCCCGGCTTCGGTCGCCTGCTTGACGCCACCGCCGCTGCGACATATGCCGCTCGGCACGTCCTGCTCGATGCTCGCACCGCAGACCGGTTCCGCGGGGAGAACGAGACCATTGACGCAGTCGCCGGTCACATCCCCGGCGCCATCAGCGCACCCGCGCTCGACACCGTCGACCCGAACGGCCGGTTTCTGTCCGCCGATCAGCTGGCAGGTCGCTTTCGGGAACGTGGCTTCGAGGGGACAGTCGGGGCAGCACAAGCGATTGGCGCAGCTGAGGCAGATGGCACTGCTGAGGCGAGAACCGTTGGCACGTATTGCGGTTCAGGTGTGCAGGCCACCCACCTGGCCCTTGCTCTGAGCATCGCCGGCATCACCGACGAGGCCGACGTCTATATCGGCTCATGGAGCGACTGGATCACCGACCCGGACAGGCCCATCGCCATCGGCTGAACAATTCCTGGCTCGTGTGACTCCTGGCTCGTTGACCCACACAGGCCGGTCTCAGAGGGACGCTGTCAGACCGAGGCGCCGGCTCCGAAACGAATCACGTTGCGGGCACGGGCTTTGGCGGCCTCGACCTCACGGTCTTTCGGCGGCGCCGTGGTCACCAACGATTCGAGTAGGTGCTGTGTCGCGTGCGCTACCTGCGCGACCGCCTCGTCAAACGCGGGCTGGTTGGCAGCCGATGGCTTCGAGGTCCCGCTGACCTTGCGGACGTACTGAAGCGCCGCCGCATGCACCTCGGCGGGAGTCGCCTGCGGAACGTAGTTATACAGGGTTCTGATGTTCCGGCACATGCTGTCGAGCCTGCCACCGTCCCGGCTCACAGGAAAGCGCCGCCTCACCCGGCCGAGGACTGGGTGAGGCGGCGCTCTTCGTGCGCCCGGCGCTGCCGGGTGGGGTATCAGGTCTCGGCGAAGGTCAAGCCGTCACGCAGATCAGCCTGCCTACTCCTTGGCGGGAACTGACTCCGGGACGGTAACCATGGTGTTGGAGACCTTCATCAGGGCGTAACCGAGGAGGATAAACAGAACGCCGAGGCCGATGACCAGCGCAGCGACACCGAAAGCCACGACCGAGGTGAAGAGCGATGCCCGCAGGAACGAGCCGTTCATCGTGGTGGTGCGCGTGGCCGTCAAGGCGACGACGTCCGTATTGCTAGCGATTTCGGCGTCGCTAGCACCGCTGGCCTTGAGCTTGGCCTTGAGCGCCGTGAGGTCGGCACCGAGCTGCGCGTAGGTCTTGCCCTGGGCGCCTTCGAGCGCGTGCTGCTCGATCGCATTGGCCTGGGCGTAGGCGGTGAACGGGCCGGCGACGTCCTTGCCGGCGAGCCGACCTGGGTTCTGAGGGGTAATTGCCGCGACGGTGATCTTCTCGTCCTTGAGCTGAGATTGCACGAGAGCCCAAGTCGTCCCGCCCGCGATGATCATGATGAAGCCGGCAATCACCGTGAATAGAGCTATGTACTTGACCGGTTTGTTGCTCGTGGCCATGTCTGCTGTTCCCTTCAGGAACCAAGTATCTGAGACCGGGAGGCACCAGATCGGTGAACTCCTCAGGTTCACCTAAGCACAATCGTCCATGCACTGCCTACGACATTCGTCAGGACAAAGGTCCCGAACTTATGGGGTCTCTAGGATCGAATCCTGCTCCGCCGCAGGGCGATCCGACGCGGTCAGCCGCCCGAGACGGACAGCTCGGCTTGGGCGACCACAGCAGCGGACGCCTCGTTGAGCTCCTGAGAGTCGAGCCATCCGTCCGGCAGGGCAACCCGCCGAGGCGAGCCGGCGCGTCCCCGCTGGCCCTCTGCCGGCTCACCGGGCCACGGCGCATCCAGGTCGAGCCCGGCGATGAGATCGTCGAGTGCCGCGAAGGAGTCAACCAGAGCAAGTCGGTGACGAACGTCGTGGCCGGCCGGGAATCCCTTGAGGTACCAAGGGACGTGTTTGCGGATGTCACGACACGCCTTCATCTCGCTGCCGTGGAACTCGGCGAGGTACTCAGTGTGTCGACGCATGGTCGCGGCCACCTGTCCCAGATTGGGTTGCACCCGCGCCGAGGTCCCCGCGAACGCCGCGGCGAGGTCGGTGAACAACCACGGCCGGCCCAGGCATCCCCGCCCCACGACGACACCGTCGCAGCCGGTCTGCTCAACCATCGCGAGCGCGTCCTGCGCCGACCAGATGTCGCCGTTCCCCAACACCGGAATGCTCGTGACGACATCCTTCAAAGCCTTGATGGCCGCCCAGTCAGCCTCACCCGAATAGGCCTGCGACGCGGTCCGCGCATGCAGTGCCACTGCCGCGACACCCTCCCCCTCAGCGATCCGGCCGGCCTCCAGGAAGGTCAGGTGGTCGGAGTCGATGCCCTTCCGCATCTTGACGGTGACGGGCACGGCATACGGGGTGGCCTCCCTGACCGCGCTGGCGACGATCGCCCGGAACAGGTCTGTCTTCCACGGAAGGGCCGCGCCGCCGCCCTTGCGCGTGACCTTGGGGACCGGACAGCCGAAGTTGAGGTCGATGTGGTCGGCACGGTCCTCGGTCACGAGCAGCCGGACCGCCGCCGCCACGGTGGCCGGGTCCACCCCGTAGAGCTGGATGGAACGGGGATACTCGTCCTGATCGTGCTCGATCAGCAGCATCGACGTCGGCGTGCGCTCGACCAGGGCACGTGACGTGATCATCTCGCTGACATAGAGCGACGTCGCGCCGCTCGCGCCCTCGGCGCCGGACTCGCCCAAACCCGCGCTACCGGACTGGTCCAGACCCGCGTCGCCGTACTGCCGACACAACCGACGGAAGGCCCTGTTGGTGATGCCGGCCATCGGGGCGAGCACCACCGGGGAGATGAAGGTGTGGCGGCCGATGTGAAGCGGAGGGAGTACGGCGGTCATGGTCCCCCGATTCTGGCTCAGCAGCCGAGCAGCCGCTTTGCCAGGTAGTCCTCGACCTGGTCCAGTGCCACTCGCTCCTGAACCATCGAGTCGCGTTCGCGCACGGTGACCGCATGGTCGTCAAGGGTGTCGAAGTCGACGGTGACGCAGAACGGCGTGCCGATCTCGTCCTGGCGGCGGTAGCGGCGGCCGATGGCACCCGCATCGTCGAAGTCGACCATCCAGCTCTGACGGAGCTGGGCAGCCAGGTCCTTGGCTTTCGGGGTGAGGTCCGCGTTGCGCGACAGCGGCAGGACGGCCACCTTGATCGGCGCCAGCCGCTTGTCGAGCTTCAACACAACCCGCTTGTCCACGCCGCCCTTGGTGTTGGGCGCCTCATCCTCGGAGTAGGCGTCGAGCAGGAACGTCATCAACGAACGGGACAGACCGGCCGCGGGCTCGATGACGTATGGCGTGAACCGCTCGCCGGACGACTGGTCGAAGTAGGACAGGTCCGTGCCTGAGGCCTCGGAGTGCGTCTTGAGGTCAAAGTCGGTGCGGTTGGCGACGCCCTCGAGCTCGCCCCACTCGCTGCCCTGGAAGCTGTAGCGGTACTCGATGTCGACGGTGCGTTTGGAGTAGTGCGAGAGTTTCGCCTTCGCGTGCTCGAAGTGGCGCAGGTTGTCCTTGTTGATGCCGAGGTCGACGTACCACTGGGTGCGCGCATCGATCCAGTACTGGTGCCACTCCTCGTCAGTGCCGGGCACGACGAAGAACTCCATCTCCATCTGCTCGAACTCTCGGGTCCGGAAGATGAAGTTGCCGGGCGTGATCTCGTTGCGGAAGCTCTTGCCGATCTGGGCGATGCCGAAGGGCGGCTTCTTGCGCGAGGAGTTCATGACGTTGGCGAAGTTGAGGAAGATCCCCTGGGCGGTCTCTGGGCGCAGGTAGTGCAGTCCGGCCTCGTCCTGCGTGACACCGAGGTGGGTCTTGAGCAGGCCCGAGAACTGCCTGGGCTCGGTCCAGGAGCCGCGAGTGCCGCAGTTGGGGCAGGCGATGGTCGCCAGGTCGATGGTGTCAGGATCGATGGCGTCGGCTTCGGCCGCACCATCCTTGCCCTTGCCGCCCTTGGTCTTCTTCTCTGCCACCGCCTCCTGCAGGTGATCGGCACGGAAACGGTGGTGGCACGACTGACATTCGGTGAGCGGGTCGGTGAACGTCGCGACGTGGCCCGAGGCCTCCCACGTCTTGGTCGGCAGGATGACCGAGGAGTCCAGTCCTACGACGTCGTCGCGCTGCTGAACCATGGACTTCCACCACTGGCGCTTGATGTTGTCCTTGAGCTCCACGCCCAGGGGGCCGTAGTCCCACGCCGAGCGGGTACCTCCATAGATCTCACCGCACGGGAAGACAAAGCCCCTGCGCTTGCAGAGACTGACAATGGTGTCGATCGTGGAGGTAGCGGCCATGGGGCAAGGGTATCTGTGCCACACCGCCGCTCCTGTATGCGGCCGGTGCACCTGGTTGTCCCCGGGCGACCCAGGTCAACTGAATGGGTGTGGGTAGGCCTCGCGTAGCCTCGAGATGTGCCAAACACCCTGCGCCCCAGTATCGAACGCGCCAGTCTGCCCATGGTCGCCAGGCTCAACGGCCTGCCCCGAGCCGTTCCATTCCTGCTCCTGCTGGCGTTGCTGGTCGTGGGCGTCATGATCGCCGGCCCGGTCGGGTTCATCCTCATGGCTCTTGGCGCCGTCTTCGTCGCGTGGATCCTCTATCTGTCGTGGCCTCGTCTGACCAGCTCGGAGCGGATCATGCGGTCCGCCGTGCTGCTGCTCGCGGCCGTCATGGCGATCACCTTGTTGTTCCCCAGGCACTGACCACGACAGCCAGAGCGGCCTGACACGGGTCCAGAATTCCGGCAGACAGGACAAAAGGACGCGTCCCCGCTCAACCTTGGGGGAAGGGAGCAGGGACGCGCTGGCCCCATGCTCTCACAACGGGATCGCTTACGTCACAACAGATCCCCGGCGTCACAACGGGACTCCTAGACCGACATACGCGCTCACGTTGGTTTTGACAATCATTCTCATTAAGACTGATAATCAGTGACATGACGACCCGAAGCCTCCGCGTCGTCCCCCTCCGCGTCGCTCCGCTCATCATTGCGGCGCTCGCTCTGAGCGCCTGCGGATCCGCGGGGGTCGCCGCGAACGGCACGGTGGGCGGCAGGCTCGCGGTCGTCGCCTCGTTCTACCCTCTGCAGTTCGCCACCCAGCAGGTCGGCGGAGACTTCGTCGCGGTCACGAGCCTGACCAGGCCCGGCGCCGAGCCGCACGACATCGAGCTCACGCCTCGGGACGTGGCCACGGTCAGCCGGGCGAGCCTTGTGGTGTACGAAAAAGGCCTGCAAGGCGCCGTCGACCAAGCCGTCGAGTCCGAGGGGGGCAACCGCGGCCTCGATGTCGCCCCGGCTGCGCACCTCGACCTGAGGCTCGCCTCTGGAACCACCGACCCACACTTCTGGCTCGACCCGCAGCGCTATTCCGAGGTAGCCACGGTGATCGCCGGGCGGCTCGCTCGGATCGACCCTGCCCACCAAGCGGAGTACGAGACGAACGCCAAGGCCTTCGGGGACAAGCTCACCGCGCTCTCAGGGGAGCTCACCACGGGTCTGGCCAACTGCCGGCGAAGGGACATCGTCACCAGCCACTCCGCCTTTGCTTATTTCGCAAAGCGTTTCGGCATGAGGCAGATCGCGATCAACGGCATCTCCCCAGACCAGGAACCCAAAGCTGGGGCACTCGCGGCCGTCAGCACCTACGTCAAGGCTCACGGAGTAACCACGATCTATGCCGAGACTCTGGCCAGCCCGGCCATCGCACAGACCGTGGCCGACGAGACCGGCGCCAGCATGGCCACGCTCGACCCGATCGAAGGCCTAACCTCGCGGTCGAGCGGCAAGGACTATTTTGAGATCATGCGCTCCAACCTCACAGCGCTTCGGGCCGGTCAGGGCTGTTCGTGACCGCCACCTCGAACTCTCCCGACGACGGCTCGCAGACCATCAGCTCGCAGGCCATCGTCTCGATGCGGTCGGCGTCCTTCGGGTATGCCGACCGCGCGGTGATCTCCAACGTGACCATGGACATCCATGCGGGTGAGGTCGTCGCGGTACTGGGCCCTAACGGCTCCGGCAAGTCGACACTGGTCAAGGGGCTGCTCGGCCTCAACAACCACCTCGGCGGCCAGGTAGCGCTCTTCGGCACGCCGATCGACCGTTTCCACGACCACGCCCGCCTGGGGTACGTCCCACAGCGGCATACCTTGTCGGCTTCCGTGCGCGCGACCGTCGCGGAGGTCGTCGCTATCGGTCGGCTCCCCCACCAGAGCTGGCTGGGCCGGGCGAACCAGGAGGACCGGCGAATCATCGCGGAGTCCCTTGCCGTGGTCGGACTGGATGACCGGGCCGCGGTCGATGTGAGCACCCTCTCCGGTGGCCAGCAACGTCGCGTGCTGATCGCCAGGGCCCTCGCCGCCCAACCCGACGTCCTGATCATGGACGAGCCCACCGCCGGCATCGACCTGGCCAGCCAGGAGATCCTGAGCCAGGTACTCGCCCGACTGGCCGCGCGCGGGGCAACGATGCTGATCGTCACCCATGAGCTCCAGGCCCTGAGCCGAGTTCTCACCCGCATCATCCAGATCAACCAGGGACGGGTCACCTTCGATGGCCTTCCTGCGAGTCACGAGCTGTCGCAAGCGCCCCCGGGACCTGCCCTCGACGGCCATGACGGCCACCACGACGGCGACGACGACGACGACGACGACCTCCCCCGGACCTGGCCGGCAGCCGGGCCGCTTGACCGCCTCCCTGGATTCCACGATGCCTGAGATCCTCACCTACGACTTCATGCAGCGAGCCCTCCTCGCGGCCCTCCTCGTGGGTCTCGCCGCGCCGATGGTCGGGGTCTTCCTCGTCCAGCGCCGGCTGTCCCTCATCGGTGACGGCATGGGCCACGTCGCGTTGGCCGGCGTCGCCGTCGGTGTCTTCACGAACCAGGCGCCAGTTCTCACCGCCATGGCGTTCGCCGTTGTTGCCGCAGTGGTGATTGAGCTGGTACGCGCCCGCGGCCGAACCAGCGGCGACGTTGCCCTGGCCGTCATGTTCTACGGGGGCATCGCGCTGGGCGTTGTGGTCATCGGCAGGTCCCAAAGTGGCGCTCCTGCGAACCTCGACTCCTACCTTTTTGGCGCGATCTCCACGACGACCAAGAGCGACCTCCTGGTCTTCGCCGCCCTGGCACTGGTGGTGGTCGCAGTCACCTGGGCGCTGCGCCCTCGCCTGTTCGCGGTAGCCAACGACGAGGAGTATGCGCGGGCCACCGGCATGCGGGTCACCGCCCTCAACATCACCCTGGCCGTGCTGACCGCCGTGACGGTCGTGGTCGCGATGCGCGTGGTCGGGCTGCTGCTGATCAGCGCCCTGATGATCGTGCCCAATGCCACTGCGCAGCTCGTCGCCGGCAGCTTCCGATCCGCGATCCGCCTGGCCGTGGCTATCGGAGTGATCTGCAGCGTGGGCGGCGTGACGACGGCCTACTACGCCGACACCCCCGCCGGCGGCACCATCGTCCTGCTGGCCATCGCGCTCTTCATGGCGGCTTCGTCATACAGCGCCATGCGCGATCGGATCGCGAGACGGCGACACCTCGAGGCCGAGCGGCATGAGCACGAACACGGCGTCAACTGTGGCCACCCCGTAGTCGAGCACGACAACCATGTCGACTACCTGCACGACGGTCACCGCCACGCTCCGCACCAGGGACACTACGACGAGCACGACCCACACAAGACACCTGACGAGCACGACCCGCTCACGACGTATGACGGTCAGGTGAGGCACTGATGACCCAGAACGTCCGTCGGCCGACCCGACAACGCGGCGCCGTTGAGGCCGTGCTCGCGGACATCGACGACTTCCTCTCGGCCCAGGATCTGCACGCCCGCCTGCGCACCCAGGGACAGAGCGTCGGCCTGGCGACGGTCTATCGCATCCTGCAGGCAATGGCCGCTGACGGCGACGTGGACATGATGCGCACCGGCGATGGCGAGGCCGTGTATCGGCGGTGCAGCTCGGGCTCCCACCACCATCACCTGGTCTGTCGCTCCTGCGGGCGCACGGTCGAGGTCGAGGGGCCGGCTGTGGAGCGCTGGGCCGACAGGATCGGCGCCGAGAACGACTTCAGCGATGTGGTCCACACCGTGGAGATTGTCGGCACCTGCTCCGGCTGCCAGACCTGAGGGGAGCCTCACGGATCCCCACCCATCAGCCCGTGAAGTCGCAACAGTTGCTCTTCCGAGGCGCTCGGGACAGCGATTACTGCGACCTCACAGTGATGAGGACGGGGGACAGAGCTAGCCCGGACCCATCGCGCGATCGACAGCGCCACCGTAGCGTCGATCTCGCTCGGCATAGATCTCGATCGCCCGCCACAGGTCGAGTCGGTCGAAATCGGGCCAGAGCGTGTCCAGGAACACCATCTCGGCGTAGGCCGACTGCCACAACAGGAAGTTGCTGGTCCGCTGTTCTCCGGAGGACCGTACGAACAGGTCGACGTCGGGCATCGACGGTTCGTCGAGGTATCGCGCGATGGTGTGCTCGTCGATGTGGTCGGGCTTGAGCCTGCCTTCGTGGACGAGCTGTCCGATCCGGCGGGCCGCATCGGCGATCTCGGCCCGGCCTCCGTAGTTGACGCACATGGTCAACGTCATCACGTTGTTGTTCCTGGTCATCTCCTGGGCAACCTCGAGCTCTTTGATCACCGACCGCCACAGGCGAGGGCGTCGGCCCATCCACCGCACGCGCACACCCCAGTCGTTGAGGATGTCGCGTCGGCGCCGGATCACGTCGCGGTTGAAACCCATCAGGAAGCGGACCTCGTCCGGCGAGCGCTTCCAGTTCTCGGTGGAGAAGGCGTAGGCGGACAGGTTCTTGACGCCGATCTCGATGGCGCCGGCCACGACGTCGAGCAGCGAAGCCTCACCAGCCTCGTGGCCCTTGGTGCGCGGCAGGCCCCGCGCGTTGGCCCATCGGCCGTTCCCGTCCATGACGAGCGCGATGTGTCCGGGGACAAGCTCGGCAGGCATGGCAGGTGGGCGGGCCCCGGAGGGATGCGGGAAAGGCGGTGTGCTCACACCCGCTCCACGAGGCGCAAGGAGCGCACGCCGCGCTCGAGATGCCACTGCAGAAACGCTGTCACCAGACCGCTGCCCTCACGACGATGCTGGGGCAGGCTCACGTCGGCGAGGTCCCAGTCACCAACAAGCAGGGCGCCCAGCAGCTCGAGGGTGGCCAGCGCTGGGGAAGCCGAGCCCGGTGTCCTGCAGGACGGGCAGACGGTGCCACCGCTGGCGAGGTTGAAGGCACGCTGGGGTCCCTCGGCACCACACTGCGCGCAGTCGTGGAAACTGGGCGCCCAGCCGGCGACCGCCAGCGACCGCAGCAGGTAGGAGTCCAGAACCAGCCCGGCCTCATGCTCCTGACCGGCCAGCGAGCTCAGCCCACCGGCAAGCAGCAGGAACTGCTGCACCGCAGGCTCGCGTTCTTCGGTGAGCCGCTCTGCGGTCTCGAGCATGGCTGTTGCAGCGGTGTAGGCGACATAGTCACGGGCGATCGGATCGCCATACGGCGCAAGGGTTTCGGCCTGGGTCACCGTGTCCAGGGAGCGCCCCTCGTAGAGCTGGACGTCGACGACCATGAACGGCTCGAGCCGAGCGCCGAAGCGCGACTTGGTCCGCCGAACGCCCTTCGCGACGGCCCTGACCTTGCCGTGTTGCCGCGTCAAGAGCGTGACGATGCGGTCCGCCTCACCCAGCTTCTGGGCTCGCAGGACGATCGCGGCGTCGCGATAAAGGGCCATGGGATCCATTCTCCTATGCCGGAACCTCCAGCGTCGGTATGACGTGCCGGTCACCGGCCGCAGATAGGTTGGAAACCATGACAGAACTCGACTACCTGAGCCACCTGGCCCTCGACTCCGCCCGCTTCGTCGAGGTCCTGCGCCAGGCGCCTTCCGGTGCGCGGGTGCCGACCTGCCCCGAGTGGAACGCCGACGACCTCCTGTGGCACTTCGGAGAAGGTCAGCGGTTCTGGGCCACCGTCGTCGGTCGCGGGCTGACCGCCTATGCGGACGTCGAGGACCTCGAGCTCCGGCAGGCCGTCCCGGGCCACGACACACCCTGCGCTGCCGGGGTCGCAGCGAACCGCCTCCCCAAGGGCGATGGGCGCGCCGGCGGGCATCGTGGTGTCGCCGCCGGACGTCATCGCGAGCGTCACCGACGTGGCGTCGAACCTGCCCTCGAACGCGATCGGCCGGTAGGCGAGGCGCAGATCGCCGGTGCCCAGGCTGATCGTCGACGGATCCTTTCCGTAGCCGTTGGCGTTCGCCTCCACGATGCTGCTGCGGAGCAGGTCGTTGCGGAACACCGTGCTCCCCTTGACGCTGAGCGACAGCGGGACCTCGTACAGGACGTTGGCCTCGCGGCGAAC
>Ga0208079_1000903_pt1 | contig 16087 bp, 18 predicted proteins | sample NGESurdeep092012_5_FD_184474 | JGI IMG/M metagenome (GOLD analysis project Ga0208079, IMG submission 184474) | Arctic peat soil microbial communities from Barrow, Alaska - NGEE Surface sample 210-2 deep-092012 (SPAdes) | ecosystem: Environmental > Terrestrial > Soil > Wetlands > Peat ... | reverse complement strand
AAAAATAGGGTACGTTGCGAGCCGGTCCTTCGCTATGGGGTGTAACCCTACCGTGCATTTTAGAGGTGTTCGGCAAAGACGGATCTGGTTCAAACCTCAATGTGTAGAACTCTTGGGCGAATGAGGCACTTGCGGTAGTGATCCAGTTTGAAGTTTTACGACTCGACACGCGCAACCGGGAAACGGGGATTTACCTTCAATCAACCGCCAGCCGCAGCCGGGAAATCGCCCCCGACATTTAGGAAATGGCCGCAAACATTGGGGAAATCGGCATCTACACCCGCCGCACCGCCGCCCACAGCCGGGGAATGGCCGCAAACAGCCCATTTCCCCTTATTTCCGCCTGATTTGCCGAAAACAATGCCAGTTTCGGAAACGAAGGCCGCATATTTCTGCAAAGGTAAATTTCCCGTTTTAGACACGGCAAAGAGGGTGTTGAAGCTCCGCCGCAAGTGAATCCATTTTCCAAAGCGCAACGCGAAGGCAAGGCGGAGAAGCAAGCGGAATTGATTCAATAAACCGCCCGGTAAAACCGCTGAATGAAATTTGGTGCGTCCGTATCGGTGAACGTGAAGGGCGCAGGGCTGGTGAACAGGGAAAGCCAGTTGGTCGTGGTCAGATTGGTGGAGGTCTGGACGGTGTAGCTGTGTCCCGCCGCGCCGGTCACAGTGAAACGAAATTGTCGGTTGGTCAAAGCGAGCGCGGTCAGCGTTGGCGCAACAATCGCCTCCAGATTGGTGAGGCTCAAGGTGATCAATTCCACCGGACGCGCGAAGGTCTTTCTTTGTCCCGCCGTCAGGGAGGCAATCTGATTGGAGACGGCCAGCATGTCGGTTCGGGTCAACGCATTGACGGTGAGGGTTTGGTTTGCAACCAGGTTCGTGGCGGCAAGGGTTGCGGCAGTCGTGCCAGCCACAATGCGGCAGCGGACGACGGCCTGCGTGACGAGGTTCGGGCGCAGGAAAAAGTATTGGCTCACGCCGTCGTTCTGCAAACCGGAGGTGGTCACGCCATCGTATTGAACGTAATTCACGCTGGGGCTGGGATAGCCGAAGGTGATATGCACGTTGTCCACGGCAGCGGTGGCGGTCATGGTGATCGTGCCATTGAGCAGATTGGTGAGGGTGATGTTGGGGTGGCCCGCGCCGTCGGAAACGAATTTGATGTTGGCGTGATAATCATTGCTCAAAACAAACGTGCTGCCGTTCCAAACGAAAAGTTGCGTGACGGGATGCAGCTCGAAATGCCGTTCGCTGGCGTGTTCGGTATAAAGGCGAAAAATGCCGCGCGGTTTGGTGCGGGCGCCGGAAAGCATATGCAAATTGTTTAACTGGCTGCTGGTCGCGTTCACCACTTCCACGATGATTGGTGATTCGCCGGTGTTGTTGTTCGTGCTGCCATTGCCGGAAGAATCCACGCCCATGTCGTTGTGAATATCGCCATCGGAAGAAATGTTGGCGTGTGGAAAAATATACTGCCAGTCGTTTGAAAACTGGGGGTATTGGGTGTTGGCCAGCGGAGAAATGTTCAGCGTGTCGGTTTCCCACAATGTCGCCATGAAAGAAACTTCGGCGCGGGTGTTGGTGGTGATGGTATTGGCGAAACAGAATTGAGTCAGGAAAATCGCGGAAACGGCTAAAACTCCTTTTCGCAACCATCCCAAAAACGACGGGGAATTTTTCACAGCTTGATAAAATGGTTACAACTCAACGCTTCCGATTGTAATCCATCTGCGAGTATTTTCGCAAGACCAATTCATCCGCGCGTTCGCGTAATGCCGCGTCCTGTCCAAGTTCCGACCAAACGGCGTCTGGTGCAGAATCCAGCATCGCCCGCTCCCAATCCCGCCGCACCACCACGCGCAGCCGGGGAATGGCCGCAAACAGCCGGGTTTGGCCGGCAACCCATTGGAAATCCCGGTTTTACGCATATTCTCCGCAAAGGTAGCGCGGGCGTCCCGCCCGCCCCGTTCGGCGACCCGCCGAACCGAATTTCGTGTTGAGGACGTGATGAAGAACGGTCTTGCCGTGTCCGTGAACGGCATTGCTCTTTCACTCGCTTCTGGCTCATCGGGAGAGAAGTTCGCTGACGGCCGACATCGCGGGGACGCGGTCGCAAACAGCCTTAATCGAGACCAGGATCGGCACCGACAATAACGCGCCGGGCACACCCCAGAGCCAGGTCCAGAAGATCAACGAAACAAAAATGACCACTGGATTGAGAGTGAATCGGCGCCCGAGCAACACCGGCGTAATGAGGTTCGCTTCCAACAGATGGAGCACCAAGTACCAGGCGGGCGGCAGGAGTCCCTGCCACAGCGTGTCGAAAGTAAGCAGACCGACGGTGGCCAGCAGGATCACGCCGGCGACGGGGCCAAAATAGGGAACAAAATTCAGTACCGCCACGAGCATTCCCCACATCGCGGCGTTGGGCACGCTCATGAAGTAGAGCCCCCCACTCACGACAATACCGAGGCCAATGTTAATCAGAGAAACCGAAAACAGGTAATTGGAAATGTTTTGCTGAATCTCATGGCTGACCTCGACCGCGCGCTTCTTGTCGCTCAAGGTCGGCATCACGTGGACGAGTTTATGCAAGAACAGGTCGCCGGAGGCCAGCAACAGGTAAACCAACACCAACGTCTCGCCTATGCCCACCAGGAGGGTTCCGGTCCAGTTAAGGATTGAACTGGTGCCGCGGCTGTCTTTGATCTCCACCGTAGGCGTTTTCTTTTGTTCTGCTTTTTTTTCTTCCTCGGTTGCGCCGAGATTATTCACCGCCGCCGCCGCTTGACTGATCCGCGCGATGCGCGGGAACATTTTTTGAACCCGTTGCCGCAACGCGGTCATGTGTTGCGGCGCTTCGTTCATCCACGTCAACGCCGGGCGGCCCAGTTGGAAGAAACCAATCCCGACGGCGGCCACCAGGAGGCAAAGCACGACTGCGGCGGAGAGCGCCAGCGGAATGTGGCAGTAAGACAACCAGCGGATGAGCGGTTTCAGGGTCATCCCCGCCACACAAGCCAGGAAGACCGGCAAGATCACGGGACGGGCGAAGTAAAGAAAGGCAATGACGCCAAGCACAATCAAAACGATTTGCACGGGTGTCGTTTTAGTCGCTGCGGCGGCGCTCGATGGAACGGGCAGTGGTTCGCTGCCGGGCGCATCTGCACGCGGTGCCGCTGCGACCGTCGAGTCATCCTTGGCCGCTATGGGCTGAGTTATCGTGGCGGCGTCCATATTCAATGCGTCTGTCAGCCAATCATCGTGATCGCGCGCGGAATGCCAGCCAGATGGAGCCGGCCACTGGCGCGCCTTTCAACGCAGTTTGGAACCAGGAAGGTTTCACGTCGGCGCTCCCGGAACTTGCCGCACCGGAAGGCCGCCAGACCCGCCACCAGCAGCGCCGCCGCATGACGAACCCCATCCCACTGCGCCCAAACCACCTCCCCCAACCCGCCAATTATACGCCTGATGGGATTCCGGGATTCACCCGCCGCTTCGGTTAATTCTACAAACACAGCGCGCTTCTCAGTTCATAATTTACCGCGCCATCACTGCGGATTTGCTGGTGTTATGATTCAATTCGCAGACGGATCATTCGCTTCAGCAGCATGATTTCCGTGCCATTGGTTCTTCGGATCTTCCAAAACCTTGAGTTGATCCGGCGTCAGCAGAGGCTTGATTTGCTTGACGGCTGCCTCTCGGTATGGCTGGAGACCGGCCCAGACCTGTTGCAACTGTTTGCGCGCTGCCTGAATTTGTGCCGTGTCCTTCGATGCGCGCGCTTGCCGATTCGCCTCTTGGGCGGCATCAATACGGGGTTGGTTGGCTGTCTGGTATTGCTGGCAGGTGTTGGCGAAGTCGTCCTCGATTGGCTTCAGCTCGGTTCTCTGCTCTTCGGTGAGCTTCAACTTCTCCTTGAGACCGGGTGGAAGGAGAGATCGTTCGCCCAAAGACCGGTCATTTTCCAACGCTACTTGGTATTTCAAGGTTTGGGTGAGGGGGAGGGTATTGGTATTGGTGTTGGTGTTTTGCGCCAGCAATGCTGGCGCGGCCAGCACCAATGAACTGCTGATGGCGAGCAGGGTGAGTTTGGTTTTCATGTATTTCCTTTAAATCAGGCAGGCGTTTTGGTTGCCTGATCGGCTGACAGTAATTCAAGAAGCAGGGCGTGCGCCATGGGGTGTTACCCTACCGAAACCATTTTGATTCAGACGCGCCATTCGCGCCGTTTGGTTTCCGCCAACCGGATCCGTCCGAAAAGCACCGTGATCATCGCCGCGAGATCACGAAAGCGTTTTTTCCAACTCGCATTGAGTAACTGGCGAACCTCTTCGGGCAGTTCATTCTGGTTTCGTTTCCACTCGCTGTCAACGTGCCGACAGTGGGGATTCCACTGTCGGCGTGTTGCGAATGCATCTTTCTCAATTCGATCACTCTTTGACGGTGATGTTGTTTTCGACATCGATCACGCCCCTGACTTTCCTGGCGAGATCTCCGGCCCGGTTTTTCTGGTCCTTCATGTTGACAAAGCCGCTCAACTGAACCGTGCCCTTGAACGTTTCCACGTTTACTTCGTCGTACTTATATTGCGAGTCGTTTGCCAGCGCTGCCCGGACGCGGGAAGAAGTGCCATGGTCGTCAATTCGTTCGCCCGTGCTTTGCTCGTAGCGGCTGCCGGTGGTGGTGCAGCCGGTCACGCCCAGGAGCAATGGCAGCGCGCCGAGGCCGATGACCAATCCCAACACTTTCAAGGTTTTGCCCGTGCTTACAGATGTTTTTTTCATATCGTTTCTTTCATTTTTGATGTTTATTTGTTTACTGTAGGAGGCCGATTACCAACCTCCCTGCAACTATTCTTTGACTTTGTCCTCGTGATTTTTGTCCGCCGGGTTCGGTCCGTTTTGTTCGTTTGCGGCCGGCTTTTCATTGGCTGGCGGCTGCTCTTTCTTGTCCGACGGCTGGGCAGACTTTTTCTGTTTTACAGGTTGTTTATTGGCATTCTGCCCGGTTGGTTCTTTAATCGCCGGGGGATGATTATTACCTTCAGGCTTGAATTCCGGAGTTGCGGGAACGGGCTTGTGTTTCTCAACCTGCGGTGGCTCGTGCGCCGCAACTGCTTTCTTTTCGGCGGGTTGAGCCTCGCTGCGAACCGGCGGCTGGACCGTTTTCTCACCGGCCGATACCGGTGTCCGTTGCCTGGCGACGACCGGTGCTTCCGCCTTGTGGCGCAGTTCCTGAACCGCGACCGCTTGGACCTTTCGCCCGCTTGCCTTTTCGATGGCCGCAGTGGCCGGAGCTTCGTTGATTACGGTCTTGTTGATGATGGTGGTGTTATTGATGACCACTGTGGAACGGCGAACGGGATCCATGAAATGCCGTTCTTCGACAAAAACATACGCCTGCGGCGAGATGACTATCACGTCGGACGGGTACAACGGCGCCCAGCCGACGTATCCACCACCGCTGTGCCAGGAAACCCAAGCCGGGGCCCATTGCGTCTGCGGCACCCAATACCAGCCAAATTGGGCGCTCAAATTCCAGCGACCATAGTGATACGTGGCCCAGCCCCACGGCTCATCGCTGACCCAATACCAGCCGGCATCGGTGCGCTGCCAATAACCTTCGGAATAAGGGCGCCAATCGGCCTCAACTCCGCCCGGAATCCAGCAGCGGCCGTAGGCTCCGACAATCTCCCATCGCCCGTACGGGGTGAGCGGCTCATAAAAATCGCTTTCGGCGCGAATCTCCACTGAGGGGAGCACCACCTGCACCGATGGCAGCGACACACTCACCCCGACCGATACCGACGGTTGTCCGTAGGTTGTGTATCCTAGCAGCGCACTGCACAGCACGATTCCGAGTTTGCCGCCCAAGCGTTTAGTTCTATTCATGGGATTCTCTTTCTGTAGTTCTGGCGTTGGCCGACTTTCCATTTTGGAAAAGTTTTTGTTTTCCATCCTTAGTCGCCTTCCTGCTTACTGTCTTTTTTGATGAGTTGCGTTGCGCCTTTTTCACTCGGGGCAGGCTTTTGTTTGGCGGGCGGTTCCGACACTCGCTGCGATTCTTGCTGGGCTTTTGCTCCCGATTCCTTCGCGCGCGGTTGCGACTCCGGTTGCGCTTTCTTTTCCAGCCCGCTCGCGTTCCGCTGCGCTGCTTCGTGCACTTTCGCTGCCGAGTCTTTCGCGCGTTGTTGCGATCCCTGTTGGGCTTTCTGTTCCAATCCCCGGGCGTTCCGTTGCGAATCTTCCGCGGTTTTCACTGCCGCATCCTTCGCGCGCGGTTGTGATTCCGGTTGCGCTTTCTTTTCCAGCCCGCTCGCGTTCCGCTGCGATTCTTGCTGGGCTTTCGCTCCCGATTCCTTCGCGCGCGGTTGCGACTCCGGTTGAACCTGCCTTTCGCGCGGCACCCCCTCGCTTTGCCCTGGCGCGGACTTTTTCTCAGACTCAGGCTGGCGCGATTTAGGTTGAGGATTGCTCCGGTCCACGTTTGGCTGGCGACCCGGGGTTTCAGATTTGGGCTGGAACTTAAGATCTGGTTTGGGTGTCTGCTGCGCCTGGGGCGGAGTCTGGTTTCTTCCCAACTGATTGGCCGGCTTTGCCACAATCGGGGATCTGGGAAGTGTCACTTTGGCCGGCTCGAATACCCCGCCCGGTTTTTGGACTGCCGTGCCCACAGCCTTGGCCTCCAGCGTTCGCCGCTGATCGCGGGATTTCTGAACTTCCTGGCCCCGCTGGGCAAGCTGCTGCCTTTCTTCTTTGGCCACCGGCTGGAATCGCAGGGGACTGTCTTTTCTTTTGGCCAGTTGGTCAATGGACGTGGCCACCAGCACGCGGTTCTGTTTGGACTCCGCCGTGCCCGGATTGATATTTCTCTGGGCGGCCCAGGTGCGCGGCGGCCGCGCGGTTTCGTGATCGCGGCGATACTGGTATGACGCTTCAACGCGGTGCTCCCACTCCCGGTCCTGGCGATGCTCCCAGCGTTGATGGGAATAAATCGGGTCGTAGCCATATCGGCTGGATTGGAACGAAAACGAGGCATAGAACCCTCCTTGGAAGTAGCTCGCGGCATAGTAGTCCCCGAAGTAGTAGTGTTGGTAGCGTGGCCGCAAGAAGAGATGGTCGGTGAACACTCCCAGATCGATCACGATCATTGGCGAGTAGTAGTAGCCTCGCCGTGAATACACACCTGATTCAAAATAAACCGGCGCAAAGAGAACGCCGCGCCGTTCAACCGGGTAATCCCAGAAACCTCCGACGAAGATGCATCCTCGAGGGGTCCAAACATAATAGGCGGGGATCCAATCCCAATCCGCCCGGTCTTGCGCCCAATAACCAGGGCGCCATGCGTAACGCCCCTGATACCAGATCCAGCAACCCGGCGTCCAGCCGTAGTCCATGGAAGGCGCTTCGATATTGGGACCCACTTCCACTGTCGCTGGCGGCGGGGGCAGATAGGTCGTCTCCCGGGCTGTGGCGTCAGCCCAATACCCGGAAATCCACTGGTAGCCTTGCGTGGTTTTCCCCCAATAGCCGGCCATCCATTCGCGGCCAGGTGGCAGGGCGCGCCAAGTGCCGCTGACCCAAAGGAAGTCGCTCCGTTCGTCATCCCAAGCCCAGTATCCGGGAATCCAAGCGACGTTGTCTCCCTCCGGCCTCTCCTCGGGCGGCACTTCTTCGATGACGTCGGGCGGGGCTTTTGTCACCACGATACCCGGCTCGGGATTGAAAGTGACCATCCCGGCAAATGCCTCATGCACCGGCCCGCGAGTGAGCACTTGTGCCCCTGGCACATCGCTGCCGGGCTGTTGGGCCCCGCAGATGGCCAGGTCCAAACTGATACCGATGAGAACGGCCAGCACCGCAGCCAGGCAACCTTTGGAAGCGTGACGCGCGGGGATGCCCTTTCCTCTGTTTGAAAGAACCTTGGAGGCTTTCATAACGTGATGATTATTCCTGGAAACCTGCCAGCGCTGATATTCTGTTGGTCATTTACCTGGGGCCTCCCTGGTCATTTCCTTTTCCATCGTCCCTGTTTCCTTGCCCGCGGTTGGGACTCGATCCCGGTGGCGCCCAATGTTTCGGGTACTGCCGGACAACCGACGCGTGATGAATTGACGGGGAGTCGTGGAAAGCGAGCCTTACCGACGGCGAGGCAAACAGCACGTTAACCGAGACGCGCGGCGGCGCCGGTCGCGATACCCACGAACGGCCTTCCAGATATATGTATTGGCGTCGGTTGCTGCTGTAATAGACCTGGTAATCGGGGTAATACACGTAGTCGTCCTGCACCACGACTCCGGCTTCCACCTGCACCGAGGGGGGTTGCATATACACCTCCCCATGACCCGGCCTGTCCACGTAGCCGATGCATCCTGTCAGCGCGCCTAAGAGCACAGTGCATAATACAAATCCGAGTTTGCCGCCCAGGCGTTTGGTTCTATTCATAAAATTTTCCTTCTCACCTCAAGGCGCGATTTTGTCGCTCACCCACTGGCGTGCCTGGTTGAACCCGTCCTTCGTCGTTTCGTAGGCCTTCTTGAAGCCGTTTTTGACGCTGTCCCAGGTGGACTCGGTGGCGTTCCTGGCCTCGTCAAGCTGCTTGTTCAACTGGGCCGCCTGGTCGCGCAACGCCTGGAGTTTGGGTTTGGCTTCGGCCTTGACCGCGTCGCTGGAGCTGTCGATTTTGGCGGCGAGCTGGTCCAAATCCTTATTGAGAGCGTCCAACTGGCCCTGCATTTGTTTAACGAATTCAGCTTTTTGCGCGAAGGTATAATCCTTCATATCTTGCGCGGCTTCTTTCGTTTCGGTTTTGACATTCTCGAGTTGTTGAGAGGTGGTTTGCTCCTTGTTGCATCCCATTGTAAAAGCGGCGATGGAAAGGAAGGCGATGACCAATGTTTTATTTTTCATAATGGTGATTTTCGTTGCGTGTTTAGTTTGCTGTTGCGCCTGCTAATTTGGCGTTTGGTTTGGCGAAGCTACGTTGCCGGGTGGTTTTTCGCTATGGGGTGTAACCCTACCGTGCGTTATTGATGGCGCTCCCCGAAAAACTGATCCAGTCGGCAGCAAATTGCGGAAAGAAAAAGCGCCGGCGGACTTCCCGCCGGCGCAGCAGAGGATACACCAATTAAAAGGCGAAGCGCATGCCGAGCCGGGCAACGCCATAATATCTTGATTCGTTCGGCACCACCGCGCGGGCGTCAACGAATATTCCCACATTTGGGGTGAAGCGATATTCCATGCCGCCGCCAAACTGACCAAACCACATTTGGGCCATATCGAACTGGTGACCGCCACCGCCAAAGGCGTAGGGAGCGAATCCACTTTGGCCCAGCGGGAGACGCAGAGTCAAATTGACCGAAGCGCTGTCTACAAAGGCTCCGGTGGTGTTTTCAGAATAAGCTTCGGCGCCAATACCGATGTTCCGGGTGATGAAATAACTGAGCCCCGCTCCGACACCCAGTTGGGCATTGTGCCGGACTCTCGAATTGGAAAGATGCTGAATGGTGTATTCCCCGATAGAAGCAGTCCCGAACGCGTCCACGGACAGTTCGTTGGATCGGTAATAGTCACCCTGGTTGTTACTCGCGTTTTCCGCTCCCAAGGCTGACGTTGCGGCAATCATCAGGATGGTTCCTCCGACAAACATTTTGTTTTTCATAAGTTGTTTTGCGCTTTTGGTTTTTGGTTTTAACATTGGCGGGACGCTACAACATGGGCTGGCCTTGTCTATGGGGTAAAACCCTACCGTGCGTTATGGGTGGTGCTCCCCGAAAGCGGCCGCCGCCGTCCCGGTCGCAGCGGTAATGTCCTGATTTGCCAGCAGGATTGCGCCGCTGTTGTTCTTCGTGTAAAAACTCCCCATGCCGAAGCGAAAGATTTCCGACCACCCGGAACTTCTGGGAATGCCAGAAGTCCGAAAGCTTTGGCAGACGGAAGGCCTGTTCTCCGACCACTGCCTCAAAGCCCGCCTGAGCAAAAACGATTGGTGGCCAAGCGATGCCGAGGCGCAGCCGATTTGGGAGTTTTGCAAAGCGCTTTACGAAAAGCGCGCGTTTGCTCTGCGGCGATACGACAACGAGATGGGCGTGCGGCAGGAGTTCATCGACAAGATTATCGAAAAAATCGGGTTCGCCTGGTCTGACAATCTCCGCCTGCCTGAAATTCAGCAGGAGCTTGAACCCGACTATCTGCTCTACGCGAGCGAGGAGGAAAAGGAGGCTGTTCTCAATAAAGATGTCAGCCATCGCTACCGCGCGGCCATCGCCATTCTTGAAGCGAAGAAATTCGGGCACCCGCTTTCCCAGATCAGCAAGAGCCAGCAGCGCTATCCGCACCAACAAATCCGAGACCGTCCAGCTCGGCGATCACCTGTGCCGTTGTCTTGGTGCGGGGCCGATGCCCGAGCATCGCGGTGACGTTGCAGAACTCGCAGTCGAACGGGCAGCCGCGCGAGAACTGCACGCTCATCGAGGCGCACCGCTGCACGTCCGCCAGCTCCCACAGCGGTGGCGGCGTCCGGCGGAGGTCGGGGAATTCTGACGAGGCATACACGCGCCGTGCAGTGTCGCGCTCGAAGTCACGCAAAAACTCCGGCAGTGTCACCTCTGCCTCATTCAGCACGAAATGGTCAACTTCGGGAAACTGTTCGTGCTCGAGGGTGAACAGCGGCCCACCCGCCACGATCGTCTTCCCCGCTGCGCGGCAACGGGCGACCAGTTCGTGCGCCGAGTCCCGTTGGGCGATCATCCCGCTGATGAACACGACATCCGCCCAGTCCAGATCCTTTTCGCGCAGCTTCCACACGTTCACATCCGCCAGACGCTTCCCCCACTCCTTCGGCAACATCGCGGCCACGGTCAGCAGGCCCAGCGGGGACAACGAAGCTTTCTTGCGGATGAATTTCAAGGCGTGCTTGAAACTCCAGAACGTGTCCGGAAACTCCGGGTATAGCAGCAATATCTTCATCCATTCCTAACGATGCCACGAAACCGCGTGCGCGCTATGAGGTGTAACCCTACCGTGTATGCCCTCACTCGTTTAATCCCCAATGGGAGTGAGCCTCGTAACGCTGGCCGTGGATTTCGTGGATTTCGTAGAACACGTGCGTGGTGGTGCTGGCTCGTTCTGTGATCAGCTTAATGGAAGAAACCGGGGACGCGCCTGGCTGGGCGTGCGCCTGCGGGATAAAATCACCGAGGATTGCCGCCACCTCGTCCAAGGGCCGGATGATCAAGTCAACGGCATCCGCCAGCCTGTCTCGCAGTGGTGCCGCCCCCTTGGTCTGCACCTGCTTTGGCAAGTCATTCTCGATGTTATGCGCGGGACATCTCCGCTTGCGTTTCATAATTACATTAAGATGCTTCCACGACCAACCTTGCGCGCCTTCATCGTTTGAGCTTCGGCCTCCAACCAATGCTGCACATCGCGTCCCTGCGGACTGCCTTGATCCAGAAAGATGGAATATGCTCTCCTGGCGACCTCGTCTCGTGATGGCCGAAAATCAATTGCGGTTTGCTTTGACGGCGCCTTCAGCGCCGGCGGTCGTGTGCTGGCTGACTTCTCATTTTGGGATAATTCATAGTTTCTCATGAGATCACAATACGCTGGGATGCCGTGCGGGCGCTATGGGGTTTTCACCCCATATACAGATTGAAGCAATCATCTGACAGTTGCATTGGATTCGTGGCGCGCGCCATTGAGGGAACACGCATCCCGGAGAATCGCGCCTGAATCCGGCATACAACATGAAACGTAAGTTAACCGCGTTGTCGCGGCGATATGTGACGGCGTTGCGAAAACACCTGCGGCAAGGCCCGCGGGCAAGCTTGCAGCCGGCGCATGATTTGGGATGCCAGGCCGCGGCCCTCGATCTGGAAACGTTGGACGTGGCCCGGATTCACGACGGAGCACTCGCCGCACTGGAAGGCTCCCGCAGCAAGGATGGTTTCATCAAGCAGGCGAAGATTTTTTTTGACGAGGCCATCACCCCGATCGAGAAGACGCATCGCGCCGCGCTCAAGGCCAACGTCCGCTTGAGCAGACTCAGCCAGACGCTGGACCGGCGCACGGTGGACCTGGCGGCTTCCCACCGGTCCCTGAAACAGGGCATCGTCCAGCGCAAGACTGCGGAGCAGGCCCTCAAGAAAAGCGGGGAACACTCGCGGAAACTTTTGAAAGAATCACGACGCCTGCAGAAACATTTGCAGCGCCTGACCCACCGGATTCTGTCGGCGCAGGAGGACAAGCGAAAGAAGATCAGCCGCGAGCTGCATGATGAAATCGCCCAGACGTTGCTGGGCATCAATGTTCGCCTGCTGACGTTGAAAAAGGAGGCTGCGGTCAACACCCACGGCCTCAAGAAAGAGATTGTCAGCACGCAACGGCTGGTGGATAATTCAGTGAAGAGCATAAAACGGTTCGCTCGTGAATTCGGCATCCATCAGGACGTAACATGGGACGTAAACTAAACGGACTGTCGCGACGATATGTCGCGGCGCTGCGCAAACACCTGAAGCAAGGTCCACGGGCGAGCTTGCAGCCAGCGCACGCATTGGGACGCCGGTCCATGGACTTGGGTCTGGAGACGTTGGATCTCGCCCGATTCCACGAGCAGGCGCTGATTACCCTGGTGTTGCCGGGCTACTCCCCCGACACCCGGGAGCGGATGATCCGGCGGGCGGGGACTTTTTTTGCCGAGGCCATCACCCCAATCGAGAAAACGCATCGCAGCGCCCAGGAGACCAATGGCCAATTGATTCAACTGAATCAGGTGCTCAACCAGCGCAGCGTGGATTTGACCGCCTCGAACTGGCAGTTGCAGCAGGAGATCCTCCAGCGCAAATCGGTGGAGGAGTCCCTCAGAAAGAGCGAGCAACATTACAGCCAGTTGCTGGAGCAATCGCGGCACATGCAGGAACAATTGCGGCTGCTGTCCCGCCAGCTTCTGTCGGCCCAGGAGGAAGAGCGCAAGATGATCAGCCGCGAACTGCATGATCAAATCGCCCAGACTTTGACGGGCATCAATGTCCGGCTGGCTTCCTTGAAAACCGAGGACACGCTCAACAACAAGGACCTCCAGAAAAAAATCTCCAGCACGCAACGACTCGTGGAAAAATCGGTGGACATCGTGCATCGGTTCGCCCGGGAACTGCGCCCGGCGGTGCTCGACGACCTGGGGCTGGTTCCCGCCCTGCATTCGTTTATGAAAAGCTTTGCCACGCGGACGGGCGTCCGCCCCAGTTTGACGGCCTTTGCGGCGGTGGAACAATTGGACACGGCCAAACGAACGGTCCTCTATCGTGTCGCCCAGGAAGCGCTGACCAATGTCGGCAGACATGCGCAAGCCAGCCGGGTGGATGTGAGCATCCAGAAACTCCGGGGTGACGTTCGCATGGAAATCAAAGACAACGGCAAATCCTTTAACGTGGAACGCACTTTGCACGCCAATGGCGGCAAACGCCTCGGGCTGCTCGGCATGAGGGAACGGTTGGAGATGGTCGGCGGCAGTTTCTCTGTCGAATCCGCACCGGGCAACGGCACCACGATTCAGGCGCAGATTCCACTCGCTGATGTCCGCGCGCGCGCGGGGGGGATTCGTTGATAGAGTCTGCTAGGGCGAAACTGTGAACCTGATTGAGAATAAGATTATGAGTAAGATTAAGAGCACAAGCCCGTCTGTTCTGCCTCTTAATCCCAATCTTCTCTCTTGAGTGCCTATGTATGAAACGAATCACTGTTCTGCTGGCGGAAGACCACACGATCGTTCGCGAGGGATTTCACAAGATGCTCGAACTCGAAGACGACCTCGAAGTGGTCGGCGAAGCGCAAGACGGTCGCCAGGCGGTCGCCCTGGTCAAAAAACTTCATCCCGCCGTGGTGTTGATGGACATCGCGATGCCGTTGCTCAATGGTTTGGAAGCCACCCGGCAAATTCGCAAAGACTTTCCCGACACCAAGGTGCTCATTCTCTCCGCGCACAGTGATGACGCTTACGTCGAGCAAGTGACCGAATTAGGCGCAGCGGGATTTTTGCTCAAACAAACCTCCGCCGACGTTCTGGCCACGGCGATTCGCGAGGTCCAAAAAGGAAACACATTTTACAGCCCCTCTATTTTCAAGCGCGTTCATGATCGTTGTCAGAAGTCGCTGGATCGAGGAGGGAACTTCAAGAAGAAAGAAAACCACCTGAGTTCGCGCGAGGTGGAAGTGCTCCAATTGATTGCCGAAGGCATGCCCAACAAACAAGTCGCCGTGGAACTGGGCGTGAGCTTCAAAACGGTTGACAAACATCGGCAGCATCTCATGAGCAAGCTCAACATCCATGACGTCGCCGGTCTCACCCGCTACGCCATCGCCGAGGGAATCATCGAGAGCAACGTCCGGGTGGCCATCGGCTAGCCCAACACCCGGTATCGCGGTTTTCTCTCGCTTCCGACCTGGTCCCGGCCAACCCGTGCTCCACGGGCTTCGGAAAAAAACCTCCGATTGGGGATATCCCCCACGGTGAATCCCATAATAGCTCCCGCGCGCCTTCCTGGTCTATATTATCTTGGTCTATTATTTTTGGGACATTCGATATAGTCAGCATGATTAAACAAATACAAATCAAAAACGACAAAAACGAAAGAAACATGATTACAACCCATCTTGAAAGGAACCAAAGCAATGTTCTTTAAACTAAACCCAACCGCACGAATCCTAACTTCGTTTTTGCTGGCTCTGACCATCCCGCATCAGGCCGCTGCTGCAGGCCCAGCGCCAGTAGACCTTCGTTCGACCGCCAATTTCGCGATTCTGTCCGGCGCCGCGATCACCACAACAGGTGGTGGCATCATTAATGGGAACGTCGGGGCGAGTCCAATCACCGGGGCTGCCATACACTTGACCTGCGCTCAAGTGAACGGGACGATCTATACGGTTGATCCCGCCGGGCCTCTGCCATGTCGGGTGATTGATTCTACCTTGTTAACCACGGCTAAAGGCGATTTGACCATTGCGTATAACGACGCCGCCGGACGAACATTCCCGGATGTTGTGTATGCTGCACCTGGGGAAATCGGCCTGCTGAATCTCGCCCCCGGCCTTTACAAATTTACGAGTACGGCACAGATAACGACAGGGGACCTCACACTCACGGGCGGAGCAAATGATGTCTGGATCTTCCAGATAGCAACCGCGTTGACAGTGGGCAGCGGAATTCATGTTGTCCTGGCTGGCGGCGCACAGGCCAAAAATATTTTCTGGCAAGTAGGCACTTCGGCGGTTCTTGACACGTTCTCCGACTTCAAGGGGACGATAATGGCTGACCAAGCCATCACGATGAAGACCAGCAGCACGATCGAAGGCAGAGCCTTGGCGTTCGAGGCCGGGGTCACATTCAACGGCAATGGAATGGCTCTGCCCGCCGCCCCCGAAATTGCCGTTGAACAGCCTCTCGGCGTGAACCTTGTCGATGGCGTCAGCACCAATGACTTCGGTTCGGTGGTCACTAACGCCAGCACCAGCCTCACCTTCACCATCAAGAACACCGGCACCGCAGATCTCACCATCCTGGGTTTCAACATTGATGGTACGGATACGACCATGTTCATTTTGACAGCCATTCCCTCAGCCCCAGTAAGCCCTGGTGGCAGCACCACTTTTACCGTGCAATTCGCACCCAGTAGCCCGGGCCTGAAAACCGCCGCGCTGCACATCGTGAACAATGACAGTGACGAGAACCCTTTCGATATCGCGATCACCGGCACGGGCACAGCAGTCCCCGCCCCCGAAATTGCGGTTGAACAGCCCCCCGGCACGAACATTGTCGATGGCGTCAGCACCAATGACTTCGGTTCGGTGGCCGTCGGCGCTAGCACCAGCCTCATCTTCACCATCACGAACAGCGGCACCGCAGATCTCACCATCGGGGCTATCTTATTTACGGGCACGGATTCGGCCATGTTCAGCGTGACTGCCAATCCCACAGACACAGTGAGCCCTGGTGGCAGCACCACCTTTACCGTGCAATTCGCGCCCGGTAGCCCGGGCCTGAAGACCGCCGCGCTGCACATCGCGAACAATGACAGTGACGAGAACCCT
>Ga0208079_1000901_pt1 | contig 16111 bp, 13 predicted proteins | sample NGESurdeep092012_5_FD_184474 | JGI IMG/M metagenome (GOLD analysis project Ga0208079, IMG submission 184474) | Arctic peat soil microbial communities from Barrow, Alaska - NGEE Surface sample 210-2 deep-092012 (SPAdes) | ecosystem: Environmental > Terrestrial > Soil > Wetlands > Peat ... | reverse complement strand
CTGCCCCAGCGTGATCCCACACGTACCCGAACAGTATCGACGCCGGTAGCGCACCGAGTCCGATCGCTAGATTGTACCATCCGAAGGCCGTTCCCCGCCGCTCGGGAGCCACGAGATCGGCAATGAGTGCGCGCTCGCTCCCTTCCGTAAGTCCGAAGAAGACTCCGTACGCCGCGAACAGCGCCCACGCCTGCCACGCCATGCCGGCACGCGCGAAGCCCAGATACACCGCGGCGTACAGCAGCCATCCCGCAATCAGCGTCGGCCGGCGACCGATGCGATCCGACAGCGCGCCACCCGGCGTGTTCGACGCCGACTTCACGAGATTCAGCGCCGCCCAGAGAATCGGCGCGAGTGCGATCGGCACGCCAAGCTGATTCGCGCGCAGCAAAAGAAACGCGTCGGTCGAATTTCCGAGCGTGAAGAGAAAGATCACGAACAGCACGCGCCAGAACCGCGAACCGAGCGGTTGCGTCAGGTCCGGCGCGCCCGATGATGCCGCATCGCCAGGACGCGGAATCTCGCGCACGAAAAGCACCAGGACGAGCACTGACAGCGCACCCGGAATGGCGGCCAGCCAGAATACCGTTCTCAGCTCGGCAAAATGCCACGTGAGAACGGTGAAGGCGATCAGTGGTCCGACGACACCCCCAGCATGATCGGCCGAGCGCTGAAATCCGAACGCTCGGCCTCGGATGCTCGGATCCACCGACTCGGCGATCAACGCGTCTCGCGGTGCGCCGCGAATGCCCTTTCCCACGCGATCGGCGACGCGGATGAGCAGCACCTGCGACGCCGACTGCGCAATCGCAACGAGTGGCCGCATGAGCGACGCGATGCCGTAGCCGAGCACGACGAGTGGCTTCCGCTTGCGCGCGCGATCCGACCACCAACCGCTCGCGAGCTTGAGGAGCGCAGCCGTCGTCTCCGCCGCTCCCTCGATTGCGCCGATGAAGCTGGCGTTCGCGCCGAGGACCGTCGTGAGAAAGATCGGGAGGAGCGGATAGATCATCTCGCTCGACACGTCGGTGAGAAAGCTCACCGCCGAGAGCGCGAATACATTTCGCCCGAGTCGCGGGCGTGCCGGGTCAGTCATACCGTATCTTGCGCCACGGGCTGCCGCGTCGCCATAGATAACGCATGCGTTCCGGCACCGAGGGGCTTTCCCCAGGCAGCGAGTCGTCCTCGCTCTTCTCGCGACTCGCTCCGGCCCGCGCCCGCCTCGCCGCAAACGACGAGCGGCTGCTCAGCACGCAGATCGCCCTCTCGGAGATTCCCGCTCCCACCGGCGCCGAGGAGGCGCGCGGTGCGTCGGTCGCCGAGCGGTTTCGCGCCCTCGGTCTTCGAAACGTCCGCGTCGACGACGTCGGCAACGTGCTCGGCACACGCGATGGCAACACCGACGCGGTGCCCGTCGTCGTCTGCGCCCATCTCGATACGATCTTTCCCGAGGGCACACCCGTGAGTGTGTCGCGCGATGGCCCGCAGCTCTGCGGCCCCGGCATCGTGGACAACTCGCGCGGACTCGCGGCCATGCTCGCCCTTGCCGAGGCGATCGATGGGCGCAGAGTGCGCACTCGCCGCCCGATCCTCTTCGCCGCCACCGTTGGCGAGGAGGGCGCCGGCGACCTGCGCGGCGTCAAGCACCTCTTCTCGCGACTGAGCGAGCCGCCCTCCGCCTGCATTGTCCTCGACGGCGCCGGCGACGACCGCATCGTCATTCGGGCACTCGGCGCGCGTCGGTTTCGCGTCATCTTTCATGGTGCCGGCGGTCATAGCTGGGCCGCCTTTGGCGTGCCGAATCCCGTGCATGCTGCCGGCGCGACGGCGGCCAAGCTTGCCTCGCTGCCCCTTCCGCGCACGCCTCGCACCACACTGTCGGTGTGCCGCATCGGCGGAGGGATCAGCGTCAACACCATTCCCGACGAAGCCTGGCTCGAGATCGACCTGCGCTCCTCCAACGCGGAGATCCTGGAGCGCTGCTCGGCCGACATTCAGCAGGCGGTGCACGCCGCGACTCGTGAGGAGAACGCTCGGCGCACGTCGGGATCACGGGCGCTCACCTGGTCCATCGAGTCGATAGGCGACCGGCCATGCGGTGAAGTCGATTCCGGTCATCCACTCGTTCGCGCCGCAATGCAGGCGACGACAGCCATCGGGAGGACACCGGAACTCGCCACCGCATCCACGGACGCGAACTTCCCCATCAGCCTCGGCGTCCCCGCCATTGCCATCGGTGCGGGGGGTCGTGGAGGTGGCGTGCACACCTCCGCCGAGTGGTACGACAACACCGATGGTACGCTCGGCGTCGCGCGCGCGCTGACCGTGCTGGTCGCCGCCGCGGAGCTCGTTGGCGCAGATTAGTATCGCCTCATCGTTGCGCGTCGAGCCGTTCCTCTATTTCCTTTCTTCATGACTTCATCTCACTCCCGTTTCACTCGCCGCCGCGCGGTCATCATTGGCGCGCTCCTCGGCGCCGCAGCCTGCGCGACGGCGCGTCCATCCGCCCCGGCGCCGACGGCATCGGCACTCGCGCTTCTTCCGAGCCCCAAGCCTGCGGCCGCGAACGAACTCCGCGACCTGGTGGGCGAGTACGACAGCGCCGCCGGAATTGTCTTCGTGATCGAGGACAGTGCGAGGCTGTGGCTGGTGGACACCGCGCGCGCAACGCGAAAGCGTACAGCGCTCGAGCCCTCTTCGATCGGCAGCCTGCGCCTCACGCGACGAATCGTCGGTCCGCAGGCGGGCAGCAATCAGCTCCAGGTCACGCCGGTACGCAGCGTTGACGACGTTCGCAGGGAAGCGTTGGCGGCGTCACCGCCCACGGAACCGCCTGCCGCGCGCGCACCGGATTTCGTCGAGCTCACGGCGCTCGATCCCACGATCAAGCTCGAGATTCGCTACGCGACGACGAACAACTTCCTCGGCACCAGGTTCTACGACGAGGCGCGCGCCTTCATGCAGCGCCCCGCTGCCGAGGCGGTCGTGCGCGCGAATCAGAAGCTGCGCCAGCTCGGCTATGGGCTGCTGATCCACGATGCGTACCGTCCGTGGTATGTGACCAAGATGTTCTGGGACGCGACCCCGCTCGACAAGCGCTGGCTGGTCGCGAATCCCGCGCGGGGCTCCAATCACAACAGGGGCGCAGCGGTCGATCTCACCCTGTTCGACCTCGCCACCGGCCAGCCGGTGGAGATGCCGAGCACCTATGACGAAAGCACCGGGCGCGCCTTCGCGAAGTACCCCGGCGGCACGTCGCTGCAGCGCTGGCATCGCGCGCTCCTGCGCAACGCGATGGTGACCGAGGGGTTTCTGGTGAACCCCTCGGAGTGGTGGCACTTCGACTACAAGAACTGGCGGGACTACCCGATCGGCAACGTCGCGTTCGACAGGATCGGGCGGTAGCTCAGCTCCTGCCGCGAATCTCCGAGTGATCGGAGACGGAGAGCTCCCCTTTCAATCCTTCGATCGTCACGTCGTCGCCGATGAGGGAATTGGTGAGCGTCGACACCTTCACGGTGCACCTCTTCCCGATGATCGTATCGGAGAGTGTCGAGCTCTCGACCTTGCACCCCGCGCCGAGTGAGACGTTGGGGCCGATCGTCGAACTCGCGAGTGTGACGTCATCCTCGATGTAGACCGGATCGTTGATGACGACGCCTGCTGGAACGGTCTTCGGCCGCCGCGCCGCGCCCTTCTCGAGCACGGTGCGATTCGTCTGGAGCAGGGTGTCGAGCTTGCCGGCGTCGTACCATCCCTCCACGTCGATGACCTTGATCTTCGCGCCCTTGTCGATCATGTACTGGAAGGCGTCGGTCAGATAGTACTCGCCCTTGTGCTTCGGCTGCGTGAGCACGTGATCGATGCCCTCGTACAGCAGCTTCCAGTTCTTGATGTAGTAGAGGCCGATGTTGGCGCGCTTCGAGATCGGCGTGCTCGGCTTCTCGATGATCTGCGTCATGTTGCCGTCGGCATCGGCGACCACCACGCCGAAGCGCTGGTAGTCCTCGACCTCCTTCACCCAGATGATCCCGTCGGCATCGGTCGTCTTGATGACGGACAGGTCCGTCTCGAAGATCGTGTCGACGAAGATGATGAGCACGTCGCGATCGACGTACGGCTGTGCGAGCTTCACGGCGCCCGCGGTGCCATCCTGCACAATCTGCTCGACGAAGGCTGATGGAAGAGAAGCAAACTCCCTGCGCGTGTATTCCTCGACCTTCTCCTTGAGATGGCCGGTGACGTAAATCACCTGGTCCACTCCACCGAGCCGCTCGAGATCTTCGAGGATGTACGCCATCACCGGCTTGCCGGCGATCTTGAGCATCGGCTTCGGCACGAGGTGCGTGTGCGGGCGAAGCCGTGTTCCCTTCCCGGCCAGCGGAATGATCACTTTCATGGTGCGCTCGTTCCCTCGCGTCCGTATGCGTCCTGGAGGCGGACGACGTCATCCAGATGCGGCGTGCTCGCCTCGAGCACGTCACAGTCCGTGACCGCCTCCATGTAGTGAATCGTGCCTGGCGTAATGCGGAAGGCTTCTCCTACTGCAAGCTTCATGTCCATCGGCCGGTCGCTGCCTTCCAGTTGCACACAGTACTTCAGCTCGCCGGAGAGCAGATAGACCGTCTCGTCTTTCTGCACGTGATACTGCACCGAGAGTTTGTTCCCGGCGGTGATGTGGAGGATCTTGCCAACGTACAGGTCGTTCGCTGCCCAGATCGTCTCGTGTCCCCATGGCTTGGAAACGTGGCGAACGTCGGTGCGGCCACTCATGCGTACCGTGCTGGGAGAGGGAAACGCGGCATTGTCGCCATCGCCGTTCACGGCACCAGGGCAGACGCGGCGACCTTGTCCGCCGCTGCAGGCTTGGCGCCCGCGTTCTTCACATAGAGATCCAGCCACGCGACCCAGCGGCCCCACTGATCGAGCACGGTTTCCTGAATGAGCGGGCCGTGATCCTCGTACGGGTACATGTACAGCGACGCCTGCTTCCCCATACCCTGAAGCGCGTGGAAGAGCCGAATCGAATTCGACGGATCGGTGCCGGTGTTCTGATCCTCGAGCGAGTGGTACATCAGCAGCGCACCCTGCAGACGATCGGCGTTCAGGAACGGCGACATCGCCAGATAGGTTTCACGGGCTTCCCATAAGTCGCGACGCTCACTCTGGAATCCATTCGGTGTCAGCGTGCGATTGTAGTTGCCGTCGCCCGCGATCCCCGCCTTGAAGAACGGCAGATTCACCATCGCGTTCACCGTGCTGAATGCGCCGTACGAGTGGCCGCCGATGCCGAGCCGCTGCCGGTCGATGATTCCCTGCTTGTCGAGCTCGTCGATGACGGCCGTGAGCCCGTTGCGCAGATCGTTCACATAGTTGTCGTTTAGTCGTCCCGCGACGCCGAAGATCGGAATGTCCGGCTGCACGATGGCGTACCCTTGCGTCGCCATGATTTCCATCGAGCGTGGCCCCGCGGTCGGGAACTTGTGCTTGTTCAGCGTGCGCTTGGTACGGTCGTACGATTCCTGATCGGGATACTCGTACGGATAGAACCAGAACATCGCCGGCAGTCGCGTGCCCTCGCGATAACCTGGCGGAAGGGTGACGCTGACCCAAAGCGTCTTGCCGTCGGCGCGTGTGACCTGGATCGTCTTGCGCCGCATGTTCGTCACGTCCGGCGTGACGTCCTTGTTCTCCGTCAGCCGCTTGAGCTGACCGGTCGTGCGATCGCGCAGCCACTGATCGGGCACGACCTTCTCCGTCTCGCGCGTGACGACGAACCGCGAGAATTCATCGTCCACCGCGACCGGCGCGCTCTCGTACACCGACGTATCGCTCTCGAACAGCCGCGTCTTCGTTCCCGTCGCGAGATCCACCTTGTCGATGAAGGTGCGCGGCGCCGTTGTCTGTGCGTCCTTCGAATAGTGTGTTCCCTCGAGATACACGCTCTTGCCGTCGCCACTCACGAGAGCGAGACGCTCCCCACTCGTCTGGCGGAGGGCGACGGAGCCCGGGTTCGTGTAGAACCCGTCATCCCGTGCTCCACCGCGGCCGCCACCTCCACCACCGCCGGCCCCACGTCCTCCGCCAAAGCCGGCCTGCGCACCCACGGCGCGAAAGATCGTGTGCTTCTTCGACGGATCGGCGAGCGACACGGCATACGTGTGCGTCACGTTATTCACGCTCTCGCTCATCAGCGCCCACTTGCCGTCCGTTGAAAAGACGAACGCGGCAATCCGGTTGTCGCTTTCGGCGACGGGCTTGGCCGAGCCCGAATCAAATGGCGCGGACCACGAGTAGAGCCGGTCTTTTCTGCGCGGGCCACGTGCGCTGTCACCCTGCGCTGTATCTGCGGTGTCCGCCGGCGCCGCGCCGGCGCCGCGGCTACGCCGAGTAGCGGGATCCTGCAGCAGAAAGGCGACTCCGCCTCCCGGCATCCAGGCGAACGCGCGCCGGCCTGCCGTATCGGCTGCCGCGCCGCCGCCCGCGTCGTCAGCATTGTTGCCTTCGCGCATGGCGCGCTTCGTCAGCGTCGTCACCACACGCCCGTCGTTCGACCAGAGCTGCTCCTGCGAGCCGAACGACGTGACTGGCACGAGATACGAAAAGGGCTTCTGCATCACCGACACGCGGAAATACTTTCCATCCGGTGCGACGTCGACGCTCTCGATCATCGCCGGCGCGCCCACCGACTTCACGCCGCCCTTCACATCGATCCGCGCCAGTTGGCCGGTGGTGTAGTACTCGAGCTGCGCCTTCTCGAACGGGCTCTGCATCAGGCTCGCGTACGTCGGCATCTTCTTCTTCATGCCGCCTGTCATGCGCACCAGCGGTCCGTCTGCCACCTGCGGCTCCTTCGGCAGCGGCATTCGTGACTCGGGAATGAGCACGGCGAACACCGCGCTGCCGTCGGGCGCCCAGTCCAGCGCCGTGGCGACCACGGGTAGAGCGGCTCTCTCGCTGAGCTTGCGTGCAGCACCCGACTTTGCGTCGGCGATGTAGACGTATGTCGCGTCATCGAAGTTCGCGAAGTACGCCAGCTTCGATCCATCGGGCGACCACGTCGGCGACGAGATCGTGGCGCCATTCGGCGCTTGAACATTCACCCGTGTGCCGGTCTGTACATCCACAATCTCGACGTTCGCCTGTCCGCGCGTTGTGAAGCTCCGCACACGGTTCGCCTTGTAGTCCACCTGCAGCCCGCCGAAATAGTAGTGCGGCTTGCCGAACTTCACTTCGTTTCCCAGTCCCTCGCCGTGCAGCACGAGGAAGTGCGTGCGGTCGGGACTCTGCTGCGTCAGCGTGGAGGTGAGCTGGCGCGGCGCCGTGACCAGCTTCGCGACTTCGGCGGGCGGGCGGACGTAGCGCTCGGTGGCGAGCAGGGCCTTGTCGGCCTCGATCGACTGCTGGGCGCCGAGGGGCGCGACAGCGATCAGGAGGGCCGCGAAGGGCGTCGCAATCCGGACCGAAACGCGGTAGGTGAATCGCGTCATGCGAAGACTCCGAGGGGCAGGGAAAAACGAGGAGGTTGGTCGGGCTCTTCTATTATATGCTCGGCGAAGCCCATCCGTTGTGCGGCGCGGCGTCCGGCCATCCGACTTTCCCGGCATTCGCGCGAGACCTTGCCGCAGGCGCGGGCGACGTGGCGATGTCCGAAGCGCTCGCGCGAAAGTATCCGTCCGCCGCCGCTGAGCGTTGGTCGGACGAGAGCTACCTCTTCTCGATCTCCTGCGACCAGTCTTCGATCTCAAGACCGGGCACCCGCATCATGTGTTTCAGGTTCGCCGTGACGAGGACGCCGCCCTCCGCTACGGCGTGGGCGGCGACGGCAGCGTCGAAGTCCTCGATCCGCTCACCTTTGCGCTCCAGCGCGGCTTTGACTACACCGAAGGCGTCGCTGACGTCGTCCGACCAAACAGCACGCCTAATCTCGGCTTTCAGCAGTTCAAATCGGGAGGCTAAAGCCTCTTTGCGCTTCGATCGCGCAAGTCGCTGGATCCCATACGCAATCTCAGCGACGACAGGTTGCGGCATGAACACATCTGCTCGTGCAACCCGCTTCAGGCGCTCGATCACGTTTGGTTCGCCTTTCATGAGTGACGAGACCACGTTCGTGTCCAGGATGTACTTCATAGACGTGCCGGCTTCTTCGAACGTCTCTGGCTCTGGATGGTCCTCAACATCTCCTCGGCTGCCGCTTCGACAGCTGGCTCGGGCGACGCAAGCCGTCCGAAGAAGTCTGGCGACCAATCCGAACCTTGTGTCATTTCGCGCTCCAGCGCTTGCACGATCAACCGATTGCGGCTGATCCTGAGCGCCCGCGCTTTGCGATCGACGGCGACGAGAAGGGGTTTCGGGATGTGCACGCTGGTTGGCATAATATATTTGTGAGTATACTCGTACTGACGTAGCGACGCAAGAAATCCGTCGTACACGGACGCCGCGCCCAACAAGTGGTTGCTACTGACGGGCGCTTGGCCGCATCCTTACATCTTCTCACACAACGCAGAGGGTAATTCTCGTGCCGCTCCCTCAATTGATCGGTGCGTCTGTTCCAGTGTGGCCGCAACCGCTTGCTCCGCTCCATTCCCTGGTGTTGTCCGCTCTGGTCGCCGTGATCCCCCTGACTGTCGTGCTCGTGCTGATGGGCGTCTTGCGGAAGGGCGGTCTATTCGCCTCGGCGTGTGGGTTGGGGACGGCGATGATCCTGGCTGTCGGCGTCTGGCATATGCCGGCGTCACTGGCCGGCTGGAGTGTCGCCTACGGGTTTGCCTTTGCCGTCTGGTCCATCCTGTGGCTTGTCTTCAACGCGTTGTGGCTCTACAACCTTTCCATAGACACCGGTTCGTTCGAACGCTTGCGCCTCTGGATCCAACAACATGCTTCCGGCGACGCCTGTATCCAGGCCACGCTGGTGGCGTTCTGTTTCGGCGCGTTACTGGAAGGAAGCGCAGGCTTCGGCGCCCCGGTCGCAATCACGGCCTTTCTCCTCGTCGGACTTGGGTTCCAGGCACGTCTCGCGGTTCTCGTTTCGTTGATTGCCAACACAGCTCCCGTCGCGTTCGGAGCGGTCGGACTGCCAATTGTGGCGTTGGCGGGAGTAACCGGATTGGATGTCATGAAGCTTTCCGCGATGGTCGGAAGACAACTTCCTCTCCTCTCCGTTTTTTTGCCGGCGTATCTCGCATGGGTCGTTGGGGGTTCGCAGGGTCTTCGACGCACGTGGCCCGTCGCCGTTGTGGCCGGAGTCAGCTTCGCCGCGGCGCAGTTCATGGTCTCGAACACGTGGGGACCGTACGCAACGGACATTCTGAGTGCGCTCGCGTCGATTGTAGCGACCGTCGCGTTTCTTCGATTCTGGTCACCTCGCCATGGGATCGTCACAGCGACCGTTGTCCGCGAAGACGGAGCAGACACCCACCGAGCGCGGGAGAGACTGGCTCCGCCGAAGGACAACGTGATTGCCAAACTCTCATTCCGTGACGCGATCGACGGGTGGCTCCCCTGGGCCGCACTGTCCCTCGTCATGGTACTCTGGTCCTATTTCAAGCTGTTTCCCAAAGGCCAGATTGCGGTTCCGGTTCCCAGCCTGCACAACGGAGTCCTCATTTCGCTGTACCAGAAACCCTATGCGGCACTGTTCTCTTTTCAACCATTAGCGGCTGGAACCGCCGTTCTGGCCACCACACTGCTTACGGCACTGTGGTTCCGCGTGCGGCCTCGCGCCTTGGTGGACTCCGGGATTACGACCTTGCGACAGCTGCGGTTGCCTGGTATGACGGTCCTCTTCATCGTTGGTCTGGCGTATCTCTACAATTATTCCGGCATGGTCTACACGCTTGGTGCCGCTCTGGCAGGCGTTGGCGTCATCTTTCCGCTGGTCAGCAGTTACCTCGGTTGGGTCGCCTGTTTTCTCACCGGGAGCGACACCTCCAGCAATCTTCTGTTTGGCAATCTCCAGGTCGCTGCTGCACGGCAGCTGCACCTGAATCCCCTGTTGCTCGCTGCCACCAATTCCTCAGGAGCAGTGGCCGGCAAGATGATTTCGCCGCAAAACATTGCCGTGGGGGTCACCACCGTCGGACTGATCGGTCACGAGGGCGAGGTGCTTCGCAGCACCTTTTGGCATAGCGTCATCTTCGCCACTTTGATTGGGCTATTGGCCTGCGCACAGGCGTATGTCATTCCCTGGATGGTCCCGTAAGAACGTTTGGAAATGAGCACCGCCCGAAGGCAGTCACGCGATGCGGTCGGCTGTCTGACAAGCGCGTGAAGCTGTCCGGCCGCGGCAATGGGGTCACGTCATCTCACTCGCTGCCAACACGCCGACCGGGTGGGCAACATCGCCGGCCCGCTGGAGTACAATCCATCACGATTCCGCGCGGCGGCCTGATCGCAGCATTATCATATTCAGGCCACGTACACCAACATTTTGACTATTCCTGGTCCATGAGCATCCGCTGTTTCCGGTTCACCGCCGTCTTGCTTGGGATCGCCGCGCACGCGGCGCCTGGACAGTCGCTCCAGGCGACGAGCGACTCGACGGTCCCCGATCACCGAGCGGCGGTCAGCCCCGCGGTGCTCGGCGGTGTCGCAGTCCTTGCGACCATCGCCCTGGCACCGCTCGATCGTCAGATCTCGGGTGAGCTGCAAGCGCCGAGGCTTCAAGGGGCGGACGACCTTCACCAAACGGCGAAAGCGTTCGCCTTTTTCGGAGGCCCGGGCCCGTTCATGGTCGGGGGTGCGTTGATGCTTGCTGGCACAGTGACCGGTCAGTCACCGATCAGCGCGGCTGGCAGGCGCATCACCGAGAGCGTTCTATTATCGGCGTCGATAACGGCCCTTGGCAAAGGTGTCTTCGGCCGCGCGCTGCCAGGCGTGGAGACGACGCACGCTTTTTCGTTCGGGCGGGGGTTCCACAAGGGGAATGGGCCCTTCGTCTCATTTCCATCAGGCCATACGGCTGCGGGCTTCGCGCTCGCCGCGGCGATCTCCGGCGAAGTGGACGATTGCGCGCCGAACCTTGCACGGTTTGTCACGCCGCTCAGCTACTCTGCCGCGTCGATGATCGCGATTGCACGCGTGTACCAGCATGTCCATTGGCCGAGCGATCTTCCGCTCGCCGCGGCGACCGGAATCTGGAGTGGCATGGTTGTCGAGGCGCGCGGCCATCGGGCCGGCCATCATAGTGCTGCCCGTCTTCTCGACGGTCTCACCATCATGCCGCGCTCGGCATCGAGCATGACGATTGGTTGGTCATCCGTCACGCCATAGGGCGCGTTGCTTTTGAGAGGACTTGCGAAGCGAGCAGCGCGGGCTATTGAGTCCGCCCCGGGGTGATGTGAGACAGATACAGGTTGATCGAACCAAATGACAGTCGCGATTTCAGCTGCAGCAATACCCTCGCACTGTCATCCGAGAGCCACAGTTGCGCCGCGCCGTCGCGCGAGAACATCCCGTCGGCCGTCGTGATCTCTGGCTCGATGAGCACGGCGTTGAATGTTCCCGCCGGGACCGTCAGGCGCTCGCGACGAATGACCCGAATGATCACTGGGTTGGCTTCCGGCCGAAAATAGCGATGGAACTCGTATCGTTGACCCACGTCCAGCGGAAGCGTCCGCGTGAAGTAGATGAACGAGACGTCGTCGAGCGGATCGTAGACTGACGGCGACTCCAGGCCGTCGTTCTTCGCATACGTGCGCCGCTCCGGATCGATTCGAAAATCGCGGCTCGCCCGGTAGCGGCCTTCATGAAGGTGTTGGACGAATCGGCGGGACACGAACGTCGCCGTATCGAACCAGCTCATGACCGTATCACGCACCCGGAACATGGGAATGCCTCCCGAGATGGCCAGCATGCCTTGCCAGACCGGGTGGCCGGACACGGTGTCGGTGCGGAGGATCGCCATCTCGCCAGAGCCGACGTGGATGCGACCGAACGAGACGTCGTAGGTCAGGCGCTCGCCAAGTCCAAACTGAACAGGGTGCGCGTGACTGTTGACCCGCGCCGGAACCGACAGTGCCGGACCTTCGGATACACCGAGCCATAAGCGAGCCGTCACCCCGGCGATCACGGTCGCCAAGGCGATAGGCCGCACGAGTATCGTCAGAAGGGTCACGAATTCACCGGCCGTGAGGATAATCGAGGGTTCCAAGCAACGTCCTGGCCTGACAGACGACCAGTCGCGGTTCGTGCACGAATCGAAGCGCAGGCTGAGCGGCTTCCAGGCCACTGCACCTCGTCACAACGGAGACACGGGTTGAGAGGTACACCCTGCTACTCCTCTACACCAGACGGCGGTTCGAGGCGACTACACCCAGGTTCGATCGGTAGGGACGGGCGACAACGGATGGGTTGCACATCAAGCTGACTCGCTGGCCGCCCTCGGCCACAATCGAGCGACGTCGCAGCTTATGCAGCGAGCTAGTGTCTGTCCTGAAACTCTGACGGAGCGATTGTGTTACGGTGAAACGAGTGACGCATCCGGTGATGATGCGCTTCGAGCACTGATGTAGGTTGGGTTTGTCGAGAACACCAATCCCATCAGGAGGAGGCACCGCCGGATGCGTCACGTCTCGCCACAGCTCCCACTCGTCGCGCCGTGGATTGCCCATGCGCATGCCGTTGAACTGGCGGCGATGAGTGCGCTGCTCGATGAGCAACCTGCGCTGAGCGCGCGCGTTCAGCAAGACCTCGAGGCGGGCTGTCCCACGAATGCAGGGACGGGACGTCCTGGCCTCTCGGGCGAGCAAACGCTCCGGTTGCTGATCGTGCGCCAATTGACGGGCTGGACGTACGCGGCGTTGGCGTTTCATCTCGCCGACTCCATGACGTATCGCGCGTTCTGTCGCGTGAGCGCGCTGACCGCGACGCCCTCGAAATCGGCGCTCGCCGCGACGCTGCGCCGGGTGTCCCCGCGCACGCTCGCGACGCTGAACGACGAACTCGTGACGAGTGCGGCCGCGCGCGCGGTGGAGCGGGCGCGGACCGTGCGCATGGATGCGACCGTCGTGCCGGTGGCGATCCATCCGCCGACGGATTCGAGTCTCCTTCTCGACGCGGTCCGGGTGCTGTACCGCATGCTGCGACAGGTGGAGGCGGTGACGGGCTTCGCCGCGTATCACCGACACCTGAAGCGCGCGAAGCGGCGCGCGATGGAGATTCCGCATCTCGCGTCGCAGCAGACCGCGCGGCGACGCGCCTGCTACCGCGAGTTGCTCCAGCTCACGGAGGCGACGGCGACCTATGCGACCTGCGCGCTGACCCATCTGGAGTGCCTGCCCTCGACGCCCGCGCGGGATCGCCTGCACACGCAGCTCGCCACGCTCCTGCCGCGCGTCGCGCAGGTGATCGACCAGACCACGCGGCGCGCGCTCCACGGGGAGCAGGTCCCGGCCGACGAGAAGCTCGTGTCGCTCTTCGAAGCGCACGCGGACGTGCTCGTGAAGGGCCGCCGCGACACCTATTACGGCCACAAGATCTTCCTCACGACGGGTGGCTCGGGGCTGATCCTCGATTGCGCGATTCCGAAAGGGAATCCGGGCGATGTCACCTGGGCGGTCCCGCTCGTACGCCGGCACGAGCGGCGCTTCGGGGCCGCGCCGCTCAAGACGAGTATGGACGGCGCGTTCGCCTCGCGGGACAACCTTGCCGACCTCAAGGCGCTCGGCGTCGCCGATGTCTGCTTCGCCAAGAAGCGTGGGCTCGCCGTCCTCGACATGGTGCGGAGCTACTGGGTCTACGACAAACTCCGGCGCTTCCGCGCCGGCATTGAGAGCGGGATCTCGCTCTTGAAGCGCGTCTTTGGGCTTGCCCGGTGCGTGTGGAAAGGCGCAACCGGCTTTCACGGCTACGTGCGCACGGCGGTCCTCGCGGCGAATCTCCTGCTGCTCGCGCGGGCTCGTCTCTCCTAAGCGCCAGTCGGCCCGCACACCGCGCAGGACTCCAAAACCGAGGGGTCGCGCGACCCGTGGCGTCGCCACGAGCGTCGTCCCGCGCCGTCATCGCGCGCGACGCGTGTCATTTCTCGCGGCCCCTCGCAACTGCGCCGCACCTCAACCACTTTCGAGGGCAGAAAACCGTGGACCCTCGTCCAACAACGCCGTTTCAGGACAGACACTAGTCTAGGGACCCTACGGTCATCGTCCCGCCACTGCATCCAATGTGTCGAATGCAGTGGCGGGATGTAGCGCGCAGGGAATGCTTCGATAGCCAACATCTGCCGGAGGAACTCTCCCACTCGGAACTGTCCTGGCAGCTAGAGCGCAGGCACGGCGAACATCGCCTTGGCCAGCTCGAGCGCCCGCATCAGCGCCTCGACGTCGCTCTCGTCGTTGTAGACGTAGAACGACGCCCGCGCCGTCGCCGACACGCCGAGTCGCCGCATCAGTGGCTGTGCGCAGTGGTGTCCGGCGCGGATGCAGACGCCTTCCTGATCGAAGATCGTCGCCAGATCGTGCGGATGGATGTCGCTCACGGTGAAGCTCACGACGCCGCTTCGTTCGGCCGGCGGCGGTCCGTAGATCTTCACTCCGTCGATCTGCTCGAGGCGCTCGGTGGCGAGCCGCACGAGCGCCCGCTCGTGCGCGAGGACGTCGTCCATGCCGATCGTGTCGAGGTACTCGCACGCCGCCGCCAGACCGATCGCGTCAGCCACGTTCGGCGTGCCCGCCTCGAACTTGTGCGGCAGCACGTTCCAGGTGGAATGATCGTCGCGCACGAACTCGATCATGTCACCCCCGAACTGGTAGGGCGGCATCGACTCGAGAATCGCTCGTCGGCCGATGAGGCCACCGATGCCCATCGGCCCGCACATCTTGTGGCCGCTGAACGCGTAGAAGTCGACGTCGAGCCCATCGAAGCCAACGCGCAGATGCGGCGCGCCCTGCGCGCCATCGCACACGACCAGCGCGCCGACGGAACGCGCGATCGCGGCGATCTGGCGCACCGGGTTCAGCGTGCCGAGCGCGTTGGACACGTGATTGAAGGCGACGACCCTGGTGCGCGGCCCGACCATCGAGCGAAGCGCGTCGAGATCCAGGTGCTGTTCACTCGTCAGCGGGCAGACGAGAAAGCGTGCGCCGCGCGCCAGGGCCAGCTGCTGCCATGGGACGAAATTCGCGTGATGGTCCATCGCCGTGACGATGATCTCGTCGCCGGCGGAGACGTTCGCATATCCCCACGCCGTCGCCACGAGATTCAGCGACTCCGTTGTGCCCCGTGTGAAGATGAGGCAGTCGGCATCGCCCACGCCCAGGAAGCGCGCGATGCGTTCGCGCGCCGCGTGATAGCGCTCGGTCGCCCGCGCGGAGAGCTCGTAGGCGCCGCGGTGCGGGTTCGCGTTGTCGCGCTCGTAGTAGTCGCGCATCGCGTCGAGCACGACGCGCGGCTTCTGCGACGTGGCCGCCGAATCGAGATAGTGAAGCCCGGGATTCCCGGCGAGAAGAGGAAAATCGGCACGTCGCGTGTGAGTCATTGCCGCTACTCCGGAGTGGCGTTCAGGCGCGAGGATGCGTCGTCGCGCAGCGCAGCCTGGAGCGTGTGCCACGGCATGCTCGCGCACTTTACGCGCACGGGGAACCGCGACACCCCACTGAACGCGGCCATCTCGCCGAGTGCGCGCGACTCCGTCTCGTCCGGCTTGTGCTTGCCCGTCACGAGCTCGTGGAACTGCGTGAATAGCTGCTCGACTTCGGCGCGCGATTTTCCCTTTACCGCTTGCGTCATGATGGAGGCCGACGCACGCGACACTGCGCAGCCGGACGAGGTGAACCGCACCTCCGCGATTCCATCCGCGTCGAGCAGAAGCTCCACCTTCACCTCGTCGCCACAGAGCGGGTTGCGCCCCTCGGCGCTGCACGTCGCCCCTTCCAGCGCGCCGTAGTTTTTCGGCCGCCGGTTGTGATCGAGGATGATCGACTGGTAGAGCTCATGGAGGTCTGACATCACGCTATTCCGGCCGCGAGCGCTTCATTCCGTGTACCGCTGCAGCGTCGCGGACTCCAGCCCTTCTCGCACCTCGGCCAGCTCGATCGTCTCCAGCACGTCGGCCGCGAAGGCGTACGTGAGGAGCTCGCGGGCTGTCCGTGCGTTGATGCCGCGGCTCTTCATGTAG
>Ga0208079_1000900_pt1 | contig 16124 bp, 10 predicted proteins | sample NGESurdeep092012_5_FD_184474 | JGI IMG/M metagenome (GOLD analysis project Ga0208079, IMG submission 184474) | Arctic peat soil microbial communities from Barrow, Alaska - NGEE Surface sample 210-2 deep-092012 (SPAdes) | ecosystem: Environmental > Terrestrial > Soil > Wetlands > Peat ... | reverse complement strand
CTCGGGGTTGAGTGTGCCGGCGCACCAACTCCTCCCCCCGGAGTCTGGAGCGTCGACGGCCCCCGATGTCCCCCGTCGGGGGCCGTCCCTATTCTCCGCGTTATCTGCCTCCGGCGCGATATTTGTCTTTCCACAACCCCCGGTCGGTTCGACCCATGGTCCACAGGTCGGCGAGAGCTTTGGGCGGGCAGTTCAGGTCTGAGCGACTCTCGTGGCATGAATACCGCACGTATCACCGGAGTGGCTGGGGGGTCAGGCGGCGTCGGCGCCTTGGGCTCACGGCCCCGTCGCCCTGGACGGTGACCGGCTCGGCGGGGGACTCGGCGTCGCACTCGGCGTCGCACTCGGCGTCGCACTCGGCCTCGAACAGGAGTGCGGTGCGCGCTGGCCTGACAGGGGGTGCGTCGAGGGTCTTGGGCTGCTGCGGCGTCTGCCATCGGTGGACGGAGTCTCGTTTGGCCGCACGCGTGATGTGCCTTTGGCCGCGCAGATCGTCCAAGAGGTGCTCCGCGGGCTTAGTGGTCCGGTCGATGTGGTTGTGGTCGAACTGCCGCGCCCCGATCTGAGATCTTTGCGGACCCCTTCCTCGATGACGCGTCGGCGGACTTCGGCCCTGGTGCCCTCGGTCGACGCGATGGTTCTGCTCGCCGGGTCGGGCATCTGTGATCTGGCGGGGGCGAGTGCGATCGTCGAGCACCTGATCCAAGCCTGTTCCGACGTGTGGCTGTGTCTGCGCACCAGAGGCAAGAGCAGTCATGTCGCGGACCCCGTCGCAGGAGCCTTTGGACCTGCATCTTCTGGCAGTGGTCCGTGAGGAACCGTCGCTGGTCGCAGACGTGTTTCATGGCGTGCCGCCAGGAAGCCCTGCCAGGGGCGCATTGGCTGCCGCGGCCGACAGCGTGTTGGCGCGGTGTTTCTTCGCAGCGCGGCGGGGGGCCTCGCGAGCGCGTTATCCGTGAGGGGCACAGATCAGGGCGGGCACGGTTCTGACGAGCCTCCGGTTGCGGTACTCGGTCGTTCCACCGGGGACGGACGCCCCCGGCGCCCGGCGGTGAGCTGGGCGCGGGGGTCCTGAGGTCAGAGGCTCTGGTGGGTAGGTCGATAGCGGGGACGCCTGACCCGAGCGGGCCGGGAAGTTGGTGACAAGTCCGTCGCCCGCCGTTGCGCGGCTCGAGGGCGGCCGGGTGCCCTTGCCAGCGGAGTTGGCTACATCTGGGTGGATGCTGCCTCGGCCGGGCTCCTGAGTGTGTCGGTGTCCGGCCTTTAGGGCTTGTAGGGTGCCTTCCTGTGCGCCGTTGTTGCGGTTGGCATCTGCACGGGGTCGGCGGTGGCCCGGGTTGGCGCGATGGCCTGGTCCTCACGTAGCGCCCTGAGCTCCTTGTGTGTCCTTGCCGACCGGCGCGTTCCCCGGCTGATGAGTGCGAGCCTGAGGCCGAGCAGAACCACCGAGCGCCAGCCATGAACAGATGAAGTGGTGAAGCCAAGATAGTGACGCCAGATGGCTGTCAGCGGGATGGCCGCTCAGGAGCCCGCTGAGGCGATCGCCGCGAAGATGGTGGCGCCTGCCGCGAGCAGGGTTAGTGCCAGCCGAGAGCGAGCCGAGAGGAGTCTCCTGTCGTCATCACCGAAGCAGCCGTTGTGACGTGTACAGGTGGTGAAATGCCCATTCTCTGGCGGTGTCGGCTGCCTCCGTACGACTACGGTGTCACCGCGCCGCGGCGGGGGGCCCGGCGAGAACGGCTGTCAACAGCGCGACGGCTCCCACCTTGTCCAAAGGTTCGTTGCCATTGCCGCATTTCGGAGACTGCACGCACGAAGGGCAGCCATTGGCGCAATCGCAGGCCAGGATCGCGTCTCGCGTTGCGCTGAGCCAGATCCTGGCGGAACCAAAACCCCGCTCCGCGAACCCTGCGCCTCCCGGGTGCCCGTCATAGACCAAGATCGTCGGACGGCCTGTGTCCGGATGCAGGGCGGTCGAGACACCGCCGATGTCCCAACGATCCGAGGTGGCCACCAGGGGCAACATGCCGATGGCGGCATGCTCGGCAGCATGGGCGGCCCCCGGGATACTGCCCTGTGGGACCCCCGCGGCATCCAGCATCTCCTCGGTCATGGCCCACCACACAGCCTTGGTGTGCAAAGACCTCTCCGGCAGGTCGAGCTGATGCTCGCCCAGGATCTCCCCACCGGGCAGTCTGCGTAGGAAGGATGTCACCCGAGAGCGCACATCGACGCTGCCGAAACAGAGCTCGACGGGCCCCCAGGTCTGCGACTGCTCGATGCGGCCAATGTCGAACGCGCTGACGGACCGTGCATGGGTGGACCACCCTGGGTCGCCGGCCACGACGATCGCATGCCCATCCTCGACGTCAAAGTGGGCGACCACATAGGGCTGGCCCTGATGTACGTACACCGCACCGGTATGGACGCTGGAGTGGGCTGCCTGCCCGTCGACGGTGCCTAGCACGCGACCCGTCGACCGCTCGACAATGCGCACCGTCTCATCGGCTCCACGTAGCGAGACGTGGTCGGTGGCTCGTTCCGGTCGCGTCCAGAACCACCCACCCGGGCGTCGTCGCAGCAGTCCACGGGCCACCAGAACCTCGAGCAGGCCCAGCATGGTTGGCCCGAACACCTGGGTATCGGCCGCGGTGAGCGGCAGCTCGGCAGCGGCGGCGGCCAGATGCGGCGCCAGCACGTAGGGGTTCGCCGGATCGAGGACGGCAGCCTCCACCGGCCGGTCGAACAACGCCTCGGGATGATGGACAAGGTAGGTGTCCAATGGGTCGTCGCCGGCGATCAGGACTGCCAGGGAGGAAGATCCGTTGCGCCCGGCACGACCGGCCTGCTGCCACAGCGACGCACAGGTTCCCGGCCAGCCTGCCATCAGAACCGCGTCCAGCCCGCTGACATCAATGCCCAGCTCAAGGGCATTAGTTGCTGCCAGACCGCACAGCTCCCCCGAGCGAAGGCGTCTCTCCAGCTCTCGCCGCTCCTCCGGCAGATATCCGCCCCGGTAGGCCGCAACGCGCGGTCCCAGCGTCGGGTCTACCTCGCTCAGTGAGCGTCGGGCGCTTGCCGCGACGACCTCGACTCCGGCACGGGACCGGCCAAATGCCACGGTCTGAACGCCGTCGACTACAAGGTCTGCCAACAGGTCGGCGGTCTCTGCCACCGCGCTGCGCCGATGGGGCGCATCGTGTTCACCGCCGCCTTGGACCAGGCCGGGCTCCCACAAGCCGAAGGTCATGGACTCTCGGGGCGACCCGTCGAGGGTGACCGGCCGCACCGGCATCCCGATAAGCGCACTGGCCTGGCTTTCCGGGTCGGCGACTGTTGCGCTGGCGAGGATGAAGGTGGGATAGGCGCCATAGCGGGCGGCAACGCGGCGCAGCCGGCGCAGCAGCGCAGCCAGGTGCGAGCCGAACACCCCTCGGTAGACATGACATTCGTCGATCACTACGTACTTCAGGGACCTCAGGAACGGAGCCCATCGCGGGTGACCAGGCAGCAGCGAGTGATGCATGAGATCGGGGTTGGTCAGGACGTACTGACAGTGGTCGCGGATCCAGCGGCGTTCGTCCGGCGGGGTGTCACCGTCGTAGGTCGCGGCCTGCAGCCCTGGGATGGCCAGCGCGGTCAAGCGTGCCAGCTGGTCGGCGGCCAGAGCCTTGGTCGGGCTCAGGTAGAGCGCAGTGGCGCCGCGACCGGATGGGGCGGCAGCTCCATCGACGACGTCTGAGAGCACCGGCAAGAGGTAGCCGAGGCTCTTGCCGGAAGCAGTGCCCGTGGAGATGACGACATGGGTGCCCTCGTGGGCGCAGTCCGCGGCCTCGCGCTGATGGGACCACAGAGCGGTGATGCCTGCCGTGCTGAAGGCGGAGTAGACCGCAGGGGCAACCCAGTCAGGCCATGGCACAGCCTGTTCGTGGCGGGCAGGCACCTGGTGGACGTGCACGAGCCGATTCGCGCGCCGCCCGCCGGACAGGCGGGCGAGAGCCTCCGTTGGGTCGAAGGACCGCCGGGTCTTAGGACGAGGATCGCTGGGCATCGAATAAACCGTATGCCTCCGGTTGCGCCACGGTACTAGGGTGACCTTCCAGTGGCCGTCCGATGGCGACAAGAGGAGCGCAACGTGGATCTGTCCATCACCAGCGAGGCTCGTGGCGACTCGACCGTCGTGCATGTGGGCGGCGAGATCGACGTGTACACCGCTCCCGTGCTGCGTGAGCATCTCGACGAGCACATCGCGGCGGGCCGCACCCATCTCGTGGTCGATCTCGGGGACGTCACGTTCATGGCCTCGACTGGTCTTGGCGTGCTGGTCGGGCGCCTCAAGCTTGTGCGGGCCGCCAATGGCAGCATGCGCTTGGTGTGTTCCAGTGAGCGCATTCTCAGTGTGTTCTCGATCACAGGCCTCGACAAGGTCTTCCAGATCTTCTCAAGCGTCGATGATGCTCTGGCCGCGACTGCCTCGACCGTCTGACGCAGACCTCGACCGCCTGACGCACGCAGCGGGGCGGGCAGCACCTCATGTCGACACCTGTTGGACACCTCACGCGGGTTACAATGTGCCGCACCACACCCGCCCCGGCGGCTGCGTTGCCGCGTCACGATGGGGATTCGCCGGTCACACACCACGCGAGTCCGTCGTGCGCACGTCCAGTTGTTATCTGTGATGTCCCTCATGGAGGATTGAATGCCAGGCCTTATCCGAGCCGTTGGTGACCCACCCCTGCTTACTTTGACAGGCACGAACCTCACCTTGGTGATCGTGGTCGCCGTGATCGCCGTCCTCGCCTTGAGCATGGGTGTGGTCTTCCGGCGGCAAGTTCTCGCTGCCGACCCCGGAACCGCAAAGATGCAGGAAATCGGCGCTGCCGTCGAGGAAGGCGCCCACGCATATCTGGCTCGTCAGTTCAAGACGCTGTCCGTGTTCGTGGTCATCGTCTTCTTCCTCCTCTTGAGCCTGCCTGCAGACACTGCAGGGATTCGCTGGGGACGCTCGGGCTACTTCCTGCTCGGGGCACTGTTCTCCGCATCGGTCGGCTATTTCGGCATGAGCCTGGCAGTCAAGGCCAACGTGCGCGTCGCCGCGGCCGCGAACGACTCCGGTCGCGACGTGGGGATGCGTATCGCCTTCCGCACGGGTGGCACGGTCGGCATGTTGACCGTGGGACTGGGCCTGCTGGGCGCCTCTTCGGTGGTGCTCATCTACAAGGGCAATGCTCCCGCAGTCCTCGAGGGTTTCGGGTTCGGCGCGGCTCTGCTGGCCATGTTCATGCGGGTCGGCGGTGGCATCTTCACCAAGGCCGCCGACGTCGGCGCCGACCTGGTTGGCAAGGTCGAGGCCGGCATCCCGGAGGATGACCCGCGCAACGCCGCGACGATCGCGGACAACGTGGGTGACAACGTCGGTGACTGTGCCGGCATGGCGGCCGATCTCTTCGAGTCGTACGCCGTGACGCTGGTTGCCGCGCTCATCTTGGGCAAGGCCGCTTTCGGCGACCAGGGTCTGGTCTTCCCGCTGATCGTTCCCGCCATCGGCGCTTTGACGGCGATCATGGCTGTCTTCATCACAAAGCCTCGCCCGGGTGAGAACGGTCTCGTCGCGATCAACCGCGGCTTCTTCATCTCGGCCGGAGTCTCAGCGGTGCTTGCAGCAGTTGCTGCCTGGGTGTACCTGCCGGCCAAGTTCGCCGGCCTCGTGGGCGCCTCGACCACGATCAAGGCACTGGATACCAGCAAGCTGCTCTTCTGGACGCTGAACCCGCGCATCGCGGCTACCCTGGCGGTCTTCATCGGTATCGCGCTCGCCGCGATCATCCTCATGCTGACCGGTCACTTCACCGGCACGGACAAACGCCCCACGATGGACGTTGCCCGAACCTCGTTGACCGGAGCGGCAACCGTCGTGCTGGCCGGCATCGGCGTCGGCCTGGAGTCCGCGGTGTACACCACGGTGATCATCGCTGCGGCGGTCTACCTCGCCTTCCTGATCGGAGGCGGATCCGTTGTCCTGTCGCTGTTCCTGATCGCCCTCGCCGGTTGTGGTCTGTTGACCACCGTCGGTGTCATCGTGGCCATGGACACCTTCGGCCCAGTCTCGGACAACGCTCAGGGCATCGCCGAGATGTCTGGTGACGTCCACGGCGAGGGAGTGCAGGTCTTGACCGAGCTCGACGCCGTCGGCAACACCACCAAGGCAATCACCAAGGGCATCGCGATCGCCACTGCAGTGCTGGCCGCCACCGCCCTGTTCGGGTCGTATACCGATGCATGGCAGTCGCAGCTCACCAAGATCGCCGTCGCGGACAACCTCAGTGCTTTCCCAAGTGCCTTCATACAGTCGATGTTCGACTTGCAGATCGTCACGCCGAGCACGCTGGTGGGTCTGCTTGTGGGGTCCTCGGTCGTCTTCCTCTTCTCCGGCCTGGCCATCAACGCCGTGACTCGCGCGGCAGGTGCCATCGTCTTTGAGGTGCGACGCCAGTTCCGTGAGCACCCCGGGATCATGGACTACACCGAGAAGCCTGAGTACGGGCGCGTGGTTGACATCTGCACGAAGGACTCGCTGCGCGAGCTTGCGACGCCAGGTCTGCTGGCCGTGCTCATGCCCGTCGTGGTGGGCTTCGGCCTTGGTATCGGCCCGCTCGCCGGGTTCCTGGCCGGCGCCATCGGCACGGGCGCCCTGATGGCCGTCTTCCTGGCCAACGCAGGTGGCTCGTGGGACAACGCCAAGAAGATCGTCGAAGACGGCGCCCATGGCGGCAAGGGCTCTGCTGCCCACGCCGCGACGGTCATCGGCGACACAGTCGGTGACCCGTTCAAGGACACCGCAGGACCGGCGATCAACCCGCTGCTCAAGGTCATGAACCTGGTGTCGTTGCTGATCGCCCCCGCGATCGTGAGCCTCAGCGTGGGCTCGGGCGCCAACAGTGCCATTCGTTGGGGTATCGCGCTGACCGCCCTGGCCATCGTGGTGGTCGCGGTGGCGATCAGCCGAAGCCGCGAGATCGGGATCGGTGTCGACGACGACGGCGGCGGCAACGGCAACGGCAAGCTCGCCGTCCGCGAGCCTGCATCCGTCTGAGCGTGCCCTGAAGTACCGACGAAAGACCGGTGGCCGGTCGCCTCTACCGAGGTGACCGGCCACCGGTGGGTTACGGGTCAGCTGAACTGCCAGGACCGCTTGGACAGGCCATACCAGAAGCCCTCGATGACGCTGCGGTTCGTCAGGTCACCGCTCTCGTAGGCCGCACCGAGTGCCACGAACAATGGCGCGAAGTGCTCCGTGCGTGGGTGCGCCTCGTGAGCGGCCGGCGCCTTGGCCAGGAAGTCCAGCATGGAGTCGACATCGGCTGACGCCATGGTCTCGCGGGCCCAGGCGTCGAACTCGGAGGAGGCGGCAGGCGCGGGGGCATCCGAATCGGCACCGGGGTTGAACCACCGCAGGTTGTGGGTGGTGAACCCTGACCCGACGATCAGGGTGCCCTGGTCGCGTAGGGGAGCGATCTTGCGCCCGATCTCGAAAAGCTTCTGGGGGTCCAGCGTCGGCATCGACATCTGAAGGACCGGGACGTCGGCTTGCGGGAACATCTCGACGAGCGGGACGTAGGCACCGTGGTCCAGGCCGCGACCCTGATCGTGGTGAATCTGCGAGCCTGCAGCGCTCAGCAGCTGGGTGACTTGCCTGGCGAGAGCGGGGGCGGTGGGCGCGTCATACCTCACCTCGTAGTACCGCTGCGGGAAGCCCCAGAAGTCATAGATGAGAGGGGTTTTCGTCGTTGAAGACAGGGCTAGCGGTGCCTGCTCCCAGTGTGCGGAGATCATCAGAATGTTCTCCGGTCTGGGCAGATCGGCCGACCAGGCAGCGAGCTCCTTGGTCCAGGTTCGATCATCCGCGAGCGGGGGCGCGCCGTGGCTGAGGTACAGGACCGGCATCCGGGTGGTGGTGGCCGCACAGTCAGCTGTCGTGGTCATAGCCCGATGATACCCATAACAAGTTAAACATTCAACTACATTGTGCCAGGGCGCCTCCCACCCCAATTCCCTCAAGTTGCCGTGAACGGGCCAATATGGACTACGGTCTATCCGCATTGCCATGTCGGAGCAGCGACGAGTCCGCTGCACGTGGTGATGGGAAGGTGAGGATGCAACGTGGGCGGTACCTCTGCACGCAAAACCCCCGGGCGCACGCTCGTCATCGTCGAGTCACCGGCAAAGGCCAAGAAGATCGGCGAGTATCTCGGCAAGGACTACGACGTGGACGCCAGCGTCGGGCACATCAGGGACCTGCCGAGCCCCAGTGAGATGCCGGCGGACATGAAGAAGGGGCCCTACGGCCGGTTCGCCGTCGATGTGGACAACGGGTTCGACGCCTACTACGTGGTTGACCCCGACAAGCGCAAGAAAGTGGCCGACCTCAAGCGGCTGCTCAAGGACGCTGACGAACTCCTGCTGGCCACCGATGAGGACCGCGAGGGCGAGGCCATCGCGTGGCACCTCCTGGAGGTACTCAAGCCCAAGGTTCCGGTCCGCCGGATGGTGTTCCACGAGATAACCAAGGAAGCGATCATTCGTGCGGCCCGCGAGACCCGCCAGCTCGACACCCGTCTGGTGGACGCTCAGGAGACCCGCCGCATCCTGGACCGGCTCTACGGGTACGAGGTCTCGCCGGTGCTGTGGCGCAAGGTTCGCCAGGGCCTTTCGGCTGGCCGCGTACAGTCCGTGGCAACTCGCATCGTGGTGGAGCGTGAGCGTGAGCGGATGGCCTTCCGTGCCGCGTCGTACTGGGACGTCGAAGGTGACTTCGCACCGGACGCCGCTGCGGCGCAGACTTTCACGGCCCGGCTGAGCATGGTCGACGGATTGCGCGTGGCCACGGGCCGGGACTTCGGTGACGACGGGGTGCTCAAGGGCTCCAAGGTAGTTCACCTGGACGAAGCCGCTGCCCATCTGATCGCCAATGCCGTCATGGACGAAACCCTGGTCAAGGTCACCGACGTTGCGGAGAAGCCCTACACTCGCCGTCCCTACCCACCGTTCACGACGTCCACGCTGCAGCAGGAGGCGAGCCGCAAGCTGCGTCTTTCGAGCAAGAACGCCATGCGTGTGGCTCAGCGCCTGTACGAGAACGGCTACATCACGTATATGCGGACCGACTCGACCACGCTGTCGGAGGCTGCGCTGAGCGCGGCCCGCAGCCAGGCGCGAGACATGTATGGCGCGGAGTACGTCCCAGACTCACCTCGCCGTTATGAGAAGAAGGTCAAGAACGCGCAGGAGGCTCACGAGGCGATCCGGCCTGCCGGTGATCGCTTCCGGACCCCGGCACAGGTTGCCGGCCAGCTGCGCGGCGAGGAGTTCGCCTTGTACGAGCTGATCTGGAAGCGCACCGTCGCCTCGCAGATGGCCGACGCCCGCGGCTCCACAGCCACGGTCAAGCTTGGTGGCACCCTTGCCGACGGTCGCGTGGTCGAGTTCTCGGCCAGCGGCACGGTCATCACGTTCCGGGGCTTCCTGGCGGCCTACGAAGAGGGTCGCGACGATGACTCCACGGCTCGCGCCCTTGCCGCGGACGTGAACCGCCGGCTGCCGAAGCTGTCCATCGGGATTCCGCTGGACGTGCTGCGCGCGCAGGCGGGCGGGCACGAGACGTCGCCCCCGGCCCGCTATACGGAAGCAACGCTGGTGAAGGCCATGGAGGAGAAGGGGATCGGTCGCCCGTCTACGTACGCGTCGACTGTCGGCACGATCCAGGACCGCGGCTACGTCAACAGTCGTGGCTCAGCCCTCATCCCGACGTGGCTGGCGTTCGCTGTGACCCGGTTGCTTGAGGAGCACTTCAGCAAGCTCGTCGACTACGACTTCACCGCCTCCATGGAGGAGGACCTTGACCGTATCGCCAATGGCGAAGAGCAGCGTGTCGACTGGCTCACGCGCTTCTACTTCGGCGAGGAGGCCACCTCGGTCGAAGGCCTGAGGCATCTGGTGGACGACCTCGGAGAGATCGATGCTCGAGAGATCTCGACCATCCCGATCGGCGAGGGCATCGTCGTACGGGTCGGCCGATACGGCCCCTATGTGGAGGAGACCATCCCAGCGGGGGTCGACCCAGCCACTGGCGAGGTTGCCGAGGGCGCCACCGGTCAGGTCCGTCGCGCCACGATCAACAACGACATCGCCCCCGACGAGATGACCGCCGCCATCGCCCGCGGGCTGCTCGAGACGGCCGCTGACGACGGTCGCATCCTCGGCCAGGACCCAGAGACCGGGCGCGACATCGTGGCCAAGGCCGGTCGCTATGGCCCCTACGTCTCCGAGGTGCTGCCGGAGGAGGTCGCCGCCCTGAAGGGCAAGTCCAAGGTCAAGCCGCGCACGGCCAGCCTCTTCAAGGACATGGACCTTGCCACTCTCGACATCGATACCGCACTGCAGCTGCTGACCCTGCCCCGCGTCGTGGGCCAGGACCCTGCCGACGGTGAGGACATCACGGCCCAGAACGGTCGCTATGGTCCCTACCTGAAAAAGGGCACCGACTCGCGCTCCCTTCAGACCGAGTCGCAGCTGGTCACAATCACCCTGGCCGACGCCCTGGCGATCTATGCTAAGCCTAAGGAGCGTGGACGGGCTGCCGTGGCTCCGCTCAAGGAGCTGGGCGACGATCCCCTGTCCGGCAAACCAATGGTGGTCAAGGAGGGCCGGTTCGGCCCATATGTCACCGACGGTGAGACCAACGCGACCCTGCGCAAGGACGACGCACCGGAGACGATCACCGCAGAACGCGGCGCAGAGCTGTTGGCCGAGAAGCGTGCTCGCGGCCCAGTGACCCGCAAACGGGCTGTCAAGAAGACCGCGACCAAGAAGGCGACCGCCAAGAAGGCGACCGCCAAGAAGGCGACCGCCAAGAAGGCGACCACCAAGAAGGCGACCGCCGACATCGACTGAGCTGCAATGGTCCGTCCGGCATAAGGGTGGTGCCGCTCAGATGGCGAGCTGGGCGCACCAAGTCCGAATAGTCTCACCTCGCTGACCTCGGCGATCAGTCGTCGCCCGGGTCGTGAGGGCGTGCAGGGACCATCCCGCTGCCGCTGTAGAAGACCCCCGGTGACCAAGCCAGGCACTGCTGCTTTCGCCCAGCGGGTGATCGCGCTATCGACGCCAGGCAGGGCCGCTTTGGCGTCGAGGTCGAAGTGGGCGTGGTCACCGAAGACCGTAGCTGTCGGTATGTGGCCGCGGAGCCGGGCCAGGTCGAGGCCCGAACGCGACGTCCGCTCGCCTCCTCGACAAGAACATGCACGACCCTTCGTTCGGGGAGGTGTCTCGAAGCGGGGACGTCACCGGGCGGGGGTCGATCACCGGACCGGAGTTCTTGATGGCCTCGCGGGCCAGAGCGCTACAGCCAGTCTCGCGGGGACACGCCGGCCCGAGGATCGAGCACCGCCCCGTTGATCGATCGGTTCTTCGCCTCGATCTTGCTGATGACGTCGTCCTCGGCCAGGTCGTGAGCATGCGTACGGCTGGCGCGGTCTGTCATGCGTACCCGTCGTGGTTGTTTTGGTAGCAGTCTTGGACTGACCGCCGTCAGGGCGGCCGGAGGCGGCTGCCAGTTGGCAGAATTAGTCTTGACCCTCACGCGACGTGAGGCCGCACGGTAGGGACATGACCGCAATGACGACAGCAAACGGGCAGGAGTCCAAGGCCCTTACGGTGGGACAGGTGGCCGAGAAGTTCGGCGTGACCGTGCGCACGCTGCACCACTATGACGAAATCGGCCTTCTGGTGCCGAGTGAACGCACATCGGCCGGCTACCGCCTGTACACGACCACGGACATCACCCGACTGCAGCACGTGGTGGTCTTTCGGCGACTCGGCTTCGCCCTGGAGGAGGTAGCCGTCCTCCTGCAAGAGCACGCAGCGGCCGACACTGGCGCCATAGTCACCCACCTTCATCGCCAGCGAGCCGCGGTCCTGTCCCGGCTTGATGAGATGCGTGATCTCGTGACGGCCATCGACCAAGCACTGGAGAAAGAGATGTCAGGTATCAAGTTGACCAGTGACGAGCAGAAAGAGCTGTTCGGTGACGGGTTCTCCGATGAGTACGCCGACGAGGCCAAGCAACGGTGGGGTGAGACGGACGCCTGGAAGCAGTCGCAGAGGCGGACGTCGAAGTACACCAAGCGGGACTGGGTCCAGGTCAAGGCTGAGATGGACGCCACCAACGGTGCGTTCGCGGCAGCCATGGACGATGGTCTGCCGGCCACCAGCACCGGGGCCATGGACGCCGCGGAGCGACATCGGTTGAATATCCAGAAGTGGTTCTACGACATCTCCCCCGAGCTTCACTGCAGCCTTGGCGACATGTACATCGCCGACCCGCGCTTCACCAAGAACTACGAGGAAATCCGCCTGGGGATGGCGCAGTACGTCCGCGATGCGATCCATGCGAACGCCGACAGGCGGCACACCACTGAGTAGGGCCTGAGGGAGCCCTGACATAGGCTCAGACGCGTGACCCAGCCGGAACCGACGTTATCCTCGCGCGGGGTGTTCATCGCCTTCGAGGGCGGTGACGGAGCGGGCAAGTCAACCCAGACCCGGCTGCTGCGTACGTGGCTCGAGGAGCTCGGTCACACTGTGGTCGTGACGCGGGAGCCGGGCGGTACTGCCTTCGGCCGTACCGTTCGCGAGCTCGTGCTGCACGGTGATCGCGTGGCCCCTCGGGCAGAGGCCCTGCTCTTCGCCGCGGACCGGGCCCACCATGTCGAGACCCTGATCCTGCCCGCGTTGGGGCGCGGGGAGGTGGTCATCACCGATCGCTATATTGACTCCTCGATCGCATATCAAGGCGCCGGGCGTGACCTCGGGGTCGACGAGGTGCGCGAGCTCAACCTGTGGGCGACCGGTGGTCTGGTCCCCGCGCTCACTGTGCTGGTTGATTTGCCGGCCGACGTCGGCCGGGTCCGCCGCGGCGGGGTTCACGACCGTCTTGAGTCCGAGTCGGCAGTCTTCCATGGCGCGGTCCGCGATCTCTTCTTAGTGCTGGCCGACGCCTCCCCCGATCGTTACCTCATCGTTGATGGCGAACTGTCTCCCGAGCAGATCCACGAGCTCGTCCGGGCAAGAGTCGCGTCGGTGCCCGGGGTTGCGCAGTGAGCGTCTGGGACGACGTCATTGGCCAGGAGTCAGCTGTCGCCACGCTGCATCGGGCGGTTACCGAGCCAGCCGCCATGACCCACGCATGGCTGCTCACTGGCCCCCCGGGATCGGGCAGATCCGTGGCAGCGAAGGCTTTTGCTGCTGCCTTGCAGTGCCCCGACGGAGGCTGTGGCACCTGCCGCGAGTGCCGCACCGCGCTCGAGGGCACGCACGCCGACGTCGATGTTGTCGCCACGGAGGGTCTGACTCTGACAGTAAAGCTCGCGCGCGACCTGGTCCTGCTGGCTGCAGCACGCCCTTCCGTCGGGCGTTGGCGGGTGATCATCATCGAGGATGCCGACCGGTTGTCGGAGCGAGCCGCTGACGCGTTGCTCAAGGCGCTGGAGGAGCCGGTTCCCGGAACAGTCTGGATCCTGTGCGCTCCTTCGCTGGAGGACGTGATTATCACGATCCGCTCGCGCTCGCGGCACGTTCGGCTCCGCACCCCCCCGGTCGAGGCGGTTGCCGCCCTGCTGGTGCGTCGCGACGGCATTGACCCTTCCATGGCTACGTTTGCCGCTCACGCGGCCCAGTGTCACGTGGGACTCGCCCGCCGGTTGGCCAGGGATGAGGGAGCGCGGAACCGACGACATGAGGTCATCGCCCTCGCGGGGAAGATACGCAGCGTCGGCGATGCCGTTGGCGCCGCAGCTGACCTCGATTCCATCGCGAAGGAAGAGGCTGGCGCGGCCTCGACCGAGCGCGACGCCCGGGAGAGGGCCCACCTGATGGAGACCTTGGGTGCCGACTCCGCCGCACGCGTCCAGCCGCCGCACGTGCGCGCACAGGTCTCTGCGCTGGAGCGAGAGCAAAAGATCCGGGCAACCCGGTTCACCCGGGACGTCATCGACAGGTCACTGATGGACCTGCTCTCGATCTACCGCGACGCTTTGGTCGTGCACTCCGGCGCCTCGATCGGGCTGGTCAACCAGGACACGGCCGAGCAGGTCCGGCAGCTGGCCCGGGTCCTGTCACCCGAGCAGTTGCTGGGTTGCATGGATGCCATCGGCACGGCCCGCGAGCGTATCGATGCCAACGTCCAATCCCTGCTGGCTCTTGAGGCGATGGCGATCTCCCTGCAGCTTCCGCGTTGAATCCCGGCACGTTCCAAGCCAGCCTCCCGACGAGTTGCCCAGGGTTCTCGGGTACCGTCGGAACGCCAGCCGAACAACGATGGGAACACGGGCGTGATATCCAAAGGGGACTTCCCTTTCCTCAACCGGGCGCGCACGCGACGCCTGGTTCTCCCCTTAGCCGGTGCCCTTACCGTGGCGCTGACCATCTCCGGATGCGTCGTCATCCCCAACGGGTCGAGCCAGCCCAAGACCTTGGGCTCAGCCCAGAAAACGGCGGTCCAGGCACCTCCCTCTGGCCAGGTGACGCTCGCGAAGTTCTACCAGCAAGACCTCGCATGGTCAGGCTGCGGCAGCAACCAGTGCGCGAAGCTGACGGTGCCCATCGACTACGCTCACCCCGAGGGTGGCACTCTTCAGCTGTCCGTGCTCAAGGTCCCGACCACCGACCCTTCAAAGCGGATCGGCTCTCTCGTGGTCAATCCCGGTGGCCCGGGAGGATCAGGTGTGTCATATGCCGCCGAAGCCCAGTTCACGGATCAGGTGCGCGCAGCCTATGACGTCGTAGGCTTTGACCCCCGCGGCGTCGGAAGCTCGTCACCGGTCAGGTGCCTTAGCGACCGGCAGCTCGACTCCTTCCTCGGCAGCGACCCGACGCCGGACAACGTAACCCAGGAACAGCAGCTCGCCGACGGGGCTAAGGCTTTTGCCGATAGCTGCAAGGCCAACGGTGGTCCGCTGCTCGGCCATGTCTCCACGATCGAAGCGGCAAAGGACATGGACGTTCTGCGTGCGGCTTTGGGGGACACGAAACTGAACTACCTGGGCAAGTCCTACGGCACCTTTCTCGGAGCGACCTATGCCGATCTTTTCCCCAAGAAGGTAGGCAGGTTCGTCCTTGACGGGGTCATAGACCCGAACCTCACGTCGAGCCAGGTCAACGAGGGTCAGGCGGTCGGGTTCGAGACCGCGACCCGGGCTTACGTGAAGGACTGCGTCGCCAAGGGAAACTGCCCTCTCGGCGACTCCGTCGACTCCGGGATGGCCAGTCTGCGAGGCTTCCTGAAGCAGTTGGACACAAGGCCGCTACCTCTGCGCGACCCCCACGTCAAGAAACTCACGGAGGGGTGGGCATCGCTAGGGGTCGCCGGCCCGATGTATGACCCGAGCCAATGGGGTGACCTGACCGACGCTCTTCGCCAGGCTTTCGCCGGCCACGGAGATGCTTTGATGACGCTTGCGGACGCGTATGCCGAACGCACCAGCCAAGGCACATATGTCGGGAACCTGATGCAGGTCATCCTTGCCGTGAACTGCCTGGACCGCTCCGACGTCAAGTCTTTGACCCACTATGAGTCAGAAGCGCGCACGTTGACGGCTGAGGCGCCGACCTGGGGTCCTTTCCTGGCATGGAGCACTGTGCCGTGCGGTTACTGGCCGGTGCCTGCTAACAACGCTCCCAAGAAGATCACGGCGGCCGGCAGCGGTCCGATCGTGCTCGTGGGGACAACGCGAGACCCCGCCACGCCGTACAAATGGGCGCAGGGGCTTGCTTCCGAGCTCCAGAACGGGCATCTGATCACCTATAACGGCGACGGTCACACCGCATATATGCGGTCCAACTCATGTGTCGACGACGCGGTCGATGCCTACCTGGTGAAGGGGGTCGTACCCCTACCAGGGCTCAAGTGTTGAGCCATCGCTCGACGCCCAACCGACTTGGGGGGAACTGGTACATCTCCGGTTCGGAGATCCGCCCGATCATCCGTATACTCGTGCATCGTGTCCCATGGGCACCTGCCGCCTTAGCTCAGTCGGCTAGAGCGATTCACTCGTAATGAATAGGTCATC
>Ga0208079_1000896_pt1 | contig 16154 bp, 14 predicted proteins | sample NGESurdeep092012_5_FD_184474 | JGI IMG/M metagenome (GOLD analysis project Ga0208079, IMG submission 184474) | Arctic peat soil microbial communities from Barrow, Alaska - NGEE Surface sample 210-2 deep-092012 (SPAdes) | ecosystem: Environmental > Terrestrial > Soil > Wetlands > Peat ... | reverse complement strand
GACGCGGTCGCGGGCTACGAAGCCAACGAGTTCTGGGTGACGTTCGCCGCTGGCTACGACGGTCTTGCCGATGACCCGGCGGCCTGGCTGCAGGTGCAGTCCGAGCGGACCGGCGAGGAGACAGCACTGGCCGACGATGTCGAGCCGAGGGTTTGCCCCGAACCGGCTGCCTGATCCGGCAATACTAAGGTGTGCCGGTGCAGCCGGAGGAGCGCGACCAGCCGCAGGCCGGGACGGCCGATGGGCCGCAGTGGCGGTTCGAGATGACGGTCGAGCTGGTCAAGGCCAACGCCGCCGACTCCGACGTCATTTGGGCGGCTCGGGTGTCCACCGCCGGCGAGCAGTCGCTGGCCGCCCGGGACGAGGACCCGGCCCGGTCCAAGGGTCTGATCAACTTCTTGATGCGCGAGCGGCACGGCACCCCATTCGAGCACAACAGCATGACGTTCCTGGTGCAGGCGCCGATCTTCGTCTTCCGCGAGTTCATGCGGCACCGGATCGGCTGGAGCTACAACGAGGCCAGCGGCCGCTACAAAGAGCTGGAGCCGGTCTTCTACCTGCCCGCACTGGAGCGTGCGCTGGTGCAGGAAGGCAAGCCGGGCCACTACGTCTTCGTCCCCGGTACACCGGCGCAGCACGACACCGTCATCGCCGCCACCCAGCGCGCCTGCACCGCCGCCTACGCCGCCTACCAGGAGATGCTCGCCGCCGGCGTGGCCCGGGAGGTGGCCCGCGGCGTGCTGCCGGTGGCGACGTACTCGGCGATGTACGCGACCTGCAACGCCCGCTCGCTGATGGCCTTTTTGAGTCTGCGCACCCGGCGGGAGGGCTCCCGGTTTCCGTCGTACCCGCAGCGGGAAATCGAGATGGTCGCCGAGGCGATGGAGGCACATTTCGCCAGGCTCATGCCGCTGGTCTACGCCGCCTTCGACGCCAACGGCCGGGTCAGTCCCTGACGAGTCGATGTTCGACCCGGACGGTCGCTAACGTCCGGGCGACAGCGTGCCGATACCTGGGGCAGCCCCGTCGCTGCTGGGACCCCGACCCGGTTGCGGCGGGGCCCTACCTGTCCCGAGACAGCCACGGTGCGCTTACGGTCTGCCGACGTTGATGGCGGGTAGCGTTCTGGTCATGGCAGACGCTTCCCTCCCGAGTCCGGCGAGCTCGCCGGGCCGACCATTCGGCCGGGTGCTCACCGCGATGGTGACGCCGATGACCCCGGACGGCGCGATCGACCTCGACGGGGCCGCCCGGCTGGGCAGCCACCTGGTCGAGCACGGCAGTGACGGCCTGGTGATTAGCGGTACGACGGGGGAGTCCGCCACGACCAGCGACGGCGAGAAGGAACAGCTGCTGCGCGCGGTGCTCGACGCAGTAGGCGAGCGAGCCACCGTGGTCGCGGGCGTGGGCACCAACGACACCGCGCACACCATGGAGCTGGCCGCCAGCGCGGAGAAGGCCGGGGCGCACGCGCTGCTCGCGGTCACGCCGTACTACAACAAGCCGCCGCAGGCGGGCCTGCTCGCGCACTTCCGCAAGGTCGCCGACGGCACCTCCCTGCCGGTGATGCTCTACGACATCCCGGGGCGCACCGGCGTACCCCTCGAGGTCGACACCATCGTCCGGCTCGCCGAGCACCCCAATATCGTTGCGGTCAAGGACGCCAAGCTGGACCTGAGCGCGACCTCGTGGGTCAAGGCGCGCTGCGACATCGCCGTCTACTCCGGCCAGGACGAGTACACCTTGCCGCTGCTGGCGGTTGGCGGGATCGGCGTCGTCGGGGTCGTGACCCACGTCGTGGGCACCGAGATGACCGCCATGGTGGCCGCGTTTGAGCGTGGGGACGTCGCCGCCGCCCGGACAATTCACCTGCAGCTGATGCCGGTGTTCACCGGGATGTTCCGCACCCAGGGGCTGATTCTGACCAAGGCGGCGCTGACGATGTTCGGCCTGCCCGCCGGCCCGGTCCGGCTGCCGCTGGTCGACGCAACGCCGGAGCAGCGCGCCGGGCTGCGCGCCGACCTCGAGCGCGGCGGCGTCGCGGTGCCGGCCGAGAACCCGGTCGAGGCCTCCGCGTGAGTCACCCGCACCCCGATCTCGGCTTCCCACCGCCGCTGGCGGCCGGTGCGCTACGGGTGGTCCCGTTGGGTGGCCTGGCCGAGATCGGCCGCAACATGACGGTCTTCGAGTACGGCGGGAAGCTGCTGATCGTCGATTGCGGAGTGCTGTTTCCGGAGGTGGAGCAGCCCGGGGTGGACCTGATCCTGCCGGACTTCGGCTACATCAAGGACCGGCTCGAAGACGTGGTCGCGGTCGTGCTCACTCACGGCCACGAAGACCACATCGGCGCGGTGCCCTACCTGTTGCGCGAGCGCGCCGACCTGCCGCTGGTCGGCTCCCGGTTCACCCTGGCGCTGCTCGAGGCCAAGCTGCGCGAGCACCGGGTCAAGCCCTACAGCCTCGAGGTGGCCGAGGGTGGCCGGGAGCGGCTGGGACCCTTTGACTGCGAGTTCTTCGCGGTCAACCACTCGATCCCGGACGCGCTGGCAGTCGCGATCCGTACGCCGGCCGGGCTGGTGCTGCACACCGGCGACTTCAAGATGGATCAACTGCCGTTGGACGGCCGGCTCACGGACCTCGGCGGCTTCGCCCGGCTGGGGGCCGAAGGCGTCGACCTGCTGCTGTCGGACTCGACCAACGCCGAGGTGCCCGGCTTCGTCACGGCCGAGCGCGAGGTCGGGGCGGTGCTCGACCAGGTGTTCCGCCAGGCCCAGCGGCGGATCATCACCGCCTGCTTTGCCAGCCACGTGCACCGGGTGCAGCAGGTTCTCGACGCCGCGGCCGCCCACGGCCGGCACGCCGCCTTCGTCGGCCGCTCCATGGTGCGCAACATGGGCGTCGCCCGCGATCTCGGGCTGCTGCACGTGCCGCCCGGCCTGGTGGTCGACCTGCGCGACGTGGACGACCTGCCGGAGAACCGGGTGGTGCTGGTGTCCACCGGCTCCCAGGGCGAGCCGCTGTCGGCGCTGGCCCGGATGGCCAACCGCGACCACCGCCAGATCCGGATCGAGGCCGGTGACACCGTCGTACTGGCCTCGAGTCTGATCCCCGGCAACGAGAACGCCGTCTACCGGGTGATCAACGGGCTGGCCCGATGGGGGGCGACCGTGGTGTCCAAGGACGTCGCCAAGGTGCACGTCTCCGGGCACGCACCTGCGGGCGAGCTGTTGATGCTGCTCAACGTCACCCGGCCGTCGAACGTCATGCCGGTGCACGGCGAGTGGCGGCACCTGCGGGCGCATGCCCGTCTGGCGGAGCTGACCGGCGTACCGCGGGAGCGCGTGGTGCTGGCCGAGGACGGGGTCGTGGTCGACCTGGTGGACGGCGTCGCCGCCATCGTCGGCGCGGTGCCGGCCGGCTACGTCTACGTGCACGGCCTGGGCGTCGGGGACATCGGCGAGACGTCGCTGAAGGACCGGCGCATCCTCGGCGATGAGGGCTTCGTCTCGGTCACGCTGATCGTGGATTCGGTGACCGGCAAGGTCACCAGCGGTCCGCTCATCTCCAGCCGCGGTTTCAGTGACCAGCCGGGTGCGTTCGACGGCGTACTGCCGTTGATCGAGGCGGAGGTGGAGCGGACCGCCGCCGAGGGGGTCGCCGATCCGCACCAGCTGCAGCAGCAGGTGCGGCGGGTGGTCGGCCGCTGGGTCAGCGACACCTACCGCCGCCGGCCGATGATCATCCCGACCGTCATCGAGGTCTGATCGTCGCACAAGTTCCATCTTCGGGACTTGCGACGACGGCTAAAGGCGGCTAAAGCTAAAGGCGGCTTCGCGCCGGCCACGGCGGTTGGCCGTCTGCGAGTGGTGGACAGGTCGTCCCGGTGGCGGCACACTCTCGTCCGATGCGCCGGGCGAGCTCGTAGCCCAACCACGGTTGTGCTCGCGGCTCGACCGCCTTGAGACGCCCGGCGCGTCACCTCACCGCCGCGAGGCTGCGCCCAGGGCACCGGCGTCAGGAGCAAGTCGGGTGCGCGAATCAGCCCGTCGAGCGTCTTCCACCGCGCCCGGCGAGTCAGCCCACCGCCGTGGAGCCACGCTGCGGACCACCAACGGCGGGTTGGCGACCGCCGCCCGGTGCGCGAGTCGCTGTAGGTACGGCGACAGCGGGTGCGTTCGCCCGCAGCTCGGAGCCTGCTCCGGTCTCGGCCAGCAGCGCGCCGACGAGCCGGGAAGCTGCGGTTGGTGTCCCGAAGCAGTACCCCGTCCGGCTGCAAGCGGCTAGTGGAGCGTCGAGGGCCGGCATTCCTGCGCTCCTGAGCGCCCTCGCCGAGACGCAGCCACTTGATCTGCACGGCTGAGAAGTTGTGCGACGGATCGAGCCGCGGGTGGCTCGTTATGCAGCACAACTTCGGCGACGGCGGCAGGATGGTGGCGTGATCGTGGCCTTCAGCATCAGTCCATCCGGCGGGGACGAGCGCGGTGGCGTGTCCGAGGCGGTCGCGGCGGCAATCCAGGTCGTCCGCGAGTCCGGGCTGCCGCACGAGACCAATGCGATGTTTACCAACATCGAGGGCGACTGGGACGAGGTGATGGCCGTCGTCAAGCGGGCCGTCGACGTTGTCGCCGCCCGCTCATCGCGGGTCGCGCTCGTGCTCAAGGCCGACATCCGGCCGGGCTACACTGGCCAGCTGACGGCCAAGGTCGCCCGGGTGGACGAGCTGCTCGAGGGCTGAGCCGTCGCCGCGCAGCACCTCGGCCGGACCAGCGGCATGCAGCCGGCGAGCCTCAGCGGTGGCGAGCTCGGTCAGCACCGCCCGCATCTGCTGTGTGCGGTCGAACTGGAAGCCGAGCTGCGAGCCGTACGCCGGGCAGGATCGGTTGCTGCCGTCAGCTCAGGCCGGCCAAGCCGGCATCTGGAGAACCCGGCTCGGACGATTCCGGGGTGTGTCAGGAAGTGGGGAGTCGGCGGTTGATCGGCTGGGTGAGGCCCCTCCGCCGGAGCGATTCGTTGCGTCGGCTGTGGATCACGTCGGCACGTCGGCAGTGGCCGGTCTTTCTCAGCTTCACCCACGTTGTGGTCCCATTTTGGACTTGAAACGCCGGCCCAGACGACACTGTCGTGGGTGCAGGGCAGCACAGCGGCAGCTTCACCCACGCCGTCGTCCGATTCGGCGAAGGATGGATCATTCGGGTGGTCCTCGACGCTGAGCGGCGCACCCGTCGCGCTGCTCGACGGGGCAGCCCGCGAACCCGCTGTGCGTACGGTGCGAGCAGGACGTCCTGGGGACGATGCACGAGGCACGAGGTAGGCGCGGCACACGATGTCTGGGTACGGCGAGGAGGCGGCATCGCTCCTCGACGTACGTCGCCGCAGCCTGCGCGCTGACTGCGAGCGCTGCTTCGGGCTGTGCTGTGTCGCGCCGGCCTTCTCCGCCTCCGCCGACTTCGCCATCGACAAGGACGCCGGGCAGCCCTGTCCCAATCTCCGGCCCGACTTCCGCTGCGGCATTCACGCACGCCTCCGGGAGCAGGGCTTTCCGGGTTGCACGGCGTACGACTGCTTCGGCGCGGGGCAGCAGGTCGCACAAGTCACCTTCGGCGGACAGAACTGGCGGCGGGACCCGCAAGCGGCACAGCAGATGTTCGCGGTCTTCTCAACCATGCGGCAGCTGCACGAGTTGCTCTGGTACCTGACCGAAGCCCTGACGCTCCAACCTGTCCGCCAGCTTCACGACGAACTCAGCCGCACGCTCGACGAGACCGAACACCTCACGCTCGGCAGTGCCGACGCGCTCGCGGATCTCGACGTGGCAGCCTACCGTCGAAGCGTCAATGCCCTGCTGCTCCGCGCCAGCGAGTTGGTCCGAGCCGGAGTCCGGCGCCGGAACCTGGATCGCAGTGGGGCCGACCTCATCGGGGCCAACCTGAACGGCGACGACCTCAAGGGCGCGAACTTGGCAGGGGCCTACCTCATCGCCGCCGACCTCAGTGGCGCCGACCTGCGACTGGCTGACCTCATCGGGGCCGACTTCCGCAATGCTGACCTCAGCGGCGCCGACCTCACCGAGAGCATCTTCCTCACCCAGTCCCAGCTCGATGCGGCGAAGGGGGATGCCGACACGAAGGTGCCGCCATCGCTCACCCGCCCATCGCACTGGTCGCCTTCGAGCACGTAGGCGACGGTGTCGGCAGCGCCGTCTGACGCTGCCTGCCGCCGGCTGGATCACTTACAGCGCCGGCATGCTCGGGTTGGGCCGGCGCAGGGGCGCTCGCCCGCAGGCGGCGAGGAACCGGTTGAAGATCCTGCGGGCAGGGCGCGGCTGCACTCAGGGCGCGCTGGCGGACCAGCTCGACGTCTCCCGCCAGACCGTCAACGCCCTGGAGACCGGTCGCTACGATCTGAGCCTGCCGTTGGCCTTCCGCATCGCTCGACTGTTCGCCGAGCCGATCGAGGCGATCTTCTCGCCCGACGATGAGTCGGTCGGCACGGCACCGGGTCCGGACCGCCGCTAGGACCGGGTGGCGATACGCCGCGTGGCCACCACGGCCGGCGCAGTCGGACGCAGCGGGACGCAGCGGGTACGGACGGTCAGCGAGCGCTGCGCGACGGGCCCACGTGGTCGCGCAGCCAGGCGTTCAGCGGACCGAGCTGCCGCCAGCCGGCTGCCACCAGGTCCTTCGCGGCGGGGCTGGGCAGCAGCTCGTCCGGCGGGTAGCCGCGGCTGGCAGTCAGCGACTTGAAGTGCAGCAGGTCGGCCCGCGGGTGGGTGTCGTCCCACGGCTTGGGCACCCGCTTGAGCTGGCCGCCGCCGACCTCCCAGCCGTCGGCCCGCAGCGCATCCAGGATGGCGACCAGGGCCAGCCCGCTGCGGTCGTCGGCGACGGCGGCGCGCAGCCGCTGGGCCTGGTCGGTGGCGGTCATGTAGTACCCGCCGGCGAGGTAGAGCCCGTCTGCCGACAGGGCGACGTACAACACGCCGTCGGCCGGGCCGTCGCCGTGAACGACTGCCGCCGCCTGCGTCTTGTACGGCGTCTTGTCCCGGCTGAACCGTACGTCCCGGTACGGCCGGAAGAACTTCGCCTCGCCGAACTCCGGCGCCAGCTCCGCCAACAGTGCCCGCATCGGGGCCGCGACGCATTCGTCGTACGCCGAGCGGTGGTCGGTCCAGTAGGCCTTGCTGTTGTCCGCGCCCAGGCCTTCGTAGAAGGAGAAGGCGCGCTCGGGGAAACCGGCGAAGCGCTCAAGGTCCGGCAGGCTCATGGCCAGATGGTGCCCTACGCCGCCCTCCGGCGTGTCCACCCAACGTCGGTCGGCGAAGGCGCGCGCTACCGGTAGCCTGTGGATCATGCCTACGCGCGCGCCCGCCCCCAGCCGTCGACCCGACGGCGGGACCCGCGGGCGCGGGCCGGCGGCCGGCGGCCGTTCGGCGCGCGCCGGCGGTCGCTCCGGGGGCGCCCGCCCGGCCCGCACCAAGGCCACCGCCCGCCGCGGCGGTGCGCATCCGATGCGGCGGCGCGTGGCCGGCCGGGGAGCGCCCGGCGCGCTGAACCGGGTGCTGCGCGCGCTGTGGCGCGCGGTCGTCGGGTTGTGGTCGGTGCTGGCGCGGGGGATCGGCCGGGTCGTCCGGGCGTTCGGCCGCGGGGCGCGCGACCTGGATCCGGCGCACCACCGCGACGGGCTCGGGCTCACCTTCCTGGCCGCGGCGCTGGTCGTTGCCGTCGGAGTGTGGTTCAGCGCCGGCGGGCCGCTCGGAGCCGCGGTGTCCGCGCTCGTGCACGGGGCGGTCGGCATCACCGCCGCCCTGGTGCCGCTGCCGCTGGCCTGGCTGGGGGTGCGGCTGTTGCGCCATCCGGACCGCTTCGACCCCGGCATTGGCGGCCGGCTGCTGATCGGTTGGACCGCCTTCGCCCTCGGCGCACTCGGCCTGGTGCACCTCGCGGCCGGCAACCCGGTGCCGCCGGACGGCGCCACGGCGATGCGGCACGCCGGCGGGCTGCTGGGTTTCTTCGCCGCCTCGCCGCTGACCAGCGCCCTGAGCCGGTACGTCGCCGCGCCCCTGCTGCTGCTGCTCGCCGGGTTCGGCCTGCTCGTGGTCACCGCGACGCCGGTGCACGCCGTACCGGCGGCCGGACGCGCGCTGGTGCACCGGCTGACCCGGCGCGGGTCCGCCAAACCGGACGGCGCGGGCGGCGCGGACGAGGCCTCCGCTGAGCCGCCCGGCCTGGACCCCGGCCCGCCGCTGCCGCCGCTGCGCCGGCGGCCGGCCCGCCGGCGGCAGGGCCTGGCGGCCGAAAGCCAGCCGGACGACCAGCCAGACACCGCGGCCCGGACGGTCGAGCCGATCCCCGATGAACCCCCGGCGCCGGCGCCCCCGACACCGCTGGAGGCGAGCCCATCCGGGCCCAGCCACGCCGAGCAGATGGTGCTGGGCGGCACCGAGGGCGACTACCGGCTGCCGCCGCCGGACCTGCTGGCCGCCGGCACGCCGCCCAAGGCTCGCAGCCGGGCCAACGACAACGTGATCGAGGCGCTCACGGAGGTGCTCGGGCAGTTCGGGGTCGACGCGGCCGTCACCGGCTTCAGCCGCGGTCCCACCGTCACCCGCTACGAGCTCGAGCTCGGACCCGGGGTCAAGGTTGAGCGCATCACGCAGCTCTCCCGCAACATCGCGTACGCCGTGAAGTCTCCCGACGTACGGATCATCAGTCCGATCCCGGGGCGCTCGGCCATCGGCATCGAGATTCCCAACGCCGACCGTGAACTGGTCAGCCTGGGGGACGTGCTGCGCTCGAAGGCCGCGACCTCCGATCACCACCCGCTGCTGGTCGGCCTCGGCAAGGACATCGAGGGTGGCTTCGTCGCCACCAACCTGGCCCGGATGCCGCACGTACTCATCGCCGGGGCCACCGGGGCTGGCAAGTCCACCTGCATCAACACGATCATCACGTCGATCCTGAGCCGAGCGACCCCGGACGACGTCCGCCTAGTCATGATCGACCCGAAGCGGGTGGAGCTGACCCACTACCAGGGCATCCCGCACCTGATCACACCGATCATCACCAACCCGAAGAAGGCCGCTGAGGCGCTGCAGTGGGTCGTGCGCGAGATGGAGATGCGCTACGAGGACCTGGCGGCCTCCGGTGTCCGGCATGTCGACGACTTCAACCGACGGGTCCGGGAAGGCACGATCACCGCGCCGCCAGGCAGCGAACGGGTGTACACGCCATACCCCTACATCCTGGTGATCGTCGACGAGCTGGCCGACCTGATGATGGTGGCGCCGCGCGACGTCGAGGACGCGATCGTGCGGATCACCGCGATGGCCCGCGCGGTCGGCATCCACCTGGTGCTGGCCACCCAGCGGCCGTCGGTCGACGTCGTCACCGGCCTGATCAAGGCCAACGTGCCGTCCCGGCTGGCCTTCGCCACCGCCAGCCTGGCCGACTCCCGGGTCATCCTCGACCAGGTCGGTGCGGAGAAGCTGATTGGTCTCGGCGACGGCCTGTTCCTGCCGATGGGGGCGAGCAAGCCGGTCCGGCTGCAGGGCGCGTATGTGTCGGAGAAGGAGATCGAGGCGATCGTCGGGCACTGCAAGTCCCAGCTCGCCCCGTCGTACCGCTCTGTCCTCGGCGACCCGACGGCGGCGAAGAAGGACGTGGATCCTGACATCGGCGACGACCTCGACCTGCTGGTGCAGGCCGTCGAGCTGGTGGTGACCACCCAGTTCGGTTCCACGTCGATGCTGCAGCGCAAGCTGCGGGTCGGCTTCGCCAAGGCGGGCCGGCTGATGGACCTGATGGAAAGCCGCGGCCTCGTCGGCCCGTCCGAGGGCTCCAAGGCCCGCGACGTCCTGGTGCGCCCGGAGGAGCTGAACGAGGTCCTCGTGGGCTTGCAGGGCGAGGACGCCGACTAGCTCCGGCGGAACCGGATGAGAGGCTTCGCCGGTGGAGGTGACCTGCCCGGAGCACGCCGACGCCGCGCTGTCCGCCGAAGTGGCGCGCGTGGTGGGCGCGGTGACGGCGATCGGTGGGGCGGTGGGTTGGGTGCAGCCGCCGTCGACGGCGGAGATCACCGGGTGGCTCGACTCCCTGCTCACGACGGTCCGCGCCGGCCGGGCGAGGCTTGCGGTGGCGCACGTCGGCGGCCGGGCCGAGGCGCTCGGCTACTGGGAGCGCCTGGACGGAGCCGTGCTGGAGCAGAACGCTGAGATCCGCAAGGTCATGGTCCACCCGGACGCCCGCGGTCGGAAGCTGGCGCGGGTGGTGGTCGACGCGCTGGTCGACACCGCCCGGGCGGCCGGCATCGAGACGGTGATTCTCGACGTTCGTGGCAACAACCCCGCCGCGATGGCGCTCTACGAGCGGACCGGTTTCGTTGTCTACGGCCGGCTGCCGGACTTCGTGGCGGTGGGCAACGAGCGCTTCGACCGGGTGTGCTACCGCCGGGACCTGCGCCCGGCGGGCGAAGCCACCCTTGCCCGCCACGGCGGCCGCCCGGTCGGTCCCGGCTGGTCCGCGACCGCGACCGCGGGATCGCCGCCGTCGGTGGGCCACACCTGAGTCCACACCTGAGTCCACACCTGAGTCCACACCTGAGCGCTGAGTCCACACCGCCGGCCCGCCCTCGCCCGAAGGCGGCCCGCGGTTCGTCTTGCCCTTGGCGCGCTGCCGCCTAGACTTGGGTGCAGGCGGCCCACCCATCGCGGGAACGCCTGGTAGCCAACAATCCCGCCGTACCAGGGCCTCCGGAGAAGGTGGACCGTGACCCAGCCGGACCGCCTCGCCGACCTCGCGATCGGGGCGACGCTGTCCGCAGCGCGGGAGGCACGCGGGCTCAGCGTCGACGACGTCGCCCGCTCGACGCGGATCCGCGCCGGGCTGATCCGCGACATCGAGGCCGATCGCTTCGACGCCTGCGGTGGTGACGTCTACGCCCGCGGCCATATCCGCAGCATCGCGAACACGGTAGGAGCCGACGGGGCAGTGCTGGTGGCGGCCTATGACCGCGAGCGGGGCGGCAACCCGGCAGCGGCGGCCATCCTGGTGTTCGAGCCCGGCGCCGTCCGCGGCGAGCGCCGTCGGCCCAACTGGGCGGCCGCCATGGCCGTTGCCTTAGTGGTGATCTGTCTGTGGGCCGCGGTGGACCTGCTCGGTACGGGGACGAAAACCGGGGTGGGCAAGGGGACCGGCGGCACCCGCGCCGACACCGCCCTTACGCCGCCGCCGACACCGACGTCATCTGCCCCGGCCACCGCCGGACCGGATGCGGTGGCGATGGTGCCGCCGACCGCCGTCTCGGTGCGGGTGCGGATCATCGACGAGAAGTGCTGGGTCCGGGTGGGCAATGCCGCCAACGTCACGATCTTCCAGGGGGCGCTGGCCCCCGGAGATACCAAAGATTTCCAAGACCCGGAGCAGATCCACCTGACCCTGGGCAACGCCGGTGCCGCCTCGCTCGTCGTCAACGGGCGCGACATCGGTGCGCCGGGAAGCGCCGGTCAAGTGGTCTCGGTGGCCTTCGGCCCCGGTGACCCCGCCGGGCCGCAGGCCGGCTGAGGCGCGGAGCCGGACGGCCGGGACGACCGGGCCGATACCCTGGCTCGCATGCCCACCCGCTCGGCTGCCGTGGTGACCCTGGGCTGCGCCCGCAACGAGGTCGACTCTGAGGAGCTGGCTGGCCGACTCACCGCCGCGGGATGGCGTGTTGTCCCCGACCCGGCCGCCGCCGACGCGGTGCTGGTGAACACCTGCGGCTTCGTCTCCTCGGCCAAGAAGGACTCCATCGACGCGGTCCTCGAGGCGGCCGATGTTGGGCAGCCGGCGGGGGACCGGCGGCCGGTGGTGGCGGTCGGGTGCCTGGCCGAGCGCTACGGCGCGACGCTGGCCACGGAGCTGCCCGAGGCCGACGCCGTGCTGGGCTTCGACGACTACGCCGAGATCGGTGCTCGGCTCGACGACGTACTGGCCGGTCGTCCGATCGCCCCGCATCGGCCGCGGGACCGGCGAACGCTGCTGCCGCTGTCTCCGGTGGAGCGTTCGGCGGCGTCGTCGGTGGTCGCGCTGCCTGGTCACGGCGACCTGCCGGCCGGGATCGCGCCTGCCTCCGGCCCGCGGTCGGTGCGCCATCGGCTGACCGGCGGTCCGGTGGCTGCGCTCAAGTTGGCCTCCGGCTGCGACCGGCGTTGCAGCTTCTGCGCCATCCCGTCGTTCCGCGGCGCCTTCGTCTCCCGACCGTGGGCGGACGTTCTGGCCGAGGCCCACTGGCTGGCGGAGGGCGGGGTCCGCGAGCTGGTGCTGGTCAGCGAGAACTCCACGTCGTACGGCAAGGACCTCGGCGACCTGCGGCTGCTGGAGCGGCTGCTGCCCGCGCTGGCCGCCGTGCCCGGCGTCGCCCGGGTGCGGGTGTCCTACCTGCAACCGGCGGAGATGCGCCCGTCGCTGATCGAGGTCATGGCCGCCACGCCGGGCGTCGCGCCGTACTTCGACCTGTCCTTCCAGCACGCCAGCCCGACGGTGCTGCGGAAGATGCGGCGCTTCGGCGGTACGACGGACTTCCTCGCCTTGCTGGAGGTGATCCGGCGGCTGGCCCCGGCCGCCGCCGTGCGCTCGAACGTGATCGTGGGCTTCCCCGGCGAGACCCGGGCGGACGTCGCTGAGCTGGAACGGTTCCTCACCGCGGCGCAGTTGGACGCGGTCGGGGTCTTTGGCTACTCGGCCGAGGACGGCACGGAGGCGGCCGGGTTGGCCGGGCGGGTCGGCCGGGCCACGATCGGGCGCCGGCTGGCGCGGGTGTCGGCGCTGGTGGAGGAGCTGACTGCGCAGCGCGCCGAAGACCGGGTGGGCACCGTGGTCGAGGTGTTGATCGAGGGCGTCCAGGCCGGCGGCGGCGGGGCGCATGGGCGGAGCGCCGGCCAGGCGCCGGAGGTGGACGGCGAGACGACGGTGCTCGGGACCGGGATGGCGGTCGGTGACCTCGTCCGGGCCCGGGTGGTGGCTACCGCGGGCGTCGACCTGGTGGCCGAGCAGGTGATCCCGGCGGGCGCCGGCCGCCCGTTGGGCAGCGGTGCGCTGATCGGCGCGGGTCCGTGAGGGGGTGGCGGTGAGCGCGGCCACGCCGGTCAACCAGGCGGCGGTCGAGCCGGCGGCCACCGAGACCGGGTCGGCGCCCGCCGCCAGGCGCATTGCCGGGCAGGTGGTCGAGCACGTCGCTGCCGGGCGACCGAGCGCCGACCCCGCGGCCGTGCCCTCGAGCGCCGTCGGAATCGTCAACGCCGTCGGAATCGTCAACGCCGTCGGAATCGTCAACGTGGCCAATGGGCTGACCTTGCTCCGGGTGGCGCTCGTGCCGGTCTTCGCCGCCGCCCTGGCGGTCGACTCTGGGCGCAGTACCGGCTGGCGGGTGATCGCCTGGGCGGTGTTCGCGGTGGCTTCGCTGACCGACCGGTTGGACGGCGAGGTGGCGCGGCGCTACCACCTGGTCACCGACTTCGGCAAGATCGCTGACCCGATCGCGGACAAGGCACTGACGGGTACGGCGCTGATCGGGCTATCCGTGCTCGGCCAGCTGTCGTGGTGGGTGACGATCGTCGTCATGGCGCGGGAGCTCGGCGTGACGGCGCTCCGGTTCTGGGTGATCCGCCACGGCGTCATCCCGGCCAGCCGTGGCGGCAAGCTCAAGACGCTGCTGCAGGGGATCGCGATCACGGGCTACCTGCTGCCGCTGACCGGCGTCGCCACGGTGGTCCGCGCCCCGCTGATGGCGCTGGCCGTGGGCGTCACCGTGCTCACCGGGCTGGACTACGTCGTGCAGGCGGTGCGGCTGCGGCGCGCGGCCCGAGCCACCCGGTGAGAGTCGAGCTGCTGGCGGTCGGCTCCGAGCTGTTGCTCGGCGACATCGTCAACACCAATGCCGCCTGGCTCGGCCAGCGGCTCGCTGCCGCGGGTATCGACGTCCTGCGCAGTGTGGCTGTCGGTGACAACGTGGCCCGGATCGCCGAGTGCCTGACCGAAGCGCTCGACCGGGCGGCGGTTGTGCTCGTGACCGGCGGCCTCGGCCCCACTCAGGACGACCTGACCCGCGAGGCATTGGCGCTGGCGGCGGGCACCTCGCTGGCCCGCGACCCGGAGCTGGAGCGCGCGCTGCGGGCACGGTTCGCCGCCGCGGGCCGCCGAGTGCCGGAGCTGAATTACCGGCAGGCCGATGTACCGATCGGGGCGACGGCCCTGCCCAACGCGGCGGGCTCGGCGCCGGGGCTGCGCCTGGAGCTGGCCGGCGGCGTGGTCTACGCCCTGCCCGGCGTGCCGCATGAGATGGAAACCATGTTCGACGCCGTCGTCCGGCCGGACCTGCGCCGGCTCGCCGGCGACGCGGCCACCCTGGTCTCCCGGGTGCTGCGGACCGCGGGGCTCTGGGAGTCCGCGGCCGCGGAGGCGCTGACCGCGGAGGTCGACCGGCTGGAGGCCGCGGGTAACCCCACGCTGGCCTTCCTCGCCTCTGGCGGCCAGGTTCGGGTGCGGATCACCGCCAAGGCCGCCAGCCCGGACGCCGCCCGCGCGCTGATTGCTCCGGTGGAGGAGCGGGTCCGCGCGGCGCTGGGTCCGGCCGTGTACGGCGCGGACGGCGACACCCTCGCCGGGGTCGTGCACCGGCTGCTGCTGGCGCGGGATGAGACGGTGGCCGTGGCGGAGTCGCTGACCGGCGGACTGCTCGGCGCCGCGCTCACCGACGAACCCGGGGCGAGCGCGACCTTTCGCGGCGGCATCACGGCGTACGCGACTCCACTCAAGGCGGCCCTGCTCGGCGTGGCCGAACCCGTGCTGGCGCAGCGCGGTCCGGTCAGTAAGAAGGTCGCCACCGAGATGGCGCTGGGCGCCCGGGACCGGTTGCAGGCGACGTACGGGCTGGCTCTGACCGGGGTGGCAGGGCCGGACGAGCAGGACGGCCATCCGGTGGGCAGCGGGTACGTCGGGTTGGCCACGCCCAGCGGAACCACAACCCGGACGCTGGCGCTTCCCGGCGACCGGGCACTGATCCGGGCCTACGCCGTGGTCGCCGCGCTCGACCTGCTCCGGCGCCACCTGGCCGCACTGTCCCCGGTGGCCGGCAGCCGGGAAGCGGACGGATAGTTACGCCGTTACGCCAGGGACGAAACTGCAAATGGCGGACCTGCCCGGACACCCGGTGGCGGGTACCGTCAAGCTGAGCCCGTGCCAGCGGTGCCACCGCAGTCGGAGGGAGCGTCCGTCATGGCCCTGTTGCGCCGCCTGATCGGTGATGTGCTGCGCGCGCAGCGGCTGCGCCAGAACCGGACGCTGCGCGAGGTCTCGGCTGCGGCCCGGGTTTCGCTCGGCTACCTCTCCGAGGTCGAACGGGGCCAGAAGGAGGCGTCCTCAGAGCTGTTGGCCGCCATCTGCACCGCTCTGGGCGTTCGCCTGGCTGACCTGCTTCGCGACGTCAGCGACTCCCTCGGCGCGGTGGAGCCGCTCGCCGTGCCGGAAACCGTGCCCGACACCGTGCCGGCACTCGAGCCGGTGGGCGCGGACGCGCCGCTGGTCTTCGCCGACCGTGGTGCGACCGGTGCCGCCATACCGTTGGTCAGTGAGCATGCCCACCGGGCCGTTGTCGCCGCCTGAGAGCGGGTCACCTGCGGCCCCCCGCCGCCCGCCCGCCGGGGGAACTCCCCGGCTCGCCGTCCGTTTGCGACCATAGGTGTCGGTTCCCTATAGAGGTGAGCATCCGTGACCCGAGTCGACCGGTCGTTGTTCACATGTTGTGGGGCGAATGCCATCGACTCGCCCCGTCGTACCTGATCAATTTCGCAACGGAATGCCGGCCACGCCTCGTGCCGCGACCGCTTCGCTAGCAGCTAGCGGCGCGTTCGTTGCGAGCAGCCAGCCCAGTCCAACGTTGATCGACTGGCGACCGGCACTTCGTGGGTGCTGTCCGCGCGGACCGCAGCATGGGGGGAGTTGTTCGATCATGCTTTAGGTGTTGTGGATCGCCGGATCTCGTCGTGCGGCCGGGTCTCACGATGTCCGCGAGGGCCTCGGTCAGGTGCCGACGTAGGCTGCGAGGTGCTCGCCGGTGAGGGTGGAGCGGGCGGCGACGAGGTCGGCGGGTGTGCCCTCGAAGACGATCCGGCCGCCGTCGTG
>Ga0208079_1000894_pt1 | contig 16179 bp, 16 predicted proteins | sample NGESurdeep092012_5_FD_184474 | JGI IMG/M metagenome (GOLD analysis project Ga0208079, IMG submission 184474) | Arctic peat soil microbial communities from Barrow, Alaska - NGEE Surface sample 210-2 deep-092012 (SPAdes) | ecosystem: Environmental > Terrestrial > Soil > Wetlands > Peat ... | reverse complement strand
ATGAGCCCGACCTGATGCGTGAGCTGGGCGCTCTTAAACCTGAATTCCGGATTCCGACCCTTGCCTGGGGGACCTTGTCCATGAGTGATCTCTGGACCGGATTCATCCTGCTGGCGCTGCCGCAGCTTCCGTTGACGTTCGGCAACGCGTATCTCGCGATCACCGAAGAGAACAACCGGCTGTTTCCCGACCGGCCCGTGACGGAGCGTTCGGTTGCCTTTTCCACCGGATTGATGAACCTCGGATCGAGCCTGATCGGGGGGATTCCGATGTGCCACGGGGCGGGCGGCATGGCGGGCCACGTGCAGTTCGGGGCGCGCACGGGTGGCTCGTCGATCATTCTGGGGAGCATCCTGCTGTGCGCGGGGCTGTTTCTGTCATCATCGATCGGCACCGTTTTCAGGATGTTTCCGCAGAGCGTCCTCGGCGTCATCCTGTTCATGGCCGGCTTGCAGCTCGCCCTCGGAAGCCGGGACAGCGGCGCCGAAAAGGCCGACCGCTTCGTGGTGCTCGCGACGGCGGCGTTTGCGATCTGGAACGTCGGCCTGGCCGTTCTGTTCGGCATTCTGGTGCACCACGCGTCCCGGCGCGGATGGCTGCGTATCTGAGTGAACAGGGGTGAGCGGCGCTGATTCGGGCGCACTCGGGGCTCACTTCGATTCCTGGGCGTTGCCCGCCCGCACCGGAGGCACCAAAACCGGTCAAGTGCGCAGAACCGCTTTGAGTTATATCAACATCGCAATCCCTGCGGCGCCTAGTATTTGCACTATCTGGCAGTCTTGTTCGGCGTTTCGGCTGCTGTTGCTCAAAAGCGCTTGCGCACTCGACAGTGCCGATGTCCGCATCTCGCTGAAACCGGAGGTTGTGACAGATGAATCCGACCGACAATCAATCTTCGCCTGGCCGCCGGCGGCTCAAATCGGCGTTGATAGTGTTGTTGGCCCTCGCTGCGGTTGGTTTCGCGTCGCGCAACCTGATTTTCGGCAAGCCCGTGGAGGCCTATGAGGCGACGCGCGGCGACCTGGTGCAGACCGTGGTCGCGAGCGGCCGCATCATGACGCCGCAGCGCGTTTCGATCGGGGCGGTGATCACCGAGCGCGTTGCGCGCATTCCGGTGGAGGAAGGGCAGAGCGTGCGCCGGGGCGAGGTCCTGATCGAGCTCGACGACACGGACGAGCGCGCCGCGCTGGCGCAGGCCCAGGCGAGCGTGGCCCAGGCCGAAGCGAAGCTGCGCCAGTTACGCGAAGTCGCGCTGCCCTCGGCGGAGCAGGGCCTCGCGCAGGCGCAGGCAAATTCGCTGCAGGCGCGGCAGGCGTACGACCGGACCAAGACGCTGCAGGAACGCGGCTTCATCGGCCAGTCGCAGCTCGACGACGCGCGGCGCAACCTGGATGTCGCCGAGAGCCAGTTGCGCGCTGCGCGCCTCCAGGTCCAGACCAATGGACCGGCCGGCAGCGACTTCGCGCTGGCACGGACGGCGCTCGATCAGGCGCACGCGAACCTGCGCTCGGCGCAGGCGAAGCTGGAGCAGACGGTGCTCCACGCCCCGGTGGACGGCGTGCTCATCGCGCGCAGCGTCGAGGCGGGGAATGTGGTGCAGGCCGGCAAGGAGCTGATGCTGCTGGCCCCTGGCGGCGAGACCCAGGTCGTGGTCGAAATCGACGAGCGCAACCTGGCGCAACTTGCGCTCGGCCAGAAGGCGCTGGGCTCGGCGGACGCCTTTCCCGGGCAGCGCTTCGCGGCGGAGCTGGTCTACATCAACCCCGGCATCGATGCGCTGCGCGGCTCGGTCGAGGTCAAACTGAAAGTGGCGAATCCGCCGGCGTTCCTGCGCCAGGACATGACGGCTTCGGTGGACATCGAAGTGGCGCACCGCGCCGATACGGTGATCGTGCCGACCGAGACGGTGCGCGATGCGACCGGGCGCGAGCCGTGGGTCCTCGCCATTCGCGGCTGGCGGGCCGTGCGTCAGCCGGTCAAACTGGGCTTGCGCGGCGACAACCGCATCGAGGTGGTCGAAGGCGTGGAACCCGGCGACGAGCTGATTCCCGCCACCAACGGCGTGGTCAAAGCCGGTCAGCGCGTGCGCGGCGTCGCCGCCAGCGTGCTTGCGGGAGGCGCGCGGTGAACCGCCTTGCGCCGTTCGAGTGGATCACCGCCATCCGTTTCATGCAGGAAGGCAAGGCTCAGACTCTGCTCATCATTACCGGCGTCGCCCTCGGCGTCGGCGTGATCGTGTTCATGTCCGCGCTGGTGGCGGGCATGCAGGCGAACATCATCCGCCGCACGCTGAACTACATGGCGCCGATCGTCGTCATACCGCCCGACCAGGTGGCGCGCCCCCAACGCGCCGACGAGAAGGCCGCGGTAGCCGCGCTGGTGCAGCCGAGATCGCAACAGCTGCGATCCATCGACCAGTGGCAGAAAGCGCGCGCGCAAATCGAGCGGCTGCCGGACCTGATCGCGGTGACACCCGTCGCTTCCGGCCCCGGCTTCGCGTTGCGCGGCGACGCGAGCAAGGCGGTCACGATCATCGGCATCGAGCCGGAGACCTACCTCCGGGTAATCGGGCTGGCCGAGAAGATTGTCGCCGGAAGGCCGAACCCGGGCACCTCCGATATCATCATCGGCATCGAGCTGGCGAAAGACCTGGGCGCGAACCTCGGGGACAAGGTGCGCCTCTCCACGGCCTCGGGCGCAGCGGAGACGCTCAACGTCGTCGGCATCTTCGATTTCGGCAGCAAAGGAGCGAATGAACGCAACGTGTACATCGCCCTGCGCGCCGCGCAGAACCTCCTCAACCTGGCAGGCGGGGTATCGAGCATCGAGATCAAGGTGCAGGACCCGTTCGCGGCCGAGGTCATCGCGCAGACGATCCAGGCCGAAACCGGCCTCGAAGCGGACAGCTGGATCAAGACCAACGCGCAGTTCTTCAGCGCGATAGCCGCGCAGACGCTGTCGAACACGCTGATCCGCTTCTTCGTCGGGCTCACGGCGGCGCTCGGCATTGCCAGCGTGCTGGTGGTGTCGGTGGTGCAGAAATCCAAGGAGATCGGCATCCTGCGCGCGATGGGCACTTCGCGCATGCAGGTGCTGCGCCTGTTCCTGGTGCAGGGCGGCGTCATGGGGCTGTCCGGCTCGCTGCTGGGGTCGCTGCTCGGCTGGGGGTTCCTGATGCTGTGGCGCGGCGTGGCGAGAAACGCGGACGGCACTCCCATGTTCATCATCGTTATCGAACCGATGCTGTTCGTGCTCGCCGCCGCCGGCGCGACGCTGGTCGGCATCCTGGCAGCGGCGGTTCCGGCGCGGCGCGCCGCGAGGCTGGATCCCGCGGTGGCCATTCGAGGATGAGCGTGGCTGAGACGGCTGCGATCGAAACGCTGCGCCTCGAGGGCGTGCGCAAGTCCTATGGCATCGGCACGCCGGTGGAGGCGGAAGTCCTGCACGGCATCGACCTCGTCCTGAAGAAGGGCGAATTTGCCGCACTGATCGGCCCCTCCGGTTCGGGCAAGACCACGCTGCTCAATCTGATCGGGCTGCTGGATCAGCCGACCGGCGGAGGGTTGTTCATCGAAGGACAGAAGGCCGGCGCGCTCGACGACGCGGAGCGCACGCGGCTGCGCGGGCGCAGCATCGGTTTCGTGTTCCAGTACCATTACCTGCTACCCGCATTCACGGCGCTGGAGAACGTGATGATGCCGATCCTCGCCGCGCGCGGCCATCCGGACGACGAGATGCGCGACACGGCCGCCGCCCTGCTCGACAAGGTCGGGCTGACCCCCTGGCGCGACAAAAAGGCAAACGACATCTCCGGCGGCCAGCAGCAGCGCGTCGCGATCGCGCGCGCGCTCGCCATGCGTCCGGCGCTGGTGCTTGCCGACGAGCCCTCCGGCAACCTGGATACGCAGTCCGCCGACAGCGTGTTCGACCTGATGCGCAGCGTCAACGAGGCGAGCCGCACGACTTTCCTGATCGTCACGCACGATCCGCGCCTGGCGCAGCGCTGCGACCGGATCATCGAGCTGGTGGACGGGAACATCGTGTCCGACAAGCTGAATCCCAATGTAATCAGACGCGGCGAGTACTAGCGGCCGCCTTACTGTCGGAGATGCTCCTCGACGACCCGACAAAGGTCATCCGCGCTGATTGGCTTGGCGATGAAAGCCTGTCCACCAATCTGACCAGATGACCTTAGCGCCTCCTCCTTGGTCACCATGGCCGTTAGAAAAACAAACTTGATCGCGCGCAACTCCGGGTCTGCTTGCAACTGCGCAGCAATTTCGGAGCCGAGCATACCGGGCATCATCACATCTAACAGGATCAGGTCCGGCCGGAATTCCCGGGCGGCTGCGATTGCCATTCGTCCCAGGTTTTCGGTGCGGACCTCGTAACGCCCGGTCTGTTCAAGGTTGAGCTTGATCATGCGGGTCATCGCCGGCTCATCATCTACTACCAGTATTCGCTTTTTCATTGGTCAAGTGCTCCCGATCTACCCGAAACATCAAGAGCGCCGAAGCGCCCCCTTCGGGACGGTTAGAAATGCTAATGGATCCCCGGTGCATGATAACGATGCTGCGCGAAACAGCAAGGCCAAGCCCGGAGCCTTCGCCCACCGGCTTGGTAGTAAAAAAGGGCTCAAACAGCTTTTCCTCGTGCTCGGCCGGAATCCCCGGTCCGTTGTCCCTGATGTCGACGGTAACCACCGGCTCCCCTATCCTAAGCGTGCTCGTCCCGGTTTGCTCCAAATCACGCTCGCTTAGGCAGATCGAGCGCGTGACAATTTCGATGCGGCCGTCTCCTCCGATGGCCTGCGCCGCATTAGTAAGCAGGTTGATGAAAACCTGCACCAGGCGGTCTGGATCGGCATATATCGGGGGCATCGGATCGTCGCGGTTTCTGATAATTACTATGTTGCGACGCTCTATCTCGTGCTTTATGAGGCGAATGGCATTATCGAGCACTTCGTTAATGTTGGTCGGGCGCGGGGCGAACGGGTTCTGTCTGGAAAAATCCAGCAGATCCCTTATGACGTGTTCGGCGCGATCAATTGCTGCCCGAATGTCATCGAGAACCTCCTGGTTGCTTTCCTGCGAAAACTGTTTGGCAAGGTAGTCAGTGCCGAGGCGGATAATCGTCAACGGATTCTTGACTTCATGGGCGACACCGGCGGCCAAGCGTCCGACAGACTCCAGGCGATCCGCTTCGGCAAGCGACTCATGCGCGTTGAGGAGTTCTCGCTCGGACTCCAGGAGTCTGGCGTGTTCCTGTTGCAGCGCTCCCTCCGCCCGCTTGCGCGCGGTGATGTCGGTGCCGACACCGCGGTAGCCCCGGAACGTGCCGGACTCATCGAACACCGGATCGCCGCTGATCGAGATATACCGCTCGGTGCCGTCGGCGCCGAGGCGCGAGAGCTCGAAATCGCGGAACGGGCGGTGCGCGTCGAGCACCGCCCGGTGCGCCTGCCAGCCCGCCTCGTCCGGCGACAGATAAGGTATTTCCCAGCGGCGCTGGCCGATCTGCGCGCCCTGCTGGAACACCGACACGGAACTCAAGCTCTTGTCGGCCGAAGCGCGCTGCGTGAGCCGATGCTCGGCGTCGCTCTCCCAGTAGAAGTCCGAGGACATCTCGGTCAGGCTGCGAAAGCGCGCCTCGCTCTCGTGCAACGCCTGCTCCGCCCGCTTGCGTTCGGTGATGTCGCGGATGAAGCTTTGCCGGTAAGGCTTGCCCTCGATGTCTATCGTCTGGGCGCTGACTTCCACCGGGAAGGTGCTGCCGTCCTTGCGCCGGTTCACGGTTTCAAACAGCACGCCCAGCGGGCCGGACGCGCCTTGCCAGTCCCGATCGATAGCCGCCTGCGCTTCCACCGTACGCAGGTCACGGATGTTCATCCCCCGCAGCTCATCCAAGCTGTAGCCGTAAGCGGCAACGGCGGCATCGTTTGCTTCGACCACATTGCCCGAGGGATCGATCAGCAGGACGACATCACGCGCCAGCCTGAACAGTTTTTCGATGTGGCCGACCAGGGCCGCGCGTTCGTCGCGCTGGCGCTCCAAGGCATCGAGCATGCGGTTGAACTCCTGCGCCACGTAGTCGATCTCGGTCGGACCGGCGACGCGCGCGCGCGCGGCGGCCTCGCCGCCGGAGCGGCGATCCCAGGAATTGTCCGGCGGCGGCTGCAATCCGGTGGACGAGCCGATGCCGCTTTCGCCGCGATTGATCGCGGGATTGAGCAGTTCCGCCAGCGCCGGCCCGATCGGCTGCACGTCCGGCCTCGACGCCTTGGAATTTGGCGCTTTCGATTTCGGGGTTTTGACGGGCTTTTTCGGATTGTCTGGATTCTTCGCCATCAGGCGAATATGGGATGAGTCCGGCGGATAGAAAAGGGCAAAAGCCCAACGCAAAAGCCCACCTGGGAAACGCGGAACCTATCTGCAATGCCGCGATGGATCATTCTCCGCGGATACATTGAGGAAACCAGTGGCTGCCAAAATAAATCCGCTTGCCGGCAAGATCGCGGCCCCATCGATGCTGGCGAATGTGCCGCGGCTGGTGACCGCCTATTTTGCGGGCAAGCCCGACCCGTCGCTGCCGGCGCAACGGGTTGCGTTCGGCACATCGGGACACCGCGGCTCCGCGTTCAACAACGCGTTCAACGAGGCGCACATCCTGGCGATCAGCCAGGCGGTCTGCGATCATCGGAATGCCGTCGGCATTACCGGCCCGTTATTCGTCGGCATCGACACCCACGCCCTGGCGGAGCCGGCTTTGGCAAGCGCGCTTGAGGTGTTCGCGGCCAACGGCGTCGAGGTGATGATCGACGAGCACGACGGTTATACGCCGACGCCGGTGATTTCTCACGCCATCCTGACCTATAACAAGGGCCGCGCCAACGGCCTCGCCGACGGCGTCGTGATCACGCCGTCGCACAATCCCCCCGAGGACGGCGGCTTCAAATATAATCCGCCCAACGGCGGTCCGGCCGACACCGACATCACCTCTGGCATCGAGCGCGCCGCGAACCGCTTTCTTGAAGACGGCCTGAAAGGCGTCAGACGCATCCCGTATGACCGCGCGCGCAAATCCTCCTGCGTTCACCGCTACGATTATATCGGGCCGTATGTCGCCGATCTCGCTGATGTCGTCGACATGGAAGCGATCCGGGCCGCAGGCGTGAAGATCGGGATCGATCCCCTGGGCGGCGCGGCCGTACGCTATTGGCAGCCCATCATCGAGCACTACGGCATTGCCGCGACCATCGTCAGCGATACCGTCGATCCGACGTTTCGCTTCATGACCGTCGATTGGGACGGAAAAATCCGGATGGACTGCTCGTCGCCTTATGCGATGGCGCGGCTGATCGGCATGCGCGACAAGTTCGATGTCGCCTTTGCCAACGACACCGACGCCGACCGGCACGGCATCGTGACCCGCTCGAACGGCCTGATGAATCCAAATCATTATCTTGCCGCCGCCATTTCCTATTTGTTCGAGAACCGTCCGCAATGGAGCAAGAACAGCGCGGTGGGCAAGACCATCGTGAGCAGTGCGATCATCGACCGCGTCGCGAAAAAACTCGGCCGCCGGCTGGTCGAAACACCGGTGGGGTTCAAATGGTTCGTCGATGGCCTCAGCGACGGGTCGTTCGGTTTCGCCGGCGAGGAAAGCGCCGGCGCCTCGTTCCTCAGGCGGGACGGATCGGTGTGGACGACCGACAAGGATGGCATCATTCTGGGACTGCTGGCCGCCGAGATGACCGCGCGCACCAGGCGCGACCCGAGCCAATTGTTCGACAGCCTGACGAGCGAACTGGGCGTGCCGTTCTACGAACGGATCGACGCGCCGGCGACATCAGCACAGAAGAATCTGCTGAAGGCGCTTTCGCCTGAAAAGCTCGCGATGAAGGAACTGGCCGGGGAGCCGGTTCGGGCAGTCCTCACCGCCGCGCCCGGAAACGGCCAATCGTTCGGCGGGATCAAGGTCGCGTCGGATAGCGGCTGGTTTGCGGCGCGGCCTTCGGGCACTGAAGATGTCTACAAGATCTATGCGGAGAGTTTTCGCAGCCAAACTCACCTGCGGCAAATACAGCACGAAGCCCAGTCCGCCATCGCGCATGCATTTAAGGTTTAAGCGAGCCGTTCAGGTAGAGCGCAAGCCGAAGCCTAGACCGGATGAGGCGACGACGAGGTATTGACCGCATCCTGGTGGATATGGCCGCACCTCGTGCATCTCAATGTCCAGTATTCGAGCCCTGACCGTCCGGGGATGATGCGCTGGAGCGCCATGCGAGTGTCGCACAGGGGACAGTTGGATCGCACCGCGGAAGGCAACGGGGTCGGCTCGGCCTCGGATTCAGGCATCGGATGCGGGCCAATTTCAAATCGGGCTAAAAGCAGCCGGCATTTCCGCCTGCGGCATCTGCCCGATTAGTGCGGATCGCAGGTTGAGGCGGTCGATTTGATTCTTGGCATCCGCGACCGCAGCATCGGGGTTGGACCATGCGAAGCCGACTTCGAGCGCGGAAAACAAGACGCCATCGATGATGACAGGCTTCAGGTCCGCCCGCGTGATCCTGGCGTGCCACAGGCCTGTTCCCGCCTCGAAAGACTCGATTTTGAAGCCGTCATAGTTCATTTTATTGACTCCAGGCGTTTCCGGAGTCCAAGGGAAACATGAGTCCGCAAAGGCAAATGTGAACCCGTTCACATTCCGCGGCTATTTTTCGGCTGAAGGGTCCTGCGCCGGCCAGTCGACGCCACAATCCGAAGCGGAATCACCCGCGTGCGGCGATGTGATCGGCGAGATCAGCCGCGTCGTCGCCTACCCCGGACAACAAGGACGAGTTCAGTTTGGACAACCATTGCAGGCCGAGGAAATACATTCCCGGCACTTCGGTGATGCCCCTGACATGCACTGGCTCGGCGCGCGCATTCAATACCGGAACCTGAATCCAGCCGAAGTCGAAGCCATAGCCGGTCGCCCATATCACCGCACCGATGCCGGCGGCGCGAAGGTCAAGCCGCCGGAGAGGTTCTGACAGGCAAGGGGGATCAGGCAGCACCGCGCGGGCAGCGGGGTCTTGCGGCATGTTCAGGTCGTGGCGTTCGACGTGGGCATCCATCATGTCAAGGAAGATAGCATAGGAGGCATCTCCGTACGCCAGCCTTCTGGCCAGGTCCGGTGCGAAGTCGATGACGCCTTGATGCGCGGCCTGCGCCCGGCCCAGCAGCGTTACGCCCTCAGCGGCGAACTGGCGGAAATCGATGGTGTTACCGCCAAAGGCGCCGGTGATCAGCGGCAGCGATCGGTCTGGTCCACGCTCTTCCGTCGGCCTTTCAAGCAGACCCATGGCGCTCAGCCACCAGATCAGATCGCGTCCGCGATATCGGCGCGGCATGCGGCGGTGTCGACCGACCGAGAGATAGACCCGGCGGCCCGCGCGCAACAACTCCTCGGTAATTTGCGCGCCCGAGGCGCCGGAACCGATCACCAGCACCGCACCCGACGGAAGCTGGTCGGGGTTTTGGTACCGGCTGGCATGCACCTGGAAGATGCCGGCGTCATCGAGCGACAAGGCCGGGATCACGGGACGCTGGTAGGGACCGGTAGCGGCGACGACATTGTCGGCTTCGATCGGGCCGTCCGAAGTCTCGGCAACGAATCCGGACCCGCCATCGCCGCATCGTAACGCGGTCACCGCGACACCGCAGCGAATCGGCGCTGCGATGAACGCGGCATAGGCGGTATGAAATCCGCGATTTCGGTACTGGTCGCGAAGCCGTCGGGGTCGGTGTGCGGAAACGGGAAATCCGGCAGCCGCACCGACCAGTTGGGAAACTGAAACCGCAGGCCGTCCCAGCGTTCGCTCCGCCAGCGTTCGGCGATCCGGTGCCGCTCGAGCACGAGATGCGCAAGGCGACGCTGCTTGAGTCTGTGGCTCATGGTCAGCCCGGCCTGGCCGCCGCCGATGATGAGTGTCTGGACTTGCTCAACCGGCATTGCGATGAACCTTGCCGAGGTGCTTGCCGCGCGCGGCCGGTCCCGCCGCGGCGCGGATGATCCAGCGCCGGAACGCCGCGAAATCGCGCTGTTCGGTCCGAAAACTGCGATAGACCAGATACCAGCGCATGCCCTTCGGCACCGTCAATGCGAAAGGCGCGACCAGCCGTCCGGCGGCGAGGTCGTCGTCGATGTAGGGTCGAATGCCCATCGCGACACCCAACCCGTCGACCGCGGCCTGCAGCGCCTGGCCGTAATATTGAAACTCCGGTCCGCGTGCCGTCACGCGTGCGACGCCTGATGTCTTGAGCCACAACGGCCAGTCGCTCGGCGAATGTGCGACGCGCAGCAGGCTCGGTCCCCTGAGATCGCCGGGACGTTTCAGCTGCATCGCCAGCCGCGGCGCGCATACCGGCAGCAGGTCGGCGGCGAACAAGTGTTCGGCGACCAGGCCCAGCCAGTCACCGTCGCCGAGCTTGATGCCGCAGCTCCAGTCGTCGCCGAACGGCGCGGCCGCGCCTCCGGTGGTGATCCGCACGTCGATGTCGGGCTCGTCGATGCGGAAATCGGCCAGCCGCGGGATCAGCCATCGCATGGCGAATGTCGGGCCGACGCCAATGGTCAGCACCCGGACGCCGGACGGCGCCGTCACCTGCGCGGTCAGGCTTGCCAGTGCATCGAAGATCGGCGTCAGCCCGCTCTGGTAGGCGCGGCCGGCCGATGTCATCGCCAGCCGGTTCGCCTTGCGCTCGAACAGGGCGACGCCGAGCCGCTGCTCCAGCAGATGCACCATCCGGCTGACCGCCGCCGCCGATACGTTGAGCTCCGCGCCCGCGCCGGCGAAGCTTCCGCTCCGCGCCGCGGCCTCGAACGCCTTGATGCCGTTGAGAAACAGCAGCCGCCGCATTGCACCCCAAAAACTTGCCACCCTCAGGAAAACTGATGCCAGGCCAAGATAACTCGGTTTGCGCAAGCGATACAAGCAAGGCAGAAATACCAGTGGTCCGATTCTAACATTCGCATTCCGTCCCGGTCGGCGTTTTTGCGAATGTTAGAATCGAAGGACCACTGGCAAATTCAGGCTCTAGCGGAATTTTGGATTTGACATTCGCATCTCGAACCCCGCGGCAAGCGAGGTAGCGAATGTCAAATCCCCTCCACTAGCGGAGATTCGAATGACGCCGCTTCTGATTGCAGCGCTTGGCCTGCTGATGGTCGCGACAGCGTTTCTGTCCGGCCTGTTCGGCATGGCCGGCGGGCTGATCCTGATCGGGGTGCTGCTGACCCTGCTGCCGCTTCCGTCCGCGATGGTGCTGCACGCGATTACGCAGATGGCCTCCAACGGCTGGCGCGCCTTTTTGTGGCGGAGCCACATCAGGTGGCGGCCGGTTTCGATCTACCTGATCGGCTGCGCGGTCGCGCTGGCGGCATGGTCGATCACCCGCTACGTGCCGGACAAGCCGGTAGCGTTGCTTTTGCTGGGGCTGACGCCGTTCATGGCGCGGCTGACGCCATCAAATCTGAAACCGAATCCCGAGAGCATTTGGCAGGGCACCTTCTACGGCACCATCTGCATGGGGCTGATGCTGATGACCGGGGTCTCCGGGCCGCTGATGGACACCTTCTTTCTCGGCGGCAAATTCGATCGCCGCGAGATCGTCGCGACCAAGGCCACCGCTCAGGTGGCCAGTCATTTCGTGAAGCTGATCTACTTCGGCGGCATCATCGATCAGGCCGCCACGCTGGATCCCGTTCTCGCGGTTGTCGCCGTCGCGGCATCGATGACCGGCACGACACTGGCGCGGCGCATCCTCGAGGCCATGACCGACCTGCAATTTCGCACCTGGGCACGGCGGTTGATCACCACGGTTGCCGGCTACTACATCATTTACGGAAGCTGGCTCTTGTTGGCGCGCAGCAATGCTTTTGCCTTTTGACGGAGGGAGAAAACCCGATGGCCGACACGACAGATCCGCTGGTGCTCGATCTCGTCGAATGGATCGCCCGGGAGCCGCGGCTTATTCCGAGGTGATCGAGACCTGGCGAACCTCATGCCCGCGGTTGACGATCTGGGAGGACGCGGTCGATCGCGGCTACGTCGCCCGCCAGCCGATCGCGGGAGCAGGCGTCAGGGTAGCCATCACCGAGGGCGGCGAAAAATTCCTGCGCGAGCATGGCCGCATGAGCTGATCCTCGCGAGCATCGGGAAATTGCGTAATATTCGTGCGGCGCGGTGCGTGTGATCACTTTCGCGCGCAACGGTGCCAACGCCATTGACTCATCCGGGCGTTATGGCGACATTCATGCATCCGCATCCACTTCGCGATGCCCGCAAATTCCATCACGGCAGGAACGCCCCATGATCGACCTTCATTACTGGACCACGCCGAACGGCCACAAGATCACGATGTTCCTCGAGGAGACCGGGCTGAAGTACAAGATTTTCCCGGTCAACATCGGCAAGGGCGATCAGTTCAAGCCGGAGTTTCTGGCGATCGCGCCGAACAACCGCATTCCCGCGATGGTCGATCACGAGCCGAAGGGCGGCGGCAAGCCGATCTCGATCTTCGAATCCGGCGCGATGCTGCTGTATCTGGCGGAGAAGACCGGAAAATTCCTGCCCTCCGACCTCTACGGCCGTTACGACGCGATTCAATGGACGTTCTGGCAGATGGGCGGGCTCGGGCCGATGGCGGGGCAGAACCATCACTTCAGCAATTACGCCCAGGAAAAAATCCAATACGCCATCGACCGCTATGTGAACGAGACCAACCGGCTCTACGGCGTGCTCAATAAGCGGCTCGCCGACCGCGAATTCATCGCCGGCGATTATTCGATCGCCGACATGGCGAGCTATCCCTGGATCGTGCCGTACAAGAACCAGAGCCAGAACATCGACGACTTCCCGCATCTCAAGCGCTGGCTCGAGACCATCCGCGAGCGGCCGGCCACGGTGCGCGCCTACGCGCTGGCCAAGGAGGTCAATCCGAATTACGGCCAGCCGGCGATCCGCACCGACGAAGAGCGCAAGCTGTTGTTCGGGCAAACCGCGGCGGTGGTGAAGTAACTGAGAAGTATTCTCCGTCATGGCCGCGACAAGCGCGGGCATGACGGTGGATAGATAGCTCGCGATCCATCATCCGTCATTGCGAGCCAACGGGTCGCGCGAATGCGCGCCCGATGACAGGCTCCGCGAAGCAATCCAGGAAGCAACAATCCGAAGACTGGATTGCTTCGTCGCTTGCGTGAGAACACAGCGCACCGGCCCGGCGCCATATCGTCACCATTGAGATCGAACGATAATCTCGCAGGCGGGCCGGTTTGGGGTTCGGGCGCATGCTGCGTTCGCGGGCGGCCTCGCCGGTCATGACGTAGCGGTCAGCCCTTTGGAAAACCCACCGTCTGTGACAGCAGCACCTGGTGGTCGTGGCTCAGTCCCAGCGCAGTGGCGATCGCGTCGCGATCGATCCACGCGCGGATGACGGTAGAAAGCCCATTGCTGGCGGCGAACAGATACACGTTTTGCGAGATCGCGCCGGCCGCGACCGAAGCGAAACTCTCGCGGCTTGCGACCGGCACCAGCTTCATGCGGCTGTGATCCGCGACGAACACAAGGTCCAATGCTGCCTCGTCAACAAAATCCTGATAGCCGGTGACGCGCCGCAGATCGCTGCCGGCGACCAGCCGCAACGCGTTCGCGGCGGCGTCGTACAGATAGGCGCCCGAGGGTAGCGCGACATAGACGTCGATCTCTTGCGCGTTCATTGCCGACGGCGCGGTGCGTCCGCCGTCGGTGCGGTTTACGCCGTCGGCAGCCCACAGCATGTTGGAGAGCATCGGCAGCGGCAATTCCTTGCGCGCGAATTCGCGGGCCGAGTGCCGCTGCGAAAGCGCCTCCATCAGCGGCATGCCGCCCGCTTTGTCGGGGGCGGGCAGCGCAATCTTGGGGACGGCATCGCCTTGCGCCGGTTTGGGGCGCAATTGCCCCATCGCGCCGAGCGCCAGTTTTGTCAATGTACTCATCGCGCGGATCTCCTGTTGTTCGGTTTGGACTCCGCAGCGCTCCGTTTTTTGGCCGGTCTGATCCTCCGTGCGGAGACCTGCGGCGGGCCATCGGACAGATTGGATGCCAGCAGCCGGGCTTTGCCTTGGTTGACCAAGGCCATCGCGCCGTCGGCTTCGGTCGCGCCAGCGTCGAACAGCGCGCACGCTTCGAAATCGCCGTCGATGATTTCCTTCTGGGCGGTTCTGAATCGGGCCAGTGCGCTTTTCTTCGACTTGAACGTCCTGAAATCGAAATCCTCATTGGGCCGTTTGAGGCGGACCACGAACATGATGACCTCCCCACTTAACAAGCGTCGGTGCGACCGGCTTATTAAGCGCTATAATCAGCGGGCGCGTCTTGCTCTAGATCAAGAAATGACCGGCCGCGGCATGCGCCGCGAGATCATCGTCATCGCCGGGCTCGTCCTGGCCATCACGTCTTTCATTCCTACGTTGTTAAGACGTGGATGCCCGGCATCGCCGACAAGTCTACGCAGTCTGCGCAAGGCAGACTGCTATGGCCGGCATGACGACTTCGCTAGTTGGTTAGCTTTCGAGTCAGATTTTCAGGGCGATGAGTGAGCCGCGGCGCTTCCCGCCGCCATCTTCCGCAGGCAATTCCGGCACACGCAATCCTCGCCATCGACCGGCATCGGCAGCCGCGCGGTTTCCTCGGCGCACCAGCACGGCCCCGCCGGGCTGCAGGTGAATTCTGTTCCGCAGCCGGAACAAGCGAGGCGGCGCGAAACCGGAACTTCTAACCGATTTGTCATCAATCGAATCGAATCTGGCTTGTGTTTTTCATGTCGGGTTCATGCCGAACGGCGGTATCATCCGCAGGCAAATATACGCCGGGGACGGTCCAGGGAAAGCCTAAAGGGAGATTCGATGGCCCGCGATTCGCAAGCCGCTCTTGTCGCGCTCAATCGCTTCGGCTTTGGCGCGCGCGGCGGCGCGTCGGGCGATCTGGTCAATGCGGCGTCCGATCCGCGCGGCTTTGTCAAAGCCGAACTCAGCCGCCCCAACGGCGTGCTGCTGGAGACGCCCGGACTGCTGTCGACCCCGGCATTGGGGCAGGCGGTGTTCGCGTATCAGTTCGAGGTCAAGCAGGCGCGCGACGCCGCCGCGAAATCGGGCGCGCCTGCGTCCGAGGCCGCGCCGGCGCAACCGGCAACGGACGCCAAGGCGCAACGGCGAAGCCTTTCGCTCGACAGCGCCGCCATGGACATTTCGGGAAAGCCGCCTGTCATGCAGGCGCCGGCAAACGGCGGCGCCGCCGCGGCGATGGTCCCGAGCGAAGCGATGCAGCCCAACGCAGCGAAGCCGCCGCCGCAGCCGCTCAACATCATTCAGAAAACCTACCGCACCGAGGCGCTGGCGCGGCTGCAACGCGCCGTTATCGCCGATTGCGGATTCGTCGAGCGGCTGGTGGTGTTCTGGTCCAACCATTTCTGCGTCTCCGCCAACAAGGGCGAGTTGGCGCGGATGTGGGCCGGCTCGTTCGAGCGCGAGGCGATCCGGCCCTATGTGCTCGGACGTTTCGGCGACATGCTGAAGGCGGTCGAGCAGCATCCGGCGATGCTGTTTTTTCTCGACAATCAGCAGTCGCTGGGCCCGACTCCCGCGCCGGGCAAAACCGCAAGCGCGGGCTCAACGAAAATCTCGCGCGCGAAATCATGGAGCTGCATACGCTCGGGGTCGGCGGCGGCTACTCGCAAGACGACGTGACGTCGCTGGCGCGCATCATCACCGGCTGGACCTTTGCCGGACGGCAAGGACAATTGGGCGTGCCCGGCAGCTTCGTATTCAACGCCAATGCGCACCAGCCGGGCGCGCAGCGGCTGCTCGGCAGAATCTACCAGGACAACGGCGTCGCGCAGGGCGAAGTGGCGCTGGCCGATATCGCGCGCCATCCTTCCACCGCGAAATTCATCGCGGCCAAATTCGCGCGACATTTTGTGGCGGACGATCCGCCACCGGCGCTGGTGGCGCGGCTGCAGGACGTGTTCCGCAAATCCGACGGCGACCTCCGGGCGCTGACTGTGGCCCTTCTGGACTCCGACGAGGCCTGGCAGGCGCCGCTGACCAAGCTGCGCAGCCCGTATGAATTTTTGGTGGCGACCGGCCGGCTGCTGGCGC
>Ga0208079_1000892_pt1 | contig 16196 bp, 17 predicted proteins | sample NGESurdeep092012_5_FD_184474 | JGI IMG/M metagenome (GOLD analysis project Ga0208079, IMG submission 184474) | Arctic peat soil microbial communities from Barrow, Alaska - NGEE Surface sample 210-2 deep-092012 (SPAdes) | ecosystem: Environmental > Terrestrial > Soil > Wetlands > Peat ... | reverse complement strand
TCACGTTCGCGAACGGCGTCGAGACGGTCGCCGCCTGCACCACCGACAACTACGCCCCTGGGCCGAAGTTCCACGTCAAAGGTAAGCGCGCCACCGCCACCGTCGACGACTGGGCGATGAACGGCAAGATCGTGCGCCGGGTCGAGGACCTCGAGCCGGACGCTGAGCCGGGGGTCGCCGGGCAGGGCATGACCAAGACCATGGCGCCGCGGATCATCGACCACTGACGACAGACTGCGGCCGTACCAGCGCTTTGGGGCACCGGTACGGCCGCAGTGTTTTGGTGTGCGTCAGGCCTGCGCGGTCAGTGGAGACCAGTCGGCCGGAATCGGGTCGACCTGCGGCGGTACCGAGTTGATCGCGACAGTCTCGCCCGACTCGATCGCCTTCTCGACGCCCAGCATGATCTCGAGCACGTGGTAGGCGAGCTCGGCGTGCGCGCGAGGCTTGGTGCCGGCCTTGACCGAACGCACGAGGTCGATGAGCCCGATGCCGCGGCCCATGCCCGCCTCGTCGACCTCGATCTCCTCGACGACCTTGCCGCCCTTGTGCATGACGACCTTGCCGTGGAACTTGTTCGGATCCGGCGCGACGATCGTCGCGTCAGTGCCCCCGAACTCGAGCACGCCGTGGCGCGCCAAGTGGGAGTCGAACGAGAGCAGCACAGTCGACACGGCACCCGAGGCATGGCGCAGCAGGATGCTGGTCGTGGTGGGCACCTCGACCTCGAAGTCCGTACCAGCCTTGGGTCCGGACATGACCGTACGGACGTCGCGTGCCTTGCCGCCACCGGCCGTCACGCTCACGACCGGGCCGAGGCCGAGCACGAGAGCCGTGAAGTAGTACGGGCCGACGTCGAGCGTCGGGCCGGCGCCGACCTGGAACAGGAACTCGGGGTCCGGATGCCAAACATCCGGTCCCGGCTGCTGCATGATCGCGAGTCCGGTCATCAGGCGGCCGATCTCGCCAGCACGGATCTTGCGCAGCACGGTCTGGAAGCCCGGGCCGAACACGGTATCGGGAGCGCAGCACATCTGTACGCCCTTCGCCGCCGACTCGTCCAGCAGCTGCTTCGCGCCCTCGAGGTTGAGCCCCAGCGGCTTCTCGCTCCAGACGTGCTTGCCGGCGCGGATCGCGTTGAGCGACACCTCGATGTGCGAGGCCGGGTTCGTGATGTTGACGACCACGTCGACCTCGGGGTTGCCGTACACGACGTCGACGCCGTGCGTCGGGATGCCGTACTCCTCGGCCCTCGCGTCGGCGCGCTCCACGATGAGGTCCGAGATCGCGACGATCTTGACGTCAGGGTACGTGGAGAGGTGGCTGAGGTATTGCGGTGAGATGTTGCCGGCGCCGATGACGCCTACTCCTACTGTCACAGGTGGCTCCTCAAGTAAGCGATGCTCTGGGCGGACTCGACGATCGGGTTGATGGCTGCGAGGTCGAACTCGAGCACCCAGGTGCGGTTCGGGCTGGCCTCGAGGATTGGGGGGATGTCCATCGCGCCGGTGCCCAGCACCACGTTGCTCACGCCATGGCCACCCTCGACAGGGCCGTCCTTGACGTGCACGTGGGTGATCCGGTCGCCGTACTTCTCGAACAGGATCCTCGGGTCGACGCCGCCTGCAGCGGCCCAGTAGGTGTCGAGCTCGAGCACGACGCGATCGTCGAGCAGGGAGACGAAGTAGTCGTACGGCAGCTGGCCGTCGATCTCGGCGCCAATGAACTCCCAGTCGTGGTTGTGGTAGCCAATGCTGATGCCTTCGGCGGCGAAGGCATCGACAGATGCGTTGAGCGCCGCGGCGAAGGTGGTCAGGCTCTCCACAGACTCGAACGCGTCGCGTGGCATCGGGCTCGGCTGGAAGACCGTCTTCACCCCCAGTGTCTTGGCGGCCGCAAGGACCTTCTCGGGGTTCTGGACGATTCCGGCGTGAGCGCTGCCGGCCTTGAGCCCTGCTGCGGCGAGCGCGTTGGGGAGCCAGTCGAAGTTCTCGATCCCGAACGGCTCCACCTCGTCCACGCCCATGGCGGCGACCGTGGCGAGCGTGCCGGTTCTATCGGCTTCTAACGCTTCGCGGAGTGTGTAGAGCTGGATACTGATTGTGGGCATGTAAAGCCGCCTCCTCGCGTCTCGGGTGATTTGCTCCCCACGTTATACCGGGGTTCCACGCCGCGGCAGAGCCCTCCAAATGTTTCCGGCTGGTGGAACCTGGAGTCAGACCAGGGACTTGCGGTGGTCGTTGACGATCCGGGCGGCCTCGATCGTGGGCATGCGGATGGCCATGGCGAAGAAGCGCCGGGTACGGCGTCCGGTGCAGGTCAACGTCACCATGTCGAGCACCCTCCCGGCCCTGGCGTACGTCTCGCTGAGGGGCCAGCGCTCCTCCGCGGTGGTGATGAACGGCGGGAACACCAGCTCGTCGCCGTCGATGGCGAACGCGTACGGCAGCGTGATCGGTACACGGCGGTCCTCGGGGATCAGGTGGATCCGTCCCAGGGTGCGCACGTTGGCCCCGATGAGCACGACCGCGAGCCCGACGAACGCGACCGCGAACACGATCCACGCGACGTCACCGCGCATCGAGAACCCGTACAGCAGTGCCGTGGCGAACCCGAGGACGACGAATCCGAAGAGCAGCTGGATGACGGATCGGCGATGGATGTAGCTGCGCCGGGCAAGGTGGGGAGGTTGCGGCCAGCCTTTGGCCTCGACCACGAGGGGATGATCCGCCAAGGCCTAAGGCTAGAGGCAGTCGCTGCCGGACGACATTCCTCGCGGCGCGGGTGCTGATTCGACCCAGTGGCATTGCCCGATCCGTACCCTGGAGACGTGCCCGACTGGTTCACAGAATCGTTCCGCGCCGAGTTCGACCGCCAGGCTGCGGCGATCGGCAGGTTCAACCTCGCGATCTTCGGCAAGACCGGTACGGGGAAGTCGACGCTCATCAACGCCGTCTTCGGCACCGAGGTGGCCAAGACCGGCATCGGCGAGCCGGTGACCCAGGGCAGCCACCTGTACGTGGACCGGCGGGGCACGCTCGGCATCTTCGACACCCGGGGTCTCGAGATCGGCCGCGACGACGGCGCGCTGATCCGAGAGCTGAAGGACGTCATCAAGGGGTTGCGAAAAAAGCCGCTCTCAGAGCAGATCCACTGCGCGTGGTACTGCGTACGCGGCATGGACCGCCGGTTCGAGGAGGCCGAGGCGAAGTTCATCCGAGCGCTGGCGGAGCTCGACATCCCGGTGCTGCTCGTCCTGACGCAGGTGCCGCGCCGCGACAACCAGTTCCACCCGGACGCCGTGTCCCTCGCGCACCACATCGAGTCGCTCCACCTGCCCATCCTGGGCGGCCGTCCGTTCATGACCTACGCAATGAGGGACCAGTTCTCTGGTCAGCCGCCATACGGCTTGAGTGAACTTGTCCATGCCACCTTTCAGGCAGTTCCCGAAGCCGTCCAAGCCGCGTTGGTCGCTGCTCAACGCGTTGACCTCGATGCCAAGGCTCATGCTGCGCAAGGGTTCATCGGCGCGACGGTGACCGCCTCCGCGGTCGCAGCGGCAACGCCGATCCCGTTCTCGGACGCGGCACTCCTCGTACCGCTGCAGCTCGCGATGATGGCCCGGATCGCCCAGCTGTACGGGATGGCCGTCGACAAGGCAGGCATCGCCGCGGTGGCCTCGACAGCCGTCGCGACGACCGCCGGCCGGGCCAGCTTCACGTCGCTGTTCAAGCTCATCCCCGGCGCCGGCACCGTCGCCGGCGGCGTGATCAGCGCCTCGGTCGCGTCGGTGTTCACGTTCGCGATGGGCCAGGCGTGGTTGACGGTGTGTCAGAAGTCATCTGGCGGCGCGCTGCCCAGCCTCGGAGGCGTCGCAGACTCGAAGGCGCTCCACGACCTGTTCATGAGCGAGTTCAAACGCCGCATCCCCGGCATTCGCTCCGAATCGAAGCCGTCGGTCTGAAACACTCCGTACGTGATCCTGTCGCTCGCTGACGGAGTGGTCGTCGACCTCGGCGACTGTCCCGAACGGGACGACGTGTCCGCGCGGTTGGCGGAGCTGGTCGAGGGGTACAACGTCCGGCCCCGCAGCGGCGTGCTGCGCGACATCGTCGAGACGCTGTGCTCCCGCGCGCGGCAGCGGATCGAGTCGGACCCGATCGGTGCGTTCACCGATCTCACGACGGGGCTGGAGCTGCTTCCGTACATCGACCGCCCCGCTCTGGTCGCCAAGCTGTACGGGCTGAGGGCGTGGGTGAGCGCGTCGACGGGGGACCACCAGGCCGCCCGCGTCGACTACGACGCGGCTCTCGAGTGGGCGCCGTCGCATCCCATGTACCGGAACAACCGCTCTGTCTGCCGTCGCCTCGCCGGCGACCTGCGTGGCGCCTTGGACGATGCCCGCACGGCCGTCGCCGAGGACAGGCAGTCAGGGCTGTACTGGCTCACGCTCGCGGAGGCGTACGCGGCGCGCGGAGACGACGGCGACGCCGTGACTGCGGTGCGACGGGCCCTGCAGCTCAATCCCTCGCTCAGCCGTCAGCTCGATCCGGTGCTCGACCGCGTCCGCGAGCGCGACGACTTCCCGCGCTGATCCGGGCTTTCGCTGCGCAGTGACGAGATTCGGCCTGATCCCGGGCGTTCTCCTCGACTCAGCAGCGAAAACCGCGCTCGTCAGGCGAGGACAGCCGTCGGCTCCACCCGTACTGGCTCGTCGGTCTCGGCGGCCTCGGTGATCGCGAGCGCCAGCAGCTGGTCGGTGCAGGCCTCGATGAGCGGGTACGGTTCGGGCCCCTCGCCGTGGACCCAGGCGGCCGTACGGGTCAGCAGCTCCGCGATCGCGAGCTCGTCGTCGGTCCAGCGCTGCGAGGGCCAGGGATTGCGCCAGTAGACCTCGTCCCCCAGCGCGATGTGGTCGGTCGCGTAGCCGTTCTGGTCGAGGTCGTGGCCGGTCTGGCGGCGGCTGAATTGCGTGCGCGTGATCGTCGTCGCGTCGATCAGGCGCACCACGGTCTCGTCCGAGATCTCACCGTGGCTGCCGCGTACCAGCAAGCGCCGCGTCCGGAGCAGGTTGCGGGTCTGGTTGTCGGTGAAGTCGTACAGCCCGCTGCGACCGTCACCGAAGTCGAGCGTGGCGAGAGTGGTCGTCGCGTCGTGCGGCTCGAGGTCGCCGGTCCAGCCGCCACGGTCGAGCGGGTTGACCAGCGGCGCGACGAAACGGCTCGCCCTCACAGTCGCCGCTTCGATGCCCACCCCGAGGAAGCGGCGCAGCAGTGACACCGCGTGGTACAGCTGCGTGCTCGACACGTGCGCCTGTCCGACGCGGCCGATGAGGCCGTCCTCAACCGCGGCCAGCCGCGCCGCGTGCAGCGGCATGAGGTGGTACTGCTCAGCGACCTGTACGAGATGGGCTGGACCGACGGCGCGCCACAGGTCGGTGATCTCGTCGGCGGACCCAGCCGGAGGTGTCTCCGCCAGCACCGGTACGCCGCGGTTCACGCAGTCGACGATCAACCCTGGGGTGACCGAGGTGGGCGTCGAGGTCACCACGAAGTCGACCTGGTGTTCGCGCAGGAGCGTGTCGACGGAGTCGTACGTAGCCACGGGCAGCGGTCTCGGCCGTCGGGTCACGACGCCGACGCACTCGAGCCCGTCCAGCCCGGCTGCCACCTCCCAGTAGATCGCGGACCGGAACCCGGAGCCGATGACGGCGAAGCTGCTCATACCGGCCAACCTAACTTCCTACCCATCACTCACGGGTTCTCTCCTGAGCCGCACAGGTGCTCTCCTCGAGCGCACAGGTGCTCTCCTTGAGCGGATAGCTGCTCTCCTCGAGCTCCCGTGAGCACCCTGTGCGGATGGTGTGGGTCGGGGTAGGTTCAGGGCGTGGAGTCAGCCCCACCAGGCGCACGTCCTGTTGCCTGGCGACCGTCGCGGTCGGCGAGCATCGGGTTGAGCGCAATGAGCACCGTCGTCGCGCTGGCTGCGGCCTACGCGGCGCTCATGGTCGCGGTCGCTCGTCGCGCGCCGCAGACGGTGACCTTCACACCCATCGAGCTTCTCGTCATGGTCGTGATCCTGGCGGTCGCGCTGGTTGCTCACGAGGGAATTCACGGTCTGGTGATCTCTACGTACGGCGGCAAGCCTCGGTTCGGGTGGGCCTTCGTGGCCAGGGTGCTGCCGTACCTGTACTGCACCGCACCCGGCCAGCGCTTCTCCAAGCCGCGGTACGCGGTCGTCGCCCTCGCGCCCAGTCTCTTCGTGAGCCTCGCCCTGATCGTCGGCCTTCGTTCGCCCGCCGGTGTCCTGTTCGTCATCCCGTTCGGCATCCACCTCGGCGTGTGCGTGAACGACTGGGTGGTGACGTATCGCGCGTTGCGGGAGCCGCGGGGGAGCCTTATCGAGGACGTCGCGGACGGCATTCTGATCCACCCGCCGCCGATCATGGCCTGATTCCAGCTCCGGTAACCCCCATGGGGTATGGCCCGAGATAGGGCAGCCTGGTGGGATGGGACTCATGACGCGAACGATCGGTGTGACCGAGGTCGTGCTCCGCGACGCCCACCAGAGCCTCATCGCCATCCGTATGGCGATGGAGGACATGGTCGGTGCCTGCGAAGATATCGACCAGGCTGGCTACTGGAGTGTGGAGTGTTGGGGCGGTGCGACGTACGACGCCTGCATCCGCTACCTGAACGAGGATCCGTGGGAGCGCCTGCGGACCTTCCGCAAGCTCATGCCGAACTCGCGGCTCCAGATGCTGCTGCGAGGGCAGAACCTGCTCGGCTACCGCCACTACGAGGACATGGTCGTCGACAAGTTCGTCGAGAAGTCCGCCGAGAACGGCATGGACGTCTTCCGCGTGTTCGACGCCCTCAACGATCCGCGCAACATGGCTCAGGCGATGGCGGCCGTCAAGAAGGCCGGCAAGCACGCCCAGGGCACCATCTGCTACACGATGAGCCCGCTGCACACCACCGAGGGCTACATCAAGCTCGCCGGTCAGCTGCTCGACATGGGCGCCGAGTCCATCGCGCTCAAGGACATGGCAGCCCTACTCCAGCCGCAGCCTGCGTACGACATCGTCAAGGGCATCAAGGACACGTACGGCGACGTGCAGATCAACGTCCACTGCCACGCGACCACGGGCGTCACGCTGGTCAGCCTCATGAAGGCGATCGAGGCCGGCGCCGACGTCGTCGACACGTCGATCTCGTCGATGTCGCTCGGCCCGGGCCACAACCCCACCGAGTCGCTCGTGGCGATGCTCGAAGGCACCGAGTACACGACGCACCTCGACCCCGAGCGTCTCGTCCGGATCCGTGACCACTTCGCGGCCGTACGCCCGAAGTACAAGGCGTTCGAGTCCGCCACCCTGGTCGACACCGACATCTTCTCCTCTCAAATCCCCGGCGGCATGTTGAGCAACATGGAGTCGCAGTTCAAGCAGCAGGGTGCCGGCGACCGGATTCGGGAGGTCATGGAGGAGGTTCCCCTCGTCAAGGCCGACGCGGGCCACCCGCCGCTGGTCACGCCCTCGAGCCAGATCGTCGGCACGCAGGCCGTGTTCAACGTGCTCATGGGCCGGTACAAGGTCATGACCGGCGAGTTCGCCGACCTCATGCTCGGCTATTACGGCGAGTGCATCGGTGAGCGGAACCCCGAGGTGGTCGAGATCGCTCACCTGCAGGCGAAGAAGGAGCCCATCACCGTGCGCCCGGCCGACCTGCTCACTCCTGAGTGGGACACGCTGGTCGCCGACACCGCCAAGCTCGAAGGCGCTGATGGCTCCGACGAGGACGTCCTGACGTACGCGATGTTCCCGACCGTCGCCCCCGGGTTCTTCAAGACCCGCGACGAGGGCCCGAAGAACGTCGGCAAGACGCCCGAGCAGATGGCCCAGGAGAAGGCTGCGGCAAGCGGCGCCTCCCAGGCGGTCACCGGACCCATCACCTACAAGGTCTCCATGGGTGGGCGCGATCACAGCGTCACCGTCGAAAGGGCATGAGCATGGCGAAGAAGGCCAAAGACAGGACGATGGCTGATCGCATCGACGAGATGCACAAGGCTCGGCTCCGTACCCGCGCAGGCGGTGGCGAGGACAAGCTCCAGAAGCAGCGCGACAAGGGCAAGATGACGGCGCGCGAGCGCCTCGACGCGCTGCTCGACGAGGGCACGTTCCAGGAGATCGGTCTGTTCCGCAAGAACCGTACGGTCACCTTCGGGATGGACAAGGCCGACATGCCCGCCGATGGTGTCGTCACCGGCACCGGCGCAGTCCTCGGCCGTCCGGTCCACGTCGCCAGCCAGGACTTCACGGTCATGGGCGGCTCCGCGGGCGAGACCCACTCGAAGAAGGTCGTCGAGATGATGGAGTCCGCGCTCAAGTGCGGCACCCCGTTCGTCTTCATCAACGATTCCGGCGGCGCCCGGGTGCAGGAAGGCATCGACTCGCTGTCCGGCTACGGCCAGGTGTTCTATGCCAACGTCAAGCTCTCCGGTGCCGTGCCCCAGGTCTCGATCATCTGCGGACCGTGCGCGGGCGGTGCGGCGTACTCGCCGGCTCTGACCGACTTCGTCATCCAGACCCGCAAGGCCCACATGTTCATCACGGGCCCGAACGTCATCGAGCAGGTCACCGGTGAGAAGGTCAGCCAGGACGCGCTCGGCGGCGCCGACGCCCACATGGCCATCTCCGGCGTCAACCACTTCGTGGCCGACGACGACGCCCAGGCGATCCTCATCGCCAAGAAGCTGCTGAGCTTCCTGCCGAGCAACAACACCGAGGACGCCCCGATCGTCGATCCCGACCCGTTCGTCGAGCCGGACGACACGATGAGCGAGCTCGTTCCCCCCGAGGGCACGAAGGGCTACGACGTCCGTACGGTCATCGCACGGCTCGTCGACCACTCCGACTTCCTCGAGGTGCAGGCGGGCTACGCGATGAACATCGTCGTCGGCTTCGCCCGCATCACCGGGCGCAGCGTCGGCATCGTGGCGAGCCAGCCCAACGTGATGGCGGGCGTGCTCGACATCAACGCGTCGGACAAGGGATCGAAGTTCATCCGCTTCTGCAACGCCTTCAACATCCCGATCGTGACGCTCGTCGACGTGCCGGGCTTCCTGCCCGGTGTCGCCCAGGAGCACGGCGGCATCATCCGCCACGGCGCGAAGATGCTGTACGCGTACGCGGCGGCGACCGTCCCGAAGGTGACCGTCGTCCTGCGCAAGGCGTACGGCGGCGCGTACATCGCCATGGGCTGCAAGGACCTCGGCGCCGACCAGGTGTTCGCCTGGCCGACCGCGGAGATCGCCGTCATGGGCGCGGAGGGCGCGGCGTCGGTCGTGTTCAAGCGTGAGATCGATGCGGCCGAGGATCCGGAAGCCCGTCGCCAGGAGCTCGTGGACGAGTACCGCGAGACGTTCTCCACGCCGTTCGTAGCGGCTTCGCGTGGCCTGGTCGACGACATCATCAACCCTGCCGACACCCGTCGGAAGGTCGCGATGGCGATCGAGCTGCTCGTCAACAAGCGCGAGCTGCGGCCGGCCAAGAAGCACGGCCTCGGGCCGGTGTGATCGGTGCCTGACATGACCGATACCAACGCTGAGCTCCTCGAGCTCGTCAAGAGCCTCTCCAGCCGCGTCGACACGTTGGAGTCCGAGATCCGAAGCATCCGGATGCTCACCAACGACGAGGTGTCCGAGGACGTGATGGTCGCGATCGCGGCCGCCGTCGCGGCCTTCCTGGGTCATCGTGCCCGCAAGCGCCAGGCGGCCTTCGCCCGCAACACCACCGCGTGGCAGTTGGCGACCCGGCGTAGCCAGCAGAACCACGCACCCATCCACCTGCGATAAGGACTCTCATGAAACTCAAGGTGACCGTGAACGGTGTCGCGTACGACATCGAGGTCGAGGTCGACGAGACCGAGCGGCCGCAGCTCGGCGCGATCCTCATCGGAGGCTCTGCTGCGACGGCTCCGCAGACCGCATCCATGCCGGCTTCGGTCGTCAACGGTGTGACCGCGCCCCTGTCCGGGTCGGTGTCGAAGATCCTCGTGGCCGAGGGCGATGAGATCAAGGCCGGCCAGGTGCTGGTGGTGCTCGAGGCCATGAAGATGGAGACCGAGATCACCGCTCCGGCAGACGCCAAGGTGAGGGCATTGCTCGTGTCCCAGGGTGAGTCCGTCCAGGGCGGCCAGGGGCTCGTCGAGTTCGAGTGACGCATGCGGCCCGCGCCGGAGCGATCCGGGGCGGGCCGTGCTGTGCCCAGGGGACCGGACTCAGTTGGTGACCAGGGAGTCCGGCAGGTGCGGGGTCCAGTTGATGCGGAGGGCGCGGCAGCTCCGGAACTCGGGCGCATCCTCGTACATCGTCAGGCTGGTGTTGTGGATCTCGATCCAACCGGGCATCTGTTCGATCCCGAGGAACTCGCGGAACAGGAACTGGGAGAAGTAGCCGTGGCTGACGAACGCCACGGTGGAGTTGTCGTGGTGCTTCGCGCGGATGTCGGCGACGAGGTGATGCGCTCGCGTCGTCGGGCCGTCGGTGTCGTTCTCGACCGGGCCCGGCCACCAACCCTTGTCCGTGGCGCCATCGGGCAGGACGATCCGGTCCGAGATCGTACGCAGCTCGTCGGCGGACGCACCGGCGTAGGGGAACCGCTCCTCGGTCGCCATGTCGAGCTCGAAGGGGCCGCCGACCTCGAACATGTCGGTCCGCCCGATCAGAGGCAGGCCCAGTGCTGCGGCGATCGGGGCAGCGGTCTGTACGGCGCGGGCCATGAGGCTGGAGTAGATGGCGTCGACGCGCCACGGCAGCACGGCCGAGAGGCGCTCCGCGAGCAGCTCGGCCTGTCTGTGGCCGGTCTCCGTGAGCGGGGTGTCGGGGTGGCGGCCGGACTCGCTACCGGTCGTCTCCCAGAGGAGGTTGTTGGTGGACTGTCCATGACGGATCACGACGAAACGCACGTGGCCATCCTGTCAGGGACCTGAGACACCGAGCGAACCGGTCCACTCAGGACACTCGGTACACCTTGTGCTGCGCCGCCTGGGCGAGGGGGCGTACGACGATGCGGTCGATGTTGACGTGATGCGGGCGGCTGGCGATCCACGCGATCGTCTCGGCGATGTCGTCGGCGACCAGCGGGCCGGGCATACCTTCGTACACCTTCGCCGCACGCGCCGCGTCGCCGCCGTAGCGGGTGAGCGAGAACTCCTCGGTCATGACCATGCCCGGTACGACCTCGCAGATCCTGATCGGCTCGCCGCACAGCTCGAGCCGCATCGTGCCGGCGATCATCCGCTCCGCGGCCTTGGCCCCGCAGTAGCCGGCGCCACCTTCGTACGGCCCGTCGGCGGCCACGCTGGTGACGAAGACGATGGTGCCTTCGGCCCTACGGAGCGCGGGGAGAAGGGCCTTCGTGACGCGGACGGTGCCGACGACGTTCTTGTCGTACATCCCGATCCACGCCTCGATGTCCGCATCGGCCACCGCCTCCTGCCCCAGTGCACCGCCGGCGTTGTTGACCAGCAGGTCGAGCCGGTCGCCGATCGCGTCGGCGAGCGCGGCGACCTGTGCCGCGTCGGTGATGTCGCAGGCGATCGCCCGTCCGCCGATCTCGTCGGCCAGCTCCTGGATCCTTTTCTCTCGGCGTGCCGAGACGACCACGTCGTAGTCAGCGGCGAGGTGGCGTGCGGTGGCGGCGCCGATACCGGAGGACGCGCCGGTGACGAGGGCAATGGGTCGAGTCATAGGGCCGATTCTGCCTCATGCACGGGCGATCCAGTCGGCGGCTTGGACCATCGCGAGATGGGTGAGCGCCTGGGGAGTGTTGCCGGCGTGGCGGCCGGTCGTCATGTCGTACTCCTCGGAGAGCAGTCCCACGTCGTTGGTGAGGCCCACGAGCCGGTCCATGAGCGTACGAGCGTCGTCGAGGCGGCCCGAGCGTGCGTACTGCTCGACCAGCCAGAAGGAGCAGGCGAGGAAGGGGTGCTCACCGGGCGGGAAGTCGTCGAGGGCGTTGCCGCCGTCGATCCGATACCGCATGAGCAGCCCGTCGTGGAGCAGGTCGTGCTCGATCGCGGCGACCGTGCCCAGCATCCGGGGATCGTCGGGCGCGCAGTAGCCGACCTGTGGCAGGTGCAGGAGCGAGGCGTCCACGGCGGTGGAGCCGTACGACTGCACGTACGTGTTGCGGGACGGGTCGAACCCCTGCGACTCGATCTCGGCGCGGATCTTCTCCCGCAGGGCCTCCCAGCGGTCGACCGGTCCGTCGAGTCCGTGGTCGCGGACCGCCTGGATCGCGCGGTCGAGGGCAGCCCACATCATGACCCGTGAATGCGTGAACGCCCGAGGCTCGCCGCGGATCTCCCAGATGCCGTGGTCGACGTCGTCCCAGTGCTCCTCGACGAAACTCATGAGCGCCCGCTGCAGCGGCCACGAGAAGGCATCCTCGGTGACGCCGGCCTCCCGGGCTTCGTGGAGCGCGACCATGACCTCGCCGATGACATCGCCTTGGAACTGGTCGACCGCGGCATTCCCCACGCGCACCGGCGAAGCGCCCTGGTACCCCGGTAGCGACGACAGCTCGCGTTCCGGAAGGTACCGCTCGCCCGCGAGTCCGTACATGGTCTGGATGTCCGCGGGATCGCCGGCGATGGCGCGCAACAACCAGTTGCGCCAGTTCTGGGCTTCGCTGACGTAGCTGTGGGTGAGGAACGCGCTGAGCGTCAGCGCCGCGTCACGCAGCCAGACGTAGCGGTAGTCCCAGTTGCGCTGGCCCCCGAACTGCTCGGGCAGGCTTGTCGTCGCCGCGGCCACGATCCCGCCCGTCTCCTCGTCGGTGAGCGCGCGCAGGACGAGCAGCGACCGCATCACGTGGTCGTAGTACGGACCCTCGTGGCTGTACCGCGATGCCCAGTCGCGCCACCAGCGGATCGTCTCCTGGTAGGCGGCGTCGGCGTCGATCGGGCCGGGCGCGTCGCGATGGGACTGGAACCACGTCAGGGACACGTCGACGGTCTCGCCTTCGTGGATCACATACGTCGCCGCGTGATGTCGCTCGCCCGCTTCGAGCGCTGGTCCGCGTCGCACGAGCGCGTCCGGACCGGCGATGGCCACGAGGGCGACAGCCGCACCCTCCTCGACGCGCCGGACCCATGGAAGGGCGCTGGCGTAGCCGAAGCGCATCCGGAGCTCCTCGACCACCTCGACCTTTCCGCGTACACATCGGAGGCGCCGCACGATGTTGGAGAGGTGGTCGCCGTGGGGCATGAAGTCGACGACGTCCAGCTCTCCGGTATCCGTCACCCAGTGCGTGACCAGCACGAACGTGCCGTCCACGTAGTGCCGGGTCGCGGTGGCCTCGGCGTCGGATGGCGCGATCGACCAGTGCCCGTGCTCCTGGTCGCCGAGCAGGGCTCCGAAGACCGACGGGGAGTCGTACCGTGGCAGGCAGAGCCAGTCGATGCTGCCGTTCCGACCGACCAGCGCCCCGGTATGGCAGTCGCTGATCAGTGCGTAGTCCTCGATCGGCAGACTCATGGATTCATCTTGCGTGGCAGGCCCAACCCGGACCTCCGTCACGCTGTCGCACCGATAGGCTGACGCCATGACTTCCACGCTGATTCTGCTCCGCCACGGCGAGAGCGAATGGAACGCCAAGAACCAGTTCACCGGCTGGGTCGACGTCGACATCAACGAGAAGGGCATCGGCGAAGCCAAGCGCGGCGCCGAGCTGCTCAAGGCCGAGAACCTGCTGCCCGACGTGGTGCACACGTCCGTCCTGCGGCGCGCGATCCACACCGCCTACCTCGCGCTCGACGGCTGCGATCGTCACTGGATCCCGGTGAAGCGTTCGTGGCGCCTCAACGAACGTCACTACGGTGATCTGCAGGGCAAGAACAAGGCACAGACGCTCGAGCAGTATGGCGAGGAGCAGTTCATGCTCTGGCGCCGCTCGTACGACACCCCGCCGCCCCCCATCGCAGCCGGCGGTGAGTTCTCGCAGTTCAACGACCCGCGCTACGCCGATCTGCCGAGTGAGGCGCGGCCGCTCACCGAGTGCCTCGCCGACGTCGTCGAGCGCATGCTGCCGTACTGGTACGACGCGATCGTGCCGGACCTGCGTCTCGGCCAGGTCACCTTGGTCGTAGCTCACGGCAACTCGCTGCGCGCCCTCGTGAAGCACCTCGACGGCATCTCCGACGCCGACATCGCCGGGCTGAACATCCCGACGGGCATCCCGCTGCTGTACGAGCTCGACGACGATCTGCGTCCCGTGACCCCGGGTGGTCGGTACCTCGACCCGGATGCCGCCGCGGCCGCCATCGAAGCCGTGAAGAACCAGGGCAAGAAGTAGGCGCCGGCTCCATGGTCCGGCTGTGGGAGCGCAGCAGGGCCGCCGAGACAGTGCTGGGGCTCACCGGGCTCTTGGCCTTCCCGGTCACCGCCATGCTGCTCGGCTGGCTCTACCTCGCCGTGCATTCAACTCGCGGCCGCGTCGGGTTCTCCGGCGAGGGCGTGCTGCTCGTCGTGGGGATCCTGCTCGGCGCGTGCGCGGTGACGGCGATCGTGCACGAGGCGGTCCATGCGCTGGCCATGCTGCTGGTCGGCCACAAGCCGCGCATCCGCTTCGAGACGACCCCGTTCCCGCTGCTCAGCCTCGACCGTCAGGAAGCGCCGTACGGTCGGGCGCGATTCCTGGTCGTCGAGCTGGCACCTGCCGTCCTTGTGACGGCGGCGCTGGTCGTGGGCGTCGCCATCGGGCCGTACGCGGGGTGGCTGATCGTGCCTGCGGCGTTCCACCTGACCGCGTCGAAGATGGACATCGCGTACAGCATCGTCGTCCTGCGGCAGCCGGCCGGCACGCTGTGCCGTATCGGCGAGAACGGTCTAGAGCTCACGGAGCCACTGGACTACGAGATCCCCTGACGTCCGCACAACCTTTCGGGTTCCCGCACAACCCGTGTGACCCCTTTCGCACGCCATAAGGGTTGTGCGCGGCCGGGAAGTTGTGTTTATCCACAGGCCCTGGTGGTATCCACAGATCACATTTCGTGCTGGCGCACCTCGGGTACGGGCTCGAGGCTGGGTACGTGATCAGCACCAGGAAGAGCCTTCTTGCCGATGGGTACACGCCGGCCCTGCTCAAAAAGAGTCTAAGAGACGGCGATCTCGTACGACTCCGGCGTGGTGTGTACGAGCAGCGCACGCCTCTCGCATCCGAGCCCGAGGCACAGCACCGGCGCCAGATCGTCGCCAGTACGTTGCTGTCCGGCTACGTGGTCAGCCACGCCAGTGCTGTCGTCCTGCATGGCCTGCCGATCGGTGACGCCGACATCCGCGAAGTACATGTCTCACGTATCGGCCCCGGGCGTGGAGGGGATCGCCATCGCGCCGGGCGGCAAGTACATGTCGCCCGCCTGGAACCGGAGTTCTGTACGACGGTCGACGACATCCCCGTCACCACCGTGGCGCGTAGTCTCGTCGACCTGGCACGGACCGCGGGCAGGCGTACGGCGGTCTCCGCGGGCGATGCGGCGCTGCACGGCAAGCTCTGTACGACAGAAGACCTGGCACAAGCCCTCGAGGTGGTCCGGGGCCGTCCGGGTGCCGACCAGGCGCGGTGGTCCCTCGCCCTGTGCGACGCGCGGTCGGAGAGCCCGGGCGAGACGTGGACCCGGCTCCTCCTGCGTGAAGCCGGTCTCCCGTCGACCGACCTTCAGATTTCGATCTTCGACGAGTCCGGCCGCTTCGTCGGATGCGCGGACGGAGGGATTCCCCAGTGGGGAGTGCTGTGGGAGTACGACGGCGTGGCGAAGTACGACACGCTGCTGAAGCCCGGTCAGACCGCCCTCGACGCCGTACTCGCCGAGAAGCGCCGCGAGGGCCGGTTCGTGGAGTTGGGGTGGCTCGTGATCCGAGTCATCAACACCGATCTCAGGCCACCGGGCCCCCTGGTACGGCGATTCTCGGAGGCCGCCGCGAGGACCCGGCGTCCCGGCTGGCAACCCCCGCGAGGGTCGTACGGGATTGCGTCCCCCTCAGGCCCCGCCCGCACAACCCTTCGGGCTTCCGCACAACCCGTCTGACCACATTTTCGCGCCACAAAGGTTGTGCGCGTCCGGGGTCAGGCCTTCGGCCACTGATCGCCTTCTGGGGCGCTGCCCGTCGTGAGGTAGATGACGCGGCTGCCG
>Ga0208079_1000890_pt1 | contig 16207 bp, 18 predicted proteins | sample NGESurdeep092012_5_FD_184474 | JGI IMG/M metagenome (GOLD analysis project Ga0208079, IMG submission 184474) | Arctic peat soil microbial communities from Barrow, Alaska - NGEE Surface sample 210-2 deep-092012 (SPAdes) | ecosystem: Environmental > Terrestrial > Soil > Wetlands > Peat ... | reverse complement strand
TCGACGCGTTCGATTCGATGGTGGGCGGTAGAGGACTTGAACCTCTGACCTCATGCATGTCAAGCATGCGCTCTAACCAACTGAGCTAACCGCCCGATGCGAGGCGGAACGATAACACCGCCGTCCCGGGCCCGCCCGGGCGGCCCTCAGCACGAGCGGTCCAGAGCACGGACGATGATCGCCAGGCCGATCAGGATGATCAGGAGCGGCCCCACCTGGATGCTGACACCGTAGACGCTGCCGAGGCCGGAGAACAGGGCAACTGTCCCCAGGATGACGGTGAACCAGCTGATCCGGATCCCCATCAGGAGCCGGACGGCGTTGAGGCCCAGCATGATGACGCCGGCGCCGATCAGCCAGGTTCCCTCGGGAAAGGACTTGAGCAGGGCGAAGCCGCCCAGCATGATCAGGAAAAGGCCCCAGCTGACCGTCTCGAGCCGATGGTTCAGCTCGCGCCTGACCGGGGTCATGCCGCTCGTCACGTGCGTCCTCCGTGGGTTGATCCGGGCGAGGATACCGCGCCGAGCCCATCCCGGGCTGCGTCTCAGGCGGGGTCCGCGAGCAACGCCCGGAGTCCCCCGATCTCCAGCCCGGCGCCCAGCCCGAGCGCGAGCGCGACGCGGGCCTGGACCGGCGTGAGCGAGCCGGCCATCAGGGCGCCGGCACGTTGCCACGTCGCCCCGCCCCCGGGGAACGCGTAGAACGGCCCGACGGGACCGGCGCCCGTGCGGCTGGCGAGCGCGACCGGGATCCCCGCCGCCATCGCGTCCGTTGCCGCACGCAGGAGGTCCGGATGAGTGTTTCCCGAGCCAGTCGCGGCCACCACGATGGCCCGGGCGCCGCCCGCGATCGCGCGATCCAGCGCGCGGCCATCGGTATCCAGGGCGGCAAGGACGATCTCGATGGGGCCGCCGGCCGCGGTGGGCGCAGGGTGAACGTGCCGGCGTGGTCCGCGCGGGCGCAGGGCCACTCGCCGCTCCCCCACCCGCCCGAGCGGCCGGCCGCCGCGACTCGCGAAGGCATCCAGCGCGCTGCTGTGGCGTTTCGCCACGTCGTCAGCCGCGATGACGCGCCTACCCAGGACGACGAGCACGCCTGCTCCCCGGGCCGCCGGGTGGACCGCGACCCGGACGGCGGCGCGCAGGTTCGCCGGGCCGTCCCAGCCGGGCTCGCTCGCGTTGCGCATGGCACCGGTCACGACGACCGGTCGGGAATCGCCATGACAGAGATCCCAGCCGAAGGCGGTCTCCTCCAGCGTGTCGGTCCCCTGCACCACGACGACGCCCGAAAGGCCGGGGTCCGCCAACGCCGCATTGATGGCGCCCCCGATCGCGAGGACGTCCGCGAAGGAAAAGTGGCTGGCCGGAGTCTGCCCACGGTCGATCGCGACGACCTCCGCGACGTCATCGATGCCGGGAACCAGCGCGAGGATCTCCGCGCCGGCGAGGGTCGGGACCGCCCCGCCCGCCGCCGAATCGACGGTCATGCTGATCGTGCCGCCGGTGAAGATGACCGCCACCCGGCGGCGCGGATGCCGGCCGCGGCTCACGGTTCGTCCGGCGATGGGCCGGGGATCAGGAGCTCCTCCTCGACGCCGGGCAGCGGCATCCGCTGTTGCCGCCCTCGCAGGAGGATGGAGCCGACGCCGCTCAACCCGACCAGGCAGGCGGCGGCGAGGAGCACCGGCGCGGTGCCCAGGGCGTCCGAGACGTATCCGACGATGATGATCGGCAGGAAGCTGCCGATCGAGACGAGCGTGTTCAGGATCCCGAAGACGCGGCCGCGGACATCCTCCGGGATCACCTCCTGCATCTCGGTCTGGGCCGGGATCGCGATCGCCGCGTAGGCGATCCCGGCGATGAACGCGATCGCCACGACGACCGCGAGGACCGACACGAGCGCGGACGCATCCAACACCGGCTGGGCCGCGCTGAGACGCTGGAGCATCTCGCTGATCGGGTTCGCGATCGTGATCAGGACCAGGCAGATCCCCAGCGTGACGAGCCCGACCTCGATCGTTCGGCGGCGCGGGACCAGGGTTCTGATCGCGTTGACCAGGAGCACCCCTGCGACGACGCCGAACCCCAGTGGAAGGACCACGACCACGAAGTCCTTGGACGTCAGGTTCAGCACGTGGACGGCGAAGCCGGGCCCCAGCGCACCGAGGACGCCCACGATCGACGCGGCCACGCCCAGGTAGGTCAGCGCCCAGGCAACCGTCGGGTTTGCGCGGACGTACGCGATCCCCTCGCCGAGCTGGCCGATCACCGAGCCGACCGCCGCCCCCGCGTCGTGCAGGGTGTCGTGGCCGGCCGGAAGCGGCAACGGCGGTGCCGGCGCCAGCGTCCAGCAGAGCCCCGCCGAGACCAGGTACAGGACGGCCACCACGCCGATCAGGAGCGTCGGACCGGCGATCGCGACCACGAGCGGCCCGAGGAGCGCGTAGCCCAGCGCAAATGCCGCGTTCAGCGTCAGCGTGAAGATCCCATTCGCCGCCGTCAGCTGGTCGCGCGGCACGACCAACGGGATCACGCTGAGCTCGGCCGGCGCGAAGAACGTCGTCGCAATGGAGACCATCAGGTTGAGCAGGAGGATCACGCTCACGTTCGTGCCCACGAGCGCGAGGAGGAGGAAGAGGGCCGCGCGCACGAGGCTCGTCGCCACGAGGACCAGGCGGCGGTCGAACCGGTCGACGTACACGCCCGCGAGCGCGCCGAAGATGACCGCCGGCGCAAGGAAGCTGATGAGCAGGACGGAGACCGCGCTGCTCGAGCCGGACGCCGTGAAGACCAGGACCGACAGGCCGTACAGGACCATGTTGCCGCCCACCTGGGTCGCCACCTGCGAGAGCCAGAGGATCAGGAACGGCCGGTTCCGGAAGACCGCGAGCGCGGGGGATGGTTCCTCCGCCATACCGGGGCGCCCGTTCACGACACGCTGTCCTCCGGGCCACGGGCGTTGAATGCGACCAGCCGGCGCTCGACCTGGCGGCGCTCGACGAGGATCCGCCGTCCGCAGGTCGTGCAGCGCAGCCCGAGATCCGCCCCCAGGCGGTCCACGTCCCAGGTCCGGCCACCGCACGGGTGCGGTCGACGAAGCTCGATCCGATCGGCGAGACGGAACGGGACGGGCGCGATCATGGGGTCACGGTTGCATACATCGGGCGCGAGGGTAGCATCCGGCGGCCTCGGGCCGCCGGACACTCGCGCCGGCCGGCGATGCGACGCGACCCCGCGGCCCGGATCAGAGGCGTGGCTTCGCGACGCGGGGTGCCAGGTCGCGCGCCGTCGCGGGCACGAGGAGTTGGTCGGCCGGCGTCACGTCGATCCCGAGGCCCGGGTTCGTGGCCAGCTCCTGCGCCACGAGCCCACCGGCTCGGGTGAGCGTCCCGGTCATCGTGGCGGCATTGCCGATCGCAACGACCTCCAGCGGATCCTCGAGAAGCGTGTCCTCGACGGAGACGGCACCGGGCGGCCCGCCCGCGATCGTTGCCGGGACGACGCGGACCCCGCCGACGGCGATTGCCTCCGCGCCTGCGTTCCGGAGCTCGTTGAGCAGGTCTGCGAGAACCTTGGAGGTGGCAGGCCCGCGAAGCACCACCCGCACGCCCTGGCCCTCGGCCGCGTCAACGCCCGACCAGATCCGGATCCGAACCAGGTCCGCGCGAAGTTGGCCAGCCGATGTGTCGCCGCGCGCCTGTGCCGCCACGATCGACTCCAGCTGGCGGCCCAGGTCCGCCACCTCGCTGCGGAGCTGGTCGTTGCGGGTGCTGACGTTCGCCACGAGCAGCGTCAGGTCCTGGGCGGACCGGTCCTCCAGGCCGGTCCCGCCCGCCTGGCTCCGGACCTGGGTGACGACAAGGAATCCGAGTAACAGGGCGACGATTGCGAGGGCGATCTGGCTGCGGGGGCTGCGCACCTATGGGTTCGCCGAAGGTGCCGGGGAGACCGGCGGTTGGGCGTAGCGGATCGTCACGGAGCCCGCGTAGGCGGGCACCACGAGATCGGCTGGTTGCGCGATCGCGAGCCGGATCCCGTTCTGTCCGGCACGCGAGGCGACGAAATCCACCCAGCTGGCGGAGGCGGCCAGCTGCGCGTACAGGTCCGCCGGCCCCACCGCCTTCACCTGGTACGGCGGCGCAAGGTAGGCGGAGTTCACGAGCAGGGACCCGCCGATGTCGATGATCGACGTGGTCGAGACTACGCGCTCGTCGTTGACCGCCACGGCCTCCGCTCCCGCAAGCCAGAGCTCCTCGACGACGGTCCGGACGTCGCGGCCTGTGACGAGGAGGTCGGCCCCGCCGGCCGATTGGGAAACCTGCAGGGCATCCTCGAGCTGGACGACGGTGCCACTGCCCTGGAGGGCGGTGAGGCCGGCCGACAGCCGCGCCTGGAAGAGCGCGTCGTTGAGCTGCTTGGCGATCGCGTCGCTGCCCTGCGTGCCCGTCTCGGCGTTGGTGATCCGGCTGCGCAGGTCCAGGATCTGCGCCTGGAGCGCCTTCTGCTGAGCCTGGAGGTCGGTCACGGTCTGGATGAGCGGCGCCCGCTCCTGGGACGTGTACTGAACCCGGGGCATCTCCGACCGGAGCTGTACCGCGATCAGGAAGCCGAGCGCGACGAGGGCGACGAAGAGCGTGATCTGCCAGGTTGGGGTCGATCGCATCCGCGCCCCAACGCCGCTCATCGGGCGGCCTCCGGCGGGTCCCGGTCGGGCGCGCCCGCAGCACGCAGCGTGCGTCGGCGCCGGACGTAGCCAAGCAGGCCGCCCACGCCGAGCCCGGCCGCCGCAATCGCGAGCAGGATGGGCCCGCCGGATACGCCGCCGGCGCTCGTCGCGCCCCCATCCGACGTCGATGGGGAGACAGCGAAGCCGGACGGCGCTGCGCCCGGGGCGGGCGAGGGGGCCGTGCCATCCCAGCCCGGCGGCAGCGGTCCCGTCGGCGCGGGCTGGGGCCCGTACCGCGTGGGGGCGGTCGCAGCCAGACCGGCGAGCCAGGCCGCTTCGAACCCCGGCACGTCCACGCCGATCGCCGCCGAGAACGCCTCGTCGTCGGTCCGGCCAGCAGCGTACGAGCGGATCAACGACACCAGGCGGTCCTTGCCGTACGTCCGAACGAAGAAGTCGACGGCCGAGACGCTCTCCCCGTAGGCCAGGAGGAACCCGTCAGCGGTGGTCGGGAACTGGCCGTCCAGCGCCGCGAGCGACAGCAGGCTGCGCTGCCGGACCGCCCCTTCGACGGCGGCGCGCCAGGACGCCGTATAGCCCTCGGAGAGGTAGACGGCGAGCCCCTCGTTCAGCCAGCGAGGCGGGAAGTGATACGGGTTCAGCACGGCCGTGTTGAAGACAAGGTGGGTCAGCTCGTGCGGGATGACCACGTCGACCCAGGGATCGCCGACGGCGCTCGGCTCGATCAGGGCGAAGAGCGTCCGGATGTCCGCGTGGGCTTCGCCGCCGACGTTCTCGCGCGTACCGGGTCCCAGCGCGTCGTAGAACGGCGCCTGGGCCGCGTAGACGAAGAAGTCGATGGGATCCGTCTCCCGCACGCCCAACAGGTCGGCCGCCTGCTTCACGCCCTTCTCCCCGACCGCAAGCGCGCGCCGCGCGAACGCATCCGAGCCCTCGTACCAGTGGATCCGGACCAGGGTGCCAGTGAGCGTTTTCCAGGCGAATCGCGTATCCGTGTAGAGAACGGTGACTGGCGGGCCCTCCACCGGGTCGCCCACCGTCGGCGTGATGCGCCACCGCGCCACCAGGGGCGTGTTCGGCACCAGGTGGCCGTCCGTGGCCACTGACCAGCCGCCCCGCAGCGTCAGGGCCCCGCTGCCCGATGGGACCGGAATCTCGTGAACGAGCGGCCCGAGCGCGGTGGGGAACGTGATCAGCAGCTCGGTCCGGCGGATCGTCCCTCCGACCGTCACCGGCTGCACGAACGTGACACCCGTGCCGTAGACCGACGTTGCCGACGGTGTCCCAAACGAGACGTCGGCGGCCCGCACCCCGGGCGCGGCGAGCCCGAGGGCGAGCCCGAGCGAGGCGACCAGCGCGGAGAGCACGCGCGCCGGGCGTCGTGGCGTCACGGCGTTCCCCCAGCCCACGCCATGCCGGCGATCCGCAGGATCCCCAGGCCGTTCGTCTGCGCGCCCTGGAGCCCCGTCCGGCTGAGCGCAAAGCTGGCGCCATAGGCGGCCGGCACGACCGGCACCTCGTCCCGGACGATCGCCTCCGCTTCGTCGTATGCGGCGCGAACGGTCGACGGGTCCTCGCTTCCGCCCGCGCGGGCGATCGCGGCGTCGAACGACGCGGATGCCCACCCGCCGTAGTTGTTCGGCTCGCCGCCGCCGAGCAGGATCCCCAGGAAGTCGTTCGGCGAGGGGTAGTCTGCGACCCACCCGAGCGCCCAGAACCGCGGCCCGTCGGCGCTGCCGAGCCGGCTGAAGAAGTCCGCGAAGTCGACCGCCTCGTAGCGCACCGTGACGCCCAGGTTCGCGTGGAGCTGGTCGATGATCCCGGCGTCGTACCCGCTCCCGGCGTCGACGAGCGTGATCACCGGAAAGGCGGCCGGGTCCGCGTAGCCCGCCTCGGCGAGGAGCCGCTTCGCGGCCGCTGGATCGAACGCCGGCAGGAAGTCGCCATCACTCCGGCCCGGGATGCCGGGCGGGACCATGCCCGTGGCCGGCAGCGCGCCGTTCCCGTCCGCAAGCCGCACGACGCGGCGCCAGTCCACCGCCTGCGCGAACGCGCGCCTGACGCGCGGGTCATCGAATGGCGCCCGGCGAGTGTCGAAGCCGTAGTAGGTGACCGCGAGGTCGGCGAACGAGCGGAGCTGCGGCCCGAGGTCCCGGTCGTAGCCGATCCACGAGGCGTCATCCGGGCCGACCGGCGTCCAATCAAGCGTGCCCGCGCCGAAGACGTCGACGGGCGACTTCCCGCCGAGGTCCGTGACAAGCGTTACCCGCGACAGCGCGGGCGGCCCGCCCCAGTAGTGGACGTTGGCCGTGAGCTGCAGCTCCGTCGACGTGCGCCCCGCGAGGACGTAGCCGCCCGAGGCGACGAACCCGGCTCCGGCGTCGAGGGCCGTCCGATCCCGGCCCACCCCGGGCGGGACCACCGCAAGCGACGGACTCGCCGCGATCGCCGGGAAGTCGCCCGCGGGACGCGTCAGCCGGACCTCGAACAGCAGCCCGTCCGCGTGCAGGCCGACGGTCGTCGGGTCAGTGGATCCTCCGCTCGCGTAGGCGCGGGCACCGACTACGTCGTACAAAAGCGCCGCCAGCGGCGAGGGTGCAGCCGGATCCAGGACCCGGAGCCAGCTCCGCGCGACATCGTTGGCGGTGATCGGTGTCCCGTCGGAGAACGCGAGGCCTTCGCGAAGCGTGAAGTCGACCGTCCGGTTGCCGTCCTTGAACGTCCAGCCGGCGGCAAGCGCCGGGCGGGGCGCCAGGCTTCCATCGATCGCCGTGAGGCCTTCGAACAGCTGGGCGATCACAGCCGCGCTGCCGGCATCGCCTGCGGCGGCGGGATCGATCGTCGCCGGGGCCGACATCGCGAATCTCGTCTCGCGGTCGGCGGCGCGCACCAGGCCGCCAGGCGCCGCCAGCACGAGGCCGGCGACCGCGACGAGCCCGGCGATACCGAGAATCAGGCCACGGCCGGTCGAGCCGATCCAGCGTGTTCGGGGTGCCTGCGAATCCATCGGGCCGAGTATAGGTCGAGCTCCGGTTATGTCCGGTCAGCGGGCATGGTCGAATGGGTCACCCGTCCGCGTCACGCTGGCGACGTGCCTCGTAGAAGAGGATGGCGGCGGCGGCGGCGACGTTGAGCGAATCGGCGCGGCCCCGCATCGGCAGCCGCACCGCGGTCATGTCGCTGCCCGACCACTCGGCCGTGAGCCCGTGCGCCTCGCTCCCGAGGACCAGTGCGACCGGGCCCGTCAGATCCACGTCCGTGTAGGGCACGCTCCCGTCGACGCGCGCCACGACGACTCGCAGCCCGCGGTCACAGAGCCAGGCCAGGACGTCGGCGGTCGTCGCGACCGCGAGCGGGAGCGTGAAGACGGTACCCAGCGATGCACGCACGGCGTTCGGGTTCCATGGATCGGCGGCGGCGGAACCGCCCGCGGCGATCAGCGCGTCCAGCCCCGCTCCGTCCGCGCTCCGGCAGACCGCGCCCAGGTTGCCCGGCTTCTCCACGTCCTCCAGGACGCCGACGAGGGGCGCGGTCGCCGGCAGGCCCAGGCCCGCGAGTGAGGTCCCGGGCGCGGTCGCGACGGCCACGATCCCGCTCGCACGCTCCCCGTAGGCCAGTCGGGCAAGCAGGTCCCGCGCGACCGGCACAAGCGGCACGCCGAGGCTGGCCGCACGGGCCGCGACCGCGGCGACTTCCGGATCCGGGGAGGGTCCCGCCACCACGAACGCCTCCACGAGCGTCACTCCCGCGTCGAGCGCGCGCGCCACCTCGCGCGCCCCGTCAACCAGGAGCCGCCCGGTTCGAACGCGGTCGCGTCGATCACGCAGCGCGGCCGCGGCACGGAGGCGCGGGTTCGCGGCGCTGGTAAGCGCGCGCGGCGCGCGGTCGTCGGTCATGGTCCCCACCGAATCGCGAGGCCGGCCGGGAGCTGCCGGCCGTCAGGGCGACGGACGCCGAGCGGGACCACCTCCGCGCGACGCGCGAGCATTTCGCCGAAGGCGCCAGCGATCCCTGCGCGGAGCTCGGCGGCCTCGAACCCGGTGGTGTGCGCGGTCAGGATGAAGAACGCCGGCGCCGGGCCGGTCAGCGCCGCGCACCCGGCGAGCAGCCCGGCCAGGTCCGCTTCCATCCGCCATGCCGTGCCCCCGCGGGGCGCGTGCCCGTAGGTCGGAGGATCCAGCACGACTCCGTCGTAGCGGCGGCCGCGGCGCGCCTCCCGGGCCACGAAGGCCCGGGCATCCTCCACGATCCACCGGACCGGCGCGTCGTCGAGACCTGCGCGCGTCGCGTTCCGGCGCGCCCACGCCACGGCCGGCCGCGAGGCATCCACGTGCGCAACCCGGGCGCCGGCGCGTGCGAGTGCGAGCGTCGCGAGTCCCGTGTACGCGAAGAGGTTGAGGATCTCGGGCGGGCGGGCCAGGCGCGTACCGGCGGCCCGGGCACGGTCGGCAGCCCAGGCGGCTGGCTCTGCGTGCTCGGGGAATAGGCCCACCTGGCCGGCCGGTGTCGGGCGGAGCTCCAGGCGCAACCCATCGACCACCACGTCCCACGCCGACGGGAGAGCGCCCGCCGGGTCCCAGCCGGCCAGGTCGTCGGCTCCGGCAGCGCGGCCGAATCGCGCGGACGCCGTGGTCCAGGCCCGGGGGTCGAGGACCGGCACATCGGCCACGCCAGGCGCGGGGCGATCCACGATCACGGCCCCGAACCGGTCGAGGCGCCGGCCGTCACCGAAGTCGAGCAGCGCGTAGTCCGTCGCGTGGGGATCCACCTGCCGATCGTACAGGTCCGCCCGGGCCGGGGTCGGCGCCGGAGGCGCGGCCTGGTCGGCACCAGGGTGGGCGGCTTCTTCGCCGCGCCCGGCCGGAGGCCGTCCGCGGGCCGCCGGCAGCGTAGGATGGCCGCGTGGTGACCCGGATCGACCTCAACGCGGACGTTGGCGAGAGCCTCGGGCCGTGGCCGATGGGCCCCGACGAAGCGCTGATCCCGCTCGTCACGTCGGTCAACGTCGCGTGCGGCTTCCACGCCGGCGATCCGCTCACGATCCGGCGGACGGTCCGCCTGGCCCTTGACGCCGGGGTCGCGGTGGGGGCCCACCCCGGCTACCCAGACCTCGTGGGCTTCGGCCGCCGGGACATGGATCTCGCGGACGACGAGCTCGAGGCCGCGGTCCTCTACCAGGTCGCTGCCCTCGCCGGCATCGTGCGGGCCGAGGGCGGGCGCCTCGCCCACGTGAAGGCCCACGGCGCCCTGTACAACCGGGCCGCGACGGATCCGGGCGTGGCCGTCCCGATTGCGCGGGCAGTCGCCAGCCTCGATCCGGAACTCCGGCTCGTCGGTCCACCCGGGTCCGCGCTGCTCGCCGCCGGGATCGCGGCCGGCCTGGCCTGCGTGGCGGAGGGGTTCGCCGACCGCGCGTACGAGGCCGACGGCACGCTGCGCTCGCGCCGGCTTCCCGGCGCGCTCCTCGACGACCCCGATCGGGCCGCCGCCCAGGCCCTCGGCATCGCGCGAGACTCCCGGGTCACGACCTTCGACGGGACGCTCATCTCGGTGTCGGCCGCGACGCTGTGCATCCACGGCGACACGCCGGGTGCCGTCGCGATCGCGGCGGCGGTACGCGACGCGCTCGCGACGGCCGGCATCGAGGTCCGCCGGCCGGATGGCTGAACCCGCGCCGCGTGGGCCGGTCCGGATCGAGCGCTTCGGGGAGGCCGCGCTCCTCGTCGTGCTCGGCGATCGTGTGGATGCGGCGGTCAACGACCGCGTCCGCCGGCTGACGGCCCGGCTGGGCGTCCGGGCGGCCCACATGGCCGGCCTCGGAGCGCCGGTCCCCGCCTACGCGAGCGTCCTCCTTCCGTTCGACCCGCTGGTGCTCGAGGAGGCCGCGGTGCGGGACATGATCGCCGTCGCGCTCGACGCGGCCGGCGGCCCCAGCATGACGGCGGACCGCACAGGCATCATCAGCGTGCCGGTCCGCTACGGCGGACCGGACGGGCCGGACCTCGCCGAGGTGGCCGCCCGGACGGGGCGCTCGGAGGCTGACGTCGTGCGGCTCCACGCGGCCGTGGAGTACCGCGTCTTCTGCATGGGATTCGTGCCGGGGTTTCCCTACCTCGGGCTGGTCCCGAAAGAGCTGGCGCTTCCGCGACGAGCAACTCCGCGGCTCCACGTGCCCGCCGGGAGCGTTGCGATCGCCGAACGCCAGACTGGCATCTACCCCGCCGACACGCCCGGCGGCTGGCACCTCATTGGACGGACCGACCTCCCGGCCTGGGACCCGCGGCGCGAGCCTCCGGCCCTCCTCGAGCCTGGTGCCCGCGTCCGCTTCGTGCCGGTCTGAGGCCGTGCTCGCGGTCGTCGATCCGGGTCCTCTCCTGACGATCCAGGACGCCGGTCGTCCGGGCCTGGGTCGCCTGGGCGTCCCGCCGTCGGGCGCCTGCGACTGGTGGGGACTCGCCGTCGCGAACCTGCTCGTCGACGCCGCGCCGGGCGCCGCGGCCCTCGAGGTGACCTTCGGCGGGTGCACCCTGGAGGCCATCGAGACCTGTGTCGTGGGGTTGGGCGGCGCGGACCTCGGGGCGGAACGGGACGACGGGCGCCCACTTCGGCGCGGCACGGCCCACCGGGTCCCCGCTGGCGCCCGGATCCGGTTCACCGGGGCGGAGCGTGGAATGCGCGCCTACGTCGCGCTCGCCGGAGGGATCGCCGTCGGGGCGTGGATGGGATCGGCGTCGACGTACGCACCGGGAAGGCTGGGCTTCGCGGACGGCCGGGCGTTGCAGGCGGGCGATCAGCTGGCCCCGCGGCGCCCTGGAGACCTCGATGCGGTCGGCAGCGTGTGGCCCGTCCGGCTCGCCCCGTACCCGGCCGACAAACGCGGCCCGCTCGGGATCGTCACGGGACCCGATCTTGACGCTGCGCCCGATGGCGCCCTGGAGGCACTCGTGGCCGCGGCCTGGCGCGTCTCGACGTCCAGCGACCGGATGGGCCTCCGCCTGGACGGCCCGTCCCTGGGGCCCGGGAACGAGATCGTGTCGCACCCGCTCCTGCCCGGCGCGGTCCAGCTGCCGCCCGACGGGCGTCCGATCGTCATACTCGTCGACGGGCCGACCATCGGCGGCTACCCGGTGCTCGGCGTGGTGCCGGCGGCGGACCTTCCCCGGCTTGGGCAGCTCCGGCCGCGCGACGAGGTCCGGTTCACGCCGCTGGACGCCGAGGCGGCCCGCGCGCAATCGCGCCGACAACATGAGCTACTGGATCGTGCCGCGGCGACCCTGCGCGCGGACGCCATCTGGCTCCGGCTGGCGGACCGCGCCGGGGGGTGAACCGGCAGCAGGCACACCGGCGGTCGGGCAAGCCGCGCTGGAGCCCCGGGGGAAGCCGGCCATCCCCTCCCGCGAGCGGCGCTGCGGCACGCGCAGCGGCACGCGCGGCGACCGGATGGGCCGGGGTCCTCTGGAGCAGCGCAATTCGCGGATCGCGTCAGCGTGACCCGCCAGGCGAGGCCACCTGCGCCGCGATCTCCTCGAGGGTCGGCATGCCCGCCTGAGCGCCGACCGCCAGGGTCGACAGGGCCGCGCCGGCCATCGCCCAGTCCAGGGACTCTCGGAGCGGCGTGCCCGCAGCCAGTCGGGCGGCGAAGATGCCGTTGAACGCGTCGCCGGCCCCGGTCGCATCGATCGAGTGGACGCGGTATGGGGCGAGCTTGAGTGTTTCACCTGCCTCGACGAGCAGCGCGCCATCATCGCCGAGGGTGATGATGACCGGCGCTGAGGTCGCCTCCGAAAGCCGTCTGGCCGCCATGGTCGGGTCCTCGGCGCCGGTCAGCTGAGCGGCCTCGCCTTCGTTCGGGGTAAGGATCGGCCGCAGGGCGAGGAGCGCGGCAGGGATAGGCCGAGCCGGAGCCGGGTTGACCATCACCACCAGGCCGCGTTCGGCGGCCCATTCGCCGGCGGCTACGAGTGCTTCGTCGGGAACCTCGAACCCGAGCAGGCACACTCCCCCGCGCGCTGGCCGGACGCGCCCCAACGCGGCCCGAACGAACGCAGCATCAAGCCGGGCGTTCGCGCCCGAGGCAACCGCGATCTGGTTCTCGCCTCGCGCGTCGACGACGATCAGGGCTACGCCGGTCGGTACGGCGGCGAGGGTCGCGAGCCCGTCGTCATCGATCCCCTCGGCGCGGAGCGCAGCTCGTGCGGATCGCCCGATGTCGTCGTCTCCGACGGCGCCGACGAAGCGGACGCGGGCGCCGGCACGGGCAGCCGCGACGGCCTGGTTCGCGCCCTTGCCACCCGGTTGGCGCTCGAAGGTCCCGCCTGTCACCGTCGTCCCCGGCCCGGGCAGCCGCTCGACCCAAAGGATCAGGTCGATGTTCACGGAACCGACGATCGTGACCTCCGGCATCGTCATAACGGTGCTGCGCCAACACCCTCGAGCACGGAGATCATCACGTCGCGGGGCGCCGGTTGGCCACATCTGCCGCCTCGAATGCGGCGTTCTGCATCCGTGAGGTCGGGTTGCCCGCGACAGGATCGCCGAACAGCGCGACATAGTGCGTCACGACGCCTCCTCACCTCTGCTCAATCTCCGAGCCTGTCAGAAGGCGACCCCGGCGACGAGCACGACGTTTGCATATGGGGTGAACTCACCCGTCCGGATCGCGAACCGGCTCGTCCCTGTCCGCTGCTTCAGGACAACGTGAGGAACCCGTTCCACCTTGCAGTCGACGACCGCCTCGATCTCACCGACGAGGCCTGCTGATGTCTCCTGCGCCACGAACGCGCGATCGACGACGACCTCGGCGACAACTGCCCGCAGGACGTCGAGGAATGGTGGGCCGCCTGGGCGGTAGGCGAGATCGATCCGCGGGATGCCCGTCGGAATCGGCATTCCCGCATCACACACCAGGAACTCATCGTTGTGACCGAGTGAACCGATTGCCGCCAGCAGCACCGGATGGATCAAACCGCTCTTCTTCATGGGAGCCGCTCCGCGAATGGCCGGGGGCCGTTCGAACGGTCCCCGGCCATTCGTCCTACTTGAGGAACTTGTCGACGTTGTCCTTGTTGACGAGGGTGATCTCTACCGGAATCGACTTCTCGACCGTCTCGCCCTTCGCGACCTTCACCGCCGTCTCGACCGCCAGCTGGCCGATGAGTGCCGGCTGCTGGGCGATCGTGCCATCCATCTTCCCGTCCTTGACGGCCTTGATCGCGTCCGGTGCGGCGTCGAACCCGACGATGTGGACCTTGCCGGCGAGTCCAGCGGCTGCCACCGCCTCAACTGCACCAAGAGCCATGTCGTCGTTATGCGCGAAGAGGCCGGTCGCGTTCGGCTGTGCCTGGAGCAGGTTCTGGGCGACGGACAGGCCCTCGTCCCGCTTGAAGTTCGCCGTCTGCTTCGCGACCCGCTCGATCTTGCCGGCGGCTCCGTCGAGTGCCTGCTGGAAGCCTGTGCCGCGATCGCGCGCCGCGGACGTCCCTGCGACGCCCTCGAGCTCGATGACCTTGCCGCTGCCGCCCATGACCTTGAACAGGTACTCGCCGGCCATCTTCCCACCGGCCACGTTATCCGATGCGATGTGCGACACGACGTCGCCGCCGGTGGCGCCCCGGTCAACGGTGACCACGGGGATCTTCGCCGCGTTTGCCTTCTGGACAGACGGGACGATCGCGTCGGAGTCGACCGGGTTGAGGAGGATCACCGCGACCTTCTGGGTGATGAAGTCCTCGACCTGGCTGGCCTGCTTTGCCGCGTCACCGCCAGCATCGGCGATGACGAGCTCGACGCCGGCCGATGTGGCGGCCTTCTTTGCCCCATCGGCGAGCGTGACGAAGAAGTCGTTCTGGAAGCTCGAGATCGCGAGCCCGATCTTCGTGCCTCCGCCGCCGGCTGTGCTCGGGCTCGCCCCTCCGCCCGCCGAACTCGGCGAGGGAGAGGCGCCGCTTGAGCAGGCGACGAGACTGACTGCGACGACCGCTACTGCGATCCCCCTGAAACCTGTGGCGTGCATCCGCGTGATCCTTCCTGCATCTGTGATGCCCCCGCGTCGCCGACGTCGTCCGCTTCGCATCACCCCTTTCGTCGCCGCAGCGTGTCGGTCATGACCGCCGCGGCGATGACGGCACCGACGGCGACTTGCTGCCAGAAGCTCGACACGTTCACGAGGTTCAGCCCGTTCCGGAGGACGCCGATGACCAGCGCACCGAGGAGCGTCCTGAAGGCGCCGCCCTCGCCGCCGGACAGGCTGGCGCCCCCGATCACGACGGCGGCGATGACGTCCAGCTCGAGGCCCTGGCCGGCGACCGGCTGGGCGGAGTTCAGACGAGACGTCAGGACGAGCCCGCCGACCGCGGCGAACAGCCCGGACAGGGCGTAGACCCCGAGCTTCGTCCGGACCACCCGGACGCCCGACAGGCGCGCAACCTCTTCGTTCCCGCCAACGGCGTACGTCGCCCGGCCAAACACCGTGTTCCGGAGCACGATCGCCCCGAGGACAAAAAGCGCGAGCATGAGTCCGAGCGAGAGCGGCACGTCGAACAGCAGCTTCCCCTCGGTGATGACCCGGAACTCGGGCGGGAAGCCGGAGATTGGCCGGCCGTCGGTGACGACGAGTACGAGCCCGCGCGCAACGCTGAGCATGGCCAAGGTCGCGATGAACGGCGGAAGCCGCCCGAACGTGATGAGCAGGCCGTTCACGATGCCCGCGACGACGCCGGCCAACAGCCCGCCCAAGATCGCCAGCGGGAGGGGGAGATGTGCCTGCGCGAACGCGATCGCGAACACTGCCGAGGAGAGCGCGAGGACCGACCCGACCGACAGGTCGATCCCGCCCGAGATGATCACGAAGGTGGAGCCGAGCGCGACGATCGCGATGACCGCGATCTGCTGGCCGACGTTCGTCAGGTTGGTGAACGTCAGGAACCTGTCGGACATGAGGGTGAGTACGAAACCGAGGACGAGAAGCCCAAGGAGCGGCCCGCTTTGACTGAGCAGGTTCCGAATGCGCCCGGCCACCGGTCGCCCGGATTCAGCCGATCCAGCAGCCGCCGGTGTCTCTGACCCGGCAGCCGGCGCTTCGAGGATACGCGGCTCATCAGGCAACATCGGCTTCTCCATGGCCTACCGCGAGCGCGAAGAGCCGTTCCTGCGTTGCCTCGCGCGCGTTAACGAACCCAGCGATCCGACCCTGCCGCATGACCATGATCCGGTCGCTCATCGCGAGCACCTCAGGCATCTCCGAGGAGATAAGAACGATCGCGACGCCGGCCCCCGCGAGCTCGTTGATCACCCGGTAGACCTCGACCTTGGCGCCGATGTCGATCCCCTTGGTCGGCTCATCGAAGATGAGGACGCGGGGCCGCCCGGCGAGCCATTTCGCGATGACGATCTTCTGTTGGTTCCCGCCAGACAATGACTCGACCTGAGGGCCTGTAGCCGAATTCGCGAACTGCCTCGGTGACGAGGATCGTGTCGATTGCCCGGCTGGCCTGGAGCATGGGATCGGCCGCCAGCCGGATTG
>Ga0208079_1000888_pt1 | contig 16215 bp, 15 predicted proteins | sample NGESurdeep092012_5_FD_184474 | JGI IMG/M metagenome (GOLD analysis project Ga0208079, IMG submission 184474) | Arctic peat soil microbial communities from Barrow, Alaska - NGEE Surface sample 210-2 deep-092012 (SPAdes) | ecosystem: Environmental > Terrestrial > Soil > Wetlands > Peat ... | reverse complement strand
GGGCGTGCTCCAAAGCGCGTCCCGAGGAGTCGGGACGCGGCCGACTGAGAGTCTGCGCCACGTCTCTACACTAAATCCCGTCGCCGCCGGTGAGTGGGGCTTCCGACAGGCCCAGGCGGGCGACCGCCTCCATCCCCTGCTGCACGGTTTCGGCGCGAACCAGTTGCCCGGCCGGCACGGCTTGCCGCAAAAGCTCCCAATCCGCCGGGCCGGCGGGGGCAACGATGGCGATCAGCCCAGCCGCCAGAGCCGTGTGCACCGCCTGGCAGAGGCTTTCCGGCTGGTGGATCACGTGGACCATGTAGCCGCGGTCGAACAGGCGCCGCTCCAGAAGCCAGGCAAGGTCCACACGGTCGGGCGGCAGGCAGATGGCCAGCGGAGCGTGCCCGCGCACGGCGCGGCGCTCGGCATCCGTCACCCGTCCGGTGGCCCCTTGCGGAGCTTCCGCCTGGAGGATCATGCCCGCGCCCATGGTCTCGTTGGTGATGGGGTCGATCAGGATGAAACTGCCGGTGAAGCGATTCTGACGGTACGGGTCGAACAGCAGGGGACGCTGCGCTTCCACGCTGACCACGCCGATGCCGTTCAGTTCCAGGCCGCGCGCCGGTTGGTGTTCCAGCGTGTTGACGTCGATGCGGTAGCGGATTTCGCGTATCCGGGCCTGCGTGACCTGGGTGGTGTGTTTGATCAGGTACCCGCGGTTGGGCTCCAGCGGCTGCTGGTTCATCCACACCACGGTGGCGTCGAAGCGCCGGGCGGAGTGTGGCAGGTTGCCGGGGAGCGCCAGCATGTCGCCGCGGCTGACATCGATCTCGTCCTCCAGGCACACGGCGACCGACATGGGGGCGAAGGCCTCATCGAGTTCGCCCTCCCAGGTGACGATGGATTTCACCCGGCTGGTGCGGCCGGAGGGCAGCACGGTGATAGCGTCGCCGCGGCGCACCACGCCTGAGGCGAGCGTCCCGGCAAAGCCGCGGAAATCCAGGTTGGGACGGATGACGTACTGTACCGGGAAGCGCAGATCGGTGAGATTGATGTCGCGGGCGATGGGCACCGTCTCCAGGTGCTCGAGCAGCGCCGGACCCTGGTACCACGGCGTGCGCTGGCTGCGGTTGACGACGTTATCGCCGTCCAGCGCGCTGATCGGGATGTAGACGATGGCACTGGCCTCAATTTGGGCATCGATCTGCGCGGCGAAAGCGCAAAATTCGTCGCGAATGGCGTTGAAAACGTCCTCGCGGAACTCCATCAGGTCCATCTTGTTGACCGCCACGACGAGATGAGGAATCCCCAGCAGCGCGGCCAGGAAGGCGTGGCGGCGCGATTGCGGCAGCACGCCGTAGCGCGCATCGATCAAGATGATGGCGAGGTTGGCGGTGGAGGCGCCGGTGGCCATGTTGCGCGTGTACTGCTCGTGCCCGGGCGTATCGGCGATGATGAACTTGCGCCGCGGCGTGGAGAAGTACCGGTAGGCCACGTCGATGGTGATGCCCTGCTCGCGCTCGGCGCGCAGGCCGTCGGTGAGCAGGGAGAGGTCGAGGCCGTTGGTGGAAAGATTGCGCGTGGCCTTGCGCACGCTGGCCAACTGGTCTTCGTACACGCCCTTGGAATCGTAGAGCAGGCGGCCGATCAGGGTGCTCTTGCCATCGTCCACGCTGCCCGCCGTGGTGAAGCGCAGGAGTTCGGTCTGGGAGGTAGCTTCCAGCCATGCTGTGGCGTCGTCATGGTTCAAGCCCGGGTTCAAGTCCGGGCTCACGTGCTCGGCATTCCGGACTGTGTTCTGGAACACCGGCATTAGAAATAGCCCTCGCGCTTCTTGATTTCCATGGAGCCTTCCTGGTCGTGATCGATGACGCGGTTCTCGCGTTCGCTGCGGCGGAACTGAATCATCTCCTCGATGATTTTGGGCAGCGTGTCGGCCTCGGAACGGATGGCCCCGGTGCAATAGGTGCAGCCCAGCGAGCGCATGCGGCACATCACCATCCGCGGCGCTTCCCCGGGTAAGAGCGGCATGTTGTGCTCCACCGGGATGAGCGCGCCCGAGCGCACCACCATGGGGCGCAGTTTGGCGAAGTAGAGCGGCACGATGGGGATGTTCTCGTGGTGGATATAGTGCCAGACGTCCAGTTCGGTCCAGTTGGAGAGCGGAAAGACGCGGATGCTCTCGCCTTTATCGAGGCGGCTGTTGTACAGGCTCCACAGTTCGGGGCGCTGATTCTTGGGGTCCCATTGGCCGAAGGCGTCGCGGAAGCTGTAGACGCGCTCCTTGGCGCGCGATTTTTCTTCGTCGCGGCGGGCGCCGCCGAAGGCCGCGTCGAAGTTGCCGGCGCTGAGCGCGTCGAGCAGGGCGCGCGTTTTGAGCAGGCCGCAGCACTTCTGGGTTCCCAGGCGGAAGGGGCTGGCGCCCTCGTCGATGGCCTGGCGATTGGTGTGGACGATGAGCTTGACGCCGATCTCGCCGCAGAAGCGGTCGCGGAACTCGATCATCTCCTGAAATTTGTAAGTAGTATCGACGTGCAGCAGGGGGAAGGGAATGGGGCCGGGGTGAAATGCCTTCTGCGCCAGGCGGACCATCACCGAGGAGTCCTTGCCGACGGAGTAGAGCATCACGGGCCGCTCGAATTCGGCAGCCACCTCGCGGAGGATGTGAATGCTTTCGGCTTCCAGGGCGCGCAAATGGCTGAGAGTCCGATCGGGCATGGAGAGAGAGTTTACCGTTTCGTGTGATACGGTTTAATTTTAGGATACCAAATCAATCATGCTAAAATCTATCGGGTTACTGGTGATTGGAGCGCTGCCGGTTCTTGCGCAGGATACCGCCATCTCCGCCGAACGCATTCGCGAGCACACACGTTTTCTGGCGAGCGATCTGCTGGAGGGGCGCGGCACAGGAGCGCGCGGCGGCGAGATTGCGGCCGAATATATGGCAACTCAGTTGGCGTTGGCCGGAGCCAAACCGGCGGGCGATAACGGCACCTATTATCAGAAGGTGCCGCTGGTGGGCATCGAGACCCAGCCGGACGCCACGTTGGGCGCCGCGGTATGGGGCAAGGGCCTGGACCTTCGTTGGGGCGACGATTTCGTGGGTAACAGCCAGACCCAGCGCCCGGACACGCGCTTCGAAGGCGAAGCCGTGTTCGTGGGGCACGGGATCACGGCGCCCGAGTTCAAATGGGACGATTACAAAGGGGTCGACGTGACTGGCAAGGTGCTCATCATGTTCACCAACGAACCGCCGTCCACCGATCCGAAATTCTTCGACGGGCGCGCGCTCACCTATTACGGCCGCTGGGTTTATAAATATGAAGAGGCGCTGCGCCGGGGGGCCAAGGCGTGCATCATCATTCACACCACGGAGACGGCGAGCTACGGGTGGGACGTGGTGCGCAACTCCTGGGGCAGGGAAGCGCCGTTCGTGAAGCTGGAGGCCGGGGCGAAGGCGCTCGCGTTCCAGGGCTGGATCACGCGCGACGCCGGCGAGAAGTTCCTGGCGCTGGCCGGCAAGAATCTCGACGACCTGCTGAAGGCGAGCGAGCGCGCGGACTTCCAGCCGATCCAGCTCGGCATACAGGTGCGCGGGCACATTCCGGCGAAGATCCGGCCACTGGACACGCGCAACGTGGCCGCCATGATTCCGGGCAGCGACCCCAGGCTAAGAGATGAATACATCATTTATAGTGCGCACTGGGATCACCTGGGGATCGGCACGCCGGTGGGCGGCGACGCCATCTATAATGGCGCGGTGGATAACGCCACCGGCTGCGCCATTCTGCTCGAGCTGGCGCGCAGTTGGGGCGGGCTGCCGCGGAAGCCGAAACGCAGCGTGCTGTTCCTTTCGGTGACGGCCGAGGAAGGGGGGTTGAAGGGCTCCGAATACTACGCCGCGCACCCGCTTGTTCCGGTGGCGAAGACCGCGGTGGATCTGAACTTCGACGCGCTTTACCCCTGGGGGCGGGCCGCCAACGTGGTGATCACCGGCGCCGAGCGCACCAACCTCTACCCGCTGGCGCAGCAGATTGCCCAGCGGCTCGACCTCGTGATCGCGCAGGACGCGCAGCCCGAAGCCGGGCACTACTTCCGCTCGGACCATTTCTCGCTGGCCCACGCCGGGATTCCGGCTTTCAGCATCGGCCACGCCACCGAGTTCCTCGGCAAGCCGGCCGGCTTCGGCGCGCAGGCCCACGAGGAGTACAACAGCAAGCATTACCATCAGCCATCGGACGAGTTCCAGAGCGATTGGGATTTCACCGCCCTGGGGCAGGCCGCCGAGTACGGCTTTCTGCTCGGCCAGGACATCGCCAACCAGGACAAGCTGCCGGACTGGCGGCCGGGGGACGCGTTCCACCGGTAGCGTAGCCTCTCCAGGCTGCCATGACCCCATTCGTGGGGGCATGTTTTCCTGAAGGATGTGATACGCTGGCAAATCAGAGGGACCAAAATGAAACGAAAAATTCTAGTAGTTGCGGTCGCCGCGCTGGCCGGATTGACCATGCTGGCGCAGGAGAAGAAGGAAGCCGCCAAGAAGGCGCCCGCCATGGGCGGCATTCTGCATCCGGAGATGGCGGTCGAAAACGGCACGTGGGATAAGCCTATGGCCACCATCGGGGTCAAGCCCGATCAGCCGTGGACCACGACTTCGATTGCCGCCGGCGTGGACAGCAAGCCGCAGCCCGGGAGCGCGGTCACCCGCGTGGGCGAAATCGTGGATTTCTCGTGCTACATCCAACTCGGCAAGCATGGCGAAAAGCATCGCGCCTGCGGGCAGAAATGCGTCAATAACGGCCAGCCCGTCGGCTTGCTCACCAAGGATGGCGCGCTCTACATGCTGATGCCGGAAGAGCACGATCCCAGGCGCGATGGCGGCGTGGACGCCAAGGCTTCCGCCGCCGAACATATGGGACACATCGTCACGGTCAACGGCACCGCGGCCAAGGTGGGCGGGTACAGCGCCATCTACGTGCAAGGGCTGACCAAGTAAGAAGACGGATGAGTTGGAAGTTCACTCGCATGCCGGGAAACCGCTTGCTAAAGCGCGCGGCTCTGACTGGAGCCGCGATGGGCCGATCGGAGCGGCGATCGTAAGAAGGTGTGAAAAGATTGGTTGGCAGGCGAAAGCGCCTGCCCCACCATAACGCCTGCCCCACAATGTGCACCAGGGTGGGACAGACGCTTTCGTCTGTCAACAGGGAGCGTTTTCTTAATTACGGGAAACGCACCACGGTGAAATTCTTCAGCGTGACCGTCTCGGCGGACTGCACCGTATTCGCCTGAAAATCCACCGTGACGCCCGCCGTATAATCGTCCGTCGATTTCCCCACGCCCGCCGCAAAGGCGAGCGACGTGCCCCACGACTGGTGGCTCAACTGCGCGCCCGCTGCCGTCAAGGCGGCTTCCGCCCGGCCCGTGGCCTGCGCGTCCACCGCCGACGCGTTGCGCCCGAGCACCGTGGTTGCGCCCCAGTGCACTTCGAAACTGAAACCTCCCGCGGAGCCGGAATGGTCGAGGTCGAAGCGGATCTCCACACGGTCTCCCGGCGCCAAAAGAGCGGCCGGGATGTGGCACGTCCCAACGCTCGCCAGCGTGCTCGAATTGGTCGCCGCGCCGAGCCCGCTGCACAGCACCTGCGGATTCGGAAAGAGTTGCGGCGTGTCGCCGGCGCTCCCGGTCAGCCGGTAATTGGCCGCCAGGGTGTCCCCGGGCTGCGGCGCCGCCGCCGTCACAAACTGAATCTGGTTTCCGGACAGGGTGAAGTCCTGCCCTGGCTTCTGCAACATGCCGTTGCGATAAACCGTCAGGCTGGCCGCGGGATTCGGCTCGCCGGACAGCGTGAACGCGGTGTTGGCGCCATCCACCAACCCCGCTGGCGTGTCGCCGTCCACAAAACCCGGCGGGGTGCCGCCGCACGGCCCCGACGTGCCATCCACGCGGACGCAATCCGTGGGGGCGCCCGTCACGGTCTCGATCGCGCCGGTGGAATTGACGAACGCCACTCGCCCCGCCGCATACCCGGGACCCTTCAGCGGGCGCGCGCCCAGGTCGCTGATCAAGCCCACGACGTCGGCCTCCTGCACCGTGGTCGTGACGGTATCCGCCCCTACCGCGGTTGCGACCCTTACATCGCGCACGCGCAACGGCTGCACGCTGGAAGGCACGGCCCAGGTCTCCTGAAACTGGACCCGTCCGTCGCTGTTGTAAACTACCGTGTAATAAGTGGCCGGTGTCGCGCTTGTAGTGGGCACCAGTTGCACTTGCAGGTTGCCGTTCACAACGGTAACGGTGGTGCTCTGCTGTTCGATCATCGAATGGTCGATCGCTTCAAAACTGCTCCAACTGATGGTCAATGTGCCGTTGAAACGCGTGCCGTCGGCTTTGTACAGCACGTCCTGAATCGTGGTGAGCGGCGGGGCGGCCAACGACGGCATAACCAGGCACACGGCCGCGAGAAACAATCGGGAAATCATCCTAATCCTCCGGAAAATACAAAACCCGCACCGGGACTGGTGCGGGTTCAGATGGGGAACTCCCCTACCGGCTTCACTTTAGCGCGCCGCCCCCCGCCCCAGACCCACGCCAAGCCTGGCCCAAAATGGCTAAGCAATAGCAAAAAAGGCACTTACAGCCCCCAGACTTTTTTTCGATTGCGTGTGACTGAAAAAGGTATGAGCTACAATATTGGGTAGCAGATGCTGAAGCGATTCATCCTGTGGGACGTTCCACGTGCGAGCTGGCAGTACGATGTGATCGTCGCCGTCATCCTCGCGTTCATCTTTCTTACCCCGCGCGACTGGTTCCGCGATCAGCCCCGCATTCCGCACGCCAGCAGCATCGCCTTGCTGCCGTCGGAAAAAGGGATGTCGGTCTTCTTTGTCGATGCGCAGTTACTGGCGGGAACCGCCGAGAATCAGCGCGTCGCCAAGCTCACCGCGGTCTTGCGGTCCCGTATGAGCAGCCGGAGCCTGTCCGTCACCCGGGTCGAGCCGATTCTCGATTCGGAAGGCGAACTGCAAGGGTACATGGCGTTTGCACGCCAGTGAGCGTACTCCGTCTCAGTCCGCTCAGCGTCTTCGATTGAAGGAGTTGGTTTGGCCATGACCTGGTTTCGTACTTTGTTCGTTCCGATCGGCACACTGCTTTCTCTCGCGGCCGCGAGCTTTGGCGCGCCGCCCGCCGACACACCGCTGGACGCGGTGCTGGCGCGTCTGGATCAGGTCTCGACCACCTTCAAGGGGCTCACCGCCGATATCCGCAAGATCGCGCACACCGACGTGGTGAACGCCGACGACGTCGACTCCGGCACAATTACGGTGAAACGCGTCAAGGCGCGCGATACCTGGATCCGCATCGATTTCACCAACCCCCGCCGGCAGAGTGTGAGCATAGGCGGCGGTAAAGCCCTGGTGTTTTATCCTCAAATCAACGAAGCCACCGAAGTGGATCTGGGCAAGAACCGCGGCCTGGTGGATCAATTCATGCTTCTCGGATTCGGCAGTAACTCCGCCGATCTCAGGAACGCCTATACAGTGACGTTGGGAGGGGCGGATTCCATCAATGGCGAAAAGACCACCCGCATCGTGTTGGTGCCGAAAGACCCGGAAGTCCTGGCACACGTCAAGAAATGCGAACTGTGGATTTCCGAAAAGGGGTGGACCGTACAGCAGAAGTTCCATACCGGCGGCGGAGACTACCAGCTTTCCACCTACACTCGTATGAACCCGAACCCGATTATTGCCGATAAGGACTTGAAGGTGGAACTTCCCAAGGGTGTGAAGCCCGGCAAATTGAAATAGGCATGGAGAAGACCAAGACCAGTTCGTATCGTTTGGAGTACCTGGATTGGGTGCGCGGCATCGGCGCCGTCATCATGCTCCAGGGTCACGTGTTCCACTCCTTCCTGCGGCCCGAACTCAAGACCACCGGGGCTTATACGTTGTCGCAGTTCGCGGGCGGAATGCCCCCGGCCCTCTTCCTATTTCTCACCGGCGTTACCCTGGCGTTCCTCATGGACAGCATCGAGCGCAAGGGCCTGGCGCCCGGCGAGCGCGTCATGCAATCGCTGCGCCGCGCCGGCTATCTTTTCTTCCTGGCTTTCGCCTTCCGCCTGCAACTCTGGGTCTTCGGTTCCCCCGCCCCCTGGCAGGGCCTGTTCAAGGTCGATGTGCTGAACTGCATGGGACTGGGGATCGCGCTGCTCTCCGTGATGGCCTTGTTCAAGACGGTGGAACGCATTCGCCTGTGCGCCGTACTCGGCCTGGCGATCGCCCTGCTCTCCCCGGTGATCTCCGAAATGGACTGGTCCGGCGTGCCGTGGATCGTCCGCAACTACATCATCCCCGACTACAATGGGTTCGGTATCTTCCCTTGGGCCGCCTACCTGGCCTTCGGCGTCAGCGCCGGCTCTGTGATTCGCGCCATCCCGCGCGACGCCACCGAACGCTGCATGCAGTGGGCCGCGCTGCTCGGCGGCGTGCTCATCCTGGTTTCCCAGTACATGGCCAATTCCTCGTTCACCATTTACGCCAAATCGGAGTTCTGGCTCAACAGTCCGGCGCAGGTGCTGACCAAGGTCGGCGTGCTGTGGCTCATGGTTTCCCTCGCCTTCCTGTGGACGCGCTACGGCGCGGGTGAGGGCTGGAGTTGGATCCGCCAGTTCGGCGTCACCTCCCTGCTGGTCTATTGGGTGCACATCGAACTGGTATACGGCCACGCCGCGTGGTTTTTCAAGGACAGCCTGACGGTTCCCGAGACCCTGTTCGCCGCCGTGGTGGTGATCCTGCTGATGCTGGCGATTTCCACCATGAAAACCCACCGCGAAAAGTGGCAGGCCGTGCTCTCTGGCTTAGGCTGGAGCTTCGCCCCCCGCCCCGATTCCGCCGCGGGGGACTAAGCTAAGCCAAGTCACCTGAATTGATTAACCCAAATTCTTATCTGCGTTAATCGGCGTTCATCGGCGGCCAATTCTGCTTTTCGCCAAGAGAATATGGCCGCCGATAAACGCAGATGAACGCCGATAAGAAATGCCCTTTCGATTCGGCCTTATACGCGGCCAGGTGTCTTGCCCTCGTGCAGCACCTCCACGATTTGCCGGAACAAGCGTGACTTCACTTCATACCGCTGCGGCCCGCGCGTGAGGTACCTGACTTGAATCTCCAGGCCGTTCGCCGCCGGCCGCGGATCCACCGGCGGCTTGGCCGAAAACGACTGCGTCCCGTACTGCCGCGTGATCCGCTCCCAATCCTGTTCGGCCAGTTGCGCGTCGGCCTCCGTCTCCTTCTCCACCACTTCCCGAATCCGCTGCGCCATCCCGTAGGGATCGCCCGCCGCCGGCACCGTCACCTGCAATTCGTCCCACAGCCACTGCCCCGCCGCGCATCCAGCACGCCGCTCCAGCTCTTGTACGTTGGCGAATCGACCGTGCTCCAAATGAATCTGGACGGTCCCAGGATGCCCGTCCCCGAGCTCGCCGCCATGCTGCGCGCGATGCCGATCGTCCTGCCCCACGGCGCTTCGCTGGAAGGCGGCACGGCCAGCATCAAACTCGCCCTGCGAGGTCCCTTGGAGCGCCTGGCGACCACCGGTTCGCTCTCGCTCGACCACACCAAACTCGCCGGCTTCGACATCGGCAAGAGGATGGCCGCCATCGAAAAACTTGCCGGCATGAAGGGCGGCCCCGACACCGAGATCCAGACCCTCGGCGCCACCCTGCGGATCGGCCCCGAAGGCATTGCCGCCGACCACCTGCCGCTCATCGTGCCCGCCATCGGCAACCTGGAGGGCAGCGGCACATCCAGCCCCGCCCACATCCTCGATTTCAAAATGCGCGCTACCGTCCACACGTCCGGATTGCTGGCGCCCGTCGGCGGTACGCCGATCCCGTTCACGGTGGAAGGTCCCGCCACCGACCCCGTGTTCCGCCCCGGCATGAAGTCGCTCGCCAAGGAAGAACTCAAGAAGTTCACCGGCGGAGATGCCGTAGGCCAGGCTACCGGCCTCCTCAAGGGCCTCCTCGGCGGCAAGAAGAAATAGGCGCGACGCGGGGCCTCGCACAGGCGTGGACGGGGCCGAATGGCGATTGCGCACCGTGCGCCGGTTTGAGCGACAATGAAGTCGTGACGCAAGCGATCACAAAAGATCCCGAGACGATGCACGGAGTACCCGTGTTTCGAGGGACGCGCGTGCCGGTTCAGACCCTGTTCGAGTATTTAGAGGGCGGCGACACGCTGGAGAACTTCGTGGAGGGCTTTCCAACTGTTTCCCGTGCTCTGGCGTTGGCTGCACTTGAAGAAGCCAAGCAGCTCTTGCTGGCACGCGTGTGATGCGACTTCTCGTCGACGAGTGCGTTGACGAGCGTCTACGGCTTCTGTTCGCCGGGTACGACTGCCAGACTGCCAGATTCGCCAATTTGGCGGGACTGAAGAATGGGCGCCTGCTGGAGGCTGCCGAGGCCGCTGGTTTCGACGTCCTCATTACCGTCGACCAGAACATTCCGGACCAACAAAATCTAGCCGGACGGCGGATCTCCTTGATCATTCTCTGCGGGCCAACCAACCGGCTGCGCGATCTGGAGCTACTCGTGCCCGCCGCGGTTTCCGCGCTACGTTCCATCGGGCGCGGCGATGTTGTGAGAATCAGGTAGGCGCTTCGCCAGCCGTTCCTCAGCCTATCCCCGGCGTCCCCCGCACAGATGTTACAGTCGAATTGTGTCGTTTTCCCGCGTCATCTGGATCGTTCTCGATAGCGTAGGTATCGGCGAAATGCCCGATGCCGCGCAATATGGCGACGTGGGCAGCGACACGCTGGGCAACATCGCCCGCATTCGCGGTATCCAACTGCCGAACCTCGCGCGCCTCGGTCTCGGCAACATCATGCCGCTCACCGGCATCGCCCCCGCCGCCGCCCCCGCCGGCGCCTATGGCAAGTGCACCTTGGCGTCGCCCGGCAAGGACACCACCACGGGTCATTGGGAAATGGCCGGCATCCACCTCGCCAAGCCTTTCCCGCTCTACCCGCACGGCTTCCCGCCCGGCGTCATGAGCGAATTCGAACGCCGCATCGGCCGCCGTTCCCTCGGCAATAAGGCCGCCTCCGGCACCGAGATCATCAAGGAACTGGGTGTGGAGCACATGCGCACCGGCTCGCCCATCGTCTACACCTCCGCCGACAGCGTCTTCCAGATCGCCGCCCACGAGGACGTGATCCCGCTCTGGGAACTCTACAAGATGTGCGAGACCGCGCGCGAGATTCTCCAAGGGCCCCACCAGGTCGGCCGCGTGATCGCGCGCCCCTTCGCCGGCGCGGACGGCAGTTTCGCGCGCACCTCCAACCGCCACGATTACGCCGTCCCGCCGCCTCCGGGGATGCTGCTCGATCGGCTCCACGATCTCGGCGTACCGGTGCACGGCGTCGGCAAAATCTTCGACATCTTCCTGGGCCGCGGCATTTCGGATTCCACCAAAACCAAGAACAACACCGAGGGCATGGCCCAGACCCTCGAGGCCATCGAGGAAACCGGTCGCGGCCTGATCTTCGTCAACCTGGTGGATTTCGACCAGAACTACGGCCACCGCAACGATGTCGAAGGTTACGGCGCCGCGCTCGAACAGTTCGATGCCTGGGTTCCCGAATTCCAGAGCCGTCTCGCCGCTGGCGATCTCGCCATCTTCACCGCCGACCACGGCTGCGACCCCACCACGCCGTCCACCGATCACAGCCGCGAGTACGTGCCGCTGCTCGCGTTCGGCCCCAAGGTCCACGCCGGCGTCAATCTCGGCGTGCGCGGCACGCTCAGCGATATCGGCCAGACCGTCGCCGAAAATTTCGGCGCGCGCCTGGCGCAAGGCCAAAGCTTCTTAGAGCAAATCTTATGAGAACACCTGTCATGTCGGGCAATTGGAAGATGTACAAGACGCCCGCGGAAACCACTGCATTCTTCGAGAAATTCCGGCCGCTGGTCGAGAAGTCCTCGCATTGTGAGATCGTGATCTGTCCTCCCTTCACGAATCTCGCCGCGGCCGTCGATGCCGTCAAGGGGTCGCTCGTCCGCGTCGGCGCGCAGAATATCGGATGGGCCAAGGAAGGCGCCTTCACCGGCGAAATCTCCGGCCCCATGATCCTCGCCGTGGGCGCCACCCACACCATCGTCGGCCACAGCGAACGCCGCCAGTATTTCAACGAGACCGATGAGACCGTCCTCAAGCGCACCCAGGCGGCGCTCGAATTCGGCCTCACCCCCATCGTTTGCGTCGGCGAACTCCTGGCCGATCGCGAGAGCGGCAACACCGAAGCCGTGCTCGCCGCCCAGTTCCGGAAGGGCATCGCCGGCCTCACCGAACAGCAGTTCGCCAAGATCGTGATTGCCTACGAACCCGTCTGGGCCATCGGCACCGGCAAGACCGCGACCCCCGAGATCGCCGCCGATACCCACCGCGCCATCCGCGCCCAGGTGCGCGCCAAATTCGGCAAGGATGCCGCCGATTCCGTCCGCATCCTCTACGGCGGCAGCGTCAAACCGGACAACGCCAGAATCCTCATGGCGCAGCCCGAAATCGACGGCGTCCTGGTCGGCGGGGCGGCCCTCGACCCGGTGTCGTTCGCTTCCATCGTCAACTTCTAGCTCCCCGTGGCTTATGCCAGCCGACATCTACGATTGGATCGCGCGACTGAAATCCGATCAATGGGTGCTGGACGTGGGCTCGGGCGCGGGGAGTTTCCCGGGCGCGGAATTCACCTGCGCCTGGCTGTCGCTGGACGACGATCCGGCGGCGTACACGACCGCGGTGCGCTACAGCCGCGTCGTTGGCAGGAGCCATCAACTTCCAGTCCGCGACGGCTGCATCGATTTGCTGATTTGCCATCACTCCCTAGAGCACCTGGCCCCTCTGGATGAGACGCTGGCCGAGATGGCCCGCGTCCTCAAGCCCGGCGCCCGGTGTTATATTTCCGTGCCCAATGGCTACGGTCTGTGTGACGCCGTCTATCGTCTCGTATTCTTAGGCGGTGGCCACGTCAACCGGTTCCGCAAGGACGAAGTTGTCAGCCTCGTCGAACAACGCCTCAACGTTCGCCTCGTGGGATGGCAGAAGCTCTACTCGTCGTTTGTGTACCTGCGCAAGCTGATGGAACTCCTGCAGACGCCGCCCCCGAAATTGCCAGTCCGCCTGCTCGCCATCTCGCGGCTTCCCCAGCGCTGCGTCGGCTTCCTTCAGCGGACGCTCTACGTGGGCACGCGCCTGCTGGACCGCTGGTTGCGCACGGACCTCGCCGTGTACGGGTGGGCGTTCTTCTTCGAACAGCCCGGGGGCCAACCGGTGGTGGAACAACCCGGTTACCTCAATGTCTGTCTGTACTGCGGTACCGGTCAGCCCGCGGCGAGTGCCCAGCGCACCGGGTGGTTGACGTGCCGTTGCCAGAATTGCAGCCGGACCTATCCCTACTTCCGCCCGTTCCGCGACACCGTGTAGCGTAGCCTTTTAGGCTGCCATGCCCCCATTCGTGGGGGCATTCTTCGGCTTGCCACGATGTGGGACAGACGAAAGCGTCTGTCCCAACATCGTCAGTCCGCCCGCTGGTCCTCGGCCGCCGCCTGTTCTTTTCGGAGTCCGAATTTCTCCATACGGTAGATTAGCGTCTTTCGGCTGATATCCAGGAATTGCGCCGCATGGGTCTGGTTCCAGTTGAACTTTTCCAGGGCGCGGACGATGAATTCTTTTTCCACTCCTTCCAGGCTAATACCCTGCGGCGGAAGCTCGAAATGAAACGCCTCCGCGGCCGGCCGTTCACGCCTCAGGAATTCAGGAAGATCATTCAAGGTGATGTCGTCGCCGCGCGAGAGCACCACGACCCTCTCAATGATGTTTTCCAACTCCCTGATGTTGCCGGGCCACCGATACGCGCTGAAATACGGCAGCAGTGGAGGTGGAAGAACGAGCTCCGGCCGGCCTTGTTTCTCTTTCGCTTTCAGGAAGAATTGCTGTACCAACTCCGCAATATCGTCCGCCCGCTCACGCAATGGAGGGAGTTCGAGAGGGATGACCGCCAGCCGGTAATATAGATCCTCACGAAATGCCCCATCTTCAATCATCGCCTGCAAATTGCGGTGCGTGGCGGCGATGATTCGCACGTCCACTTTCGTCACGCCGGCAACGCCGAGTTTTTCGATCTCGCCTTGCTGGATGAGGCGGAGCATCTTCACCTGCAGTTCCAGGGGCAACTCGCCGATTTCATCCAGGAATAGCGTTCCACCATCGGCCAGTTCCACCTTGCCTCTCTTATTTGCGAGGGCGCCGGTGAATGAGCCTCTGACGTGGCCAAACAACTCGGATTCGAGGAGGTCCTTCGGAATCGCGCCGCAGTTTATCGTGACAAATGGCTTATCCTTCCGGCGGCTGTTGAAGTGGACGGCCTTCGCCAGGAGTTCCTTTCCGGTGCCGGTTTCACCGTGAATCAGCACCGTTGAGGTTGCGATGGCGGCGCGTGATGCCATATCGAGCACGTAAAGCAGCGGCTTCGACTGCCCCAAGATGTTCTCGAAGCCGTACTTCTTATCCAAGCTGATGCGGAGATTCCGGACCTCTTGGCGAAGGTCCAGGTGTTCCAGGCCACGGCCCACGATCAGCCGTAGCTCCTCCATATTCACTGGCTTGGTGATGTAGTCGTAGGCGCCGGCCCTCATGGCTTCAACGGCGTTCTCGACCGTGCCAAACGCGGTGACCAGGATAACGATGATTTCCGGATAGTCGGCGCGAATGCTCTTCAGCAACTCGATCCCGGACATTCCCGGCATCATCAGATCCGCGATCGCCAAGTCCGGCGGAGTCTCCTGAATCTTCGCCAGAGCCTCCTTGCCATTGGCTGCCGCATCCACCTGATACCCGCTCTGCTGCAACTGCGCTTGAGTCACCCAGCGGAGACTTTCATCGTCGTCAACAACCAGTATTCGTTTCTGGATCAACTCTCTCTCCTCTGCCGCAGCGGAAGGACAAGCGAGAACATCGTGCCGCGACCGGGGTTCTTCTGTACCGTCACCGTACCACCATGCTGCGTGACGATTTGATGGACGACCGACAAGCCAAGTCCGGTGCCGGCATCCTTCGTGGTGAAAAAGGGATCGAAGATTTTGTCAAGATCCTCCTCCGGAATCCCCGGCCCCTGATCGCGAACGCCGATCACGACCGAAGCGCCGTTCTGTTGAGCCGATAAGACGATCTGGCCAGGATCGGTCATTGCCTGGACAGCATTGATTGTCAGGTTTAAGATCACCTGCTTCATCTGTTCCGGATCGCACTCGAACGCGGGTACCGGGGACGGAACATCTTTGGAAATGTCGATTCCCTTTTGCTGGGCGGAATGGCCGGTCAGATTGATAATCGCGTCGAACAGCCGGCCCGGCTCCATCGCCTGGAATTCGGGCTTCCGGGGACGAGCGAAGTCAAGCAGGTTGGTCAGCAAGCGGTTCAAACGCTGGATTTCCTTGTGAATGATCGCCAGGGACTCTCTGCGCATTTCGTCGCAGGTTTGCGCGGACTCGATGAGGTTCGCCGCGCCGTCGATACTCGCCAGCGGGTTTCGTATCTCGTGAACTAAGCTGGCCGAGAGTTGGCCTATCGCGGAGAGCCTGTCCGCCCTCTTGACCTGCTCAAAGCTGTCCTGGAGATCGCGATTCGCCTTGGCGAGCTTTTCGGAGGCGGCCTCCAATTCCATTCGGTGCTTCCGTCCCTGATCCGCCAAAATGCCCGTAACCGTTCCAACCAGGAAAAAGACAATGATCTCGGCGTACTGGTTCATGGCGTAGTCGGGCATGTGGTGCCAGGCGTGAAGGATGTGGGGAATGTAGCAGAGGGCCGAAAAGGTCGAGGCCACCAGCCCGCCGCGCCAGCCAAAGTAGATGGCGGCATAAATGATCGGCAGGTAATAGAGCCGCTGAAACAGTTCGTGCCAGAGGATCAGCGAGGGTGACGTCAGGTAATGCAGGGCCGTCGCTACAGCGATCCCGGCCGCCACCACGAGAATGCGCGCAACTGCTTGTTTGTCTTTCACTTGTCTCTCATTCGGCGCCGTCTCTCTGGATCATAGCGCGACGACGGTGCAGCCGAAGCAATCGACATTCTGCTTCTGCCGGTATGGCATCCGATACCGGGATGAACTGCCTCAAATGCGCCAGTATCGCGTGGCACACTGGCGCATCTCCGCCAGATGATATCGGCAGGCCAATATCTGATA
>Ga0208079_1000887_pt1 | contig 16217 bp, 15 predicted proteins | sample NGESurdeep092012_5_FD_184474 | JGI IMG/M metagenome (GOLD analysis project Ga0208079, IMG submission 184474) | Arctic peat soil microbial communities from Barrow, Alaska - NGEE Surface sample 210-2 deep-092012 (SPAdes) | ecosystem: Environmental > Terrestrial > Soil > Wetlands > Peat ... | reverse complement strand
CGAAGGCGACTAAACCGCCCGGCGTGAAGGGGCCACGCTCCCGCCCCGGCAGCCTCGCCCAACCACCCGAAGACCGGCCATGGCGCGCGACGCAGAGCCTCGAATGAGCCATGCAGCACGTGGCAGTGAAATGGATAACCCACATCAAGAATTGCCTGGAGTTCCGCCAGAGTCACGTCGTGGAGGGCGAAGTCAGGTTGTAGCGGGCCACGTCCTTGGCCAAGTTCAACTGCGTATGAGCCGTGGCCCTTGTACTCGGCAAGCAGGGTCATCCTTGGCTTTCCATCTTGTCGTTCGACGAGTAGGTGGCCGTGTCCATCAGGTGCGGGTCCGTCACTGATGTGAAGGACCGCGTGTTCACCTCCCGATGGGGAAGGTCGTTTGCAGGTGTCGGGCAGACGATCAAGCACATGGCGAATGCGTTCGCCCTTCTCGGACAGGTCGGCCATCCCGGCTGCTTCGATGTCCAGGACGAGGATCCGTGCAGGACCACCGCAAAGGATGCACCAACCAGTTGGCCCTTCACTGGCCCATTTCAGGACTTCTGCGTCGGTGGGCTTCACCTCCGCGTAGTCGGTGCCGCCCTTCCTCCACCTGCCCATCGGCTTCTTGTTCTCGCGCATGGGGAACACATGGAGATCGAGGTCCTGGTGAAGACGAACAACGTCCTTCATCGTCCACCCAGCCCCGTCTGAGGGCCCGGCTAACGGTGACCTGGATTGATGATGTCTGCTGAACTACCTTCGGCAGCATCGGTTTCATCACGATGACAGCTGTTCCCGGTCACCATCTGCGATCGGTCCCTGGACCAAGGTGATTGTCGGCATCCGAGTCATCCGTGCCAAGACCGTCTTGCTGCCCGGGCGGGGTGGGTGGTTCATCCTCGGGGGCGCCCAGAGTGTCGCCCGATGCCGGTTCTGCAGCAGGGTCTCGACGAATGTCAGTATTGTCCCGGCTCAGTAAGGCGGCCAGAAGGGTCCGCTGTTCATCGGTCAGCGCGGGGGCCTGCGCGAGGTTTCGCTCGATGAAGTCTTGGATCTTCGCTTGTGTCAGCGCCCGTCGGGCGTCTTCGCCCGACTCGGTGGGTGGACCACCGGCGTCTCTCCTGGCGTTCTTGGCCTCGATAGCGCGTGATCGCGCATTCTTGATTGACACGGAGACAGGGTCCTATCGCACGGTGTGCGCCGTCCCGTGTGCGTGGCGCGCGATATGACCCGTCGTGGTAAAACCAGTTTGGATCGGGGCCTTGATTGCATGAGTGCCGCTGCGCGGCTGTATGTTCCGTGCGTCAACCTACGAGGTACCTGCCCGGAAATCAAGCTGTTTTTCGGCCAAGATCTGGCCTAGCTCGACGACCTTGCGCCCTGACCGCACCTGAGCGCGGAGCTTCTCTACGCTCAGTGCCCGGAAGCACATCACGGGGCCACCGTTTTCGGAAATGGCCATGCAGCAGCGGTCACATGAAGCTACAACGTCATCCGAGGGTGGCATGGCCCAACTTGTGTCCGACCCGGAGGTAACAAGCCGCCCGGACTTGGTGACAACCGCAACAAGGCGACGTTCTCGGTGGCCATGGTGTGCGCAGTAGACCGCGAGGAGTCGATCTGCTTTTGCCACCTCTCCCGGGAGCTGCCGACACGGCGGATCACCTTCTGGCTGCTCTGACTTCACGACTGTCCCTTCCACTCGATCTTCACCCGATCGAAGTCCTCGCTTGCGGCCCGGCCTCGCGTGCCGGATGAGTCGAGCCTGACTTCGAGCAGCGTGGCGACGACCTGCCGGCGACCCGCGATACTCAGCCGTTCCCACCTTCCGGCGATGTCGTCGGTACCGGCCAGACCGCGCAGGACGGACGGTACGGCGTCACTGGTGGCCTTGCGTTTCGCGGTTTCGATGCTGACCAGCAGACGGGCCTCAACGTGCGCCAGAGAAGCCGCTGTGAGCTCGCCGGATGCGGCGGCATCCCTGAACCCGTCGAGGCGTTCCTGCAATTCGGCGGCCTCGGTGCGAGCGGCCACAACGGCCTCGTCATCGCCACCGGATAGCCGGGCCATCAACTCCTTGTCGTCAAGGCGCGCCAGGACCAGCGGCGTGACGATCGAGTCGAGCCAATCGACCCCCGCAGAGACGTGACTCTTGGGGTAGAAGTAGTAAGGGGCGGGCCTGCCGGTCCGCTGAACGGCCGGGCATGGCTCGCCACAAACGCCGCACCGGACCAGATAAGACAGCAGGTACTTGAACAGTCCCGGCCGGGCCTTGGTCATGGTGCGTTTGGGGTCGAGCAGGATCCGCCGTGCGGCGTACCAATCTGCGGCCTTGACCAGCGCAGGCCAGTTGCCGTTGTGGATCTCGCCCTGGTAGTCCCGCTGGGCGATGTAGGCGTGATTCAGTGCGAGCTTGCGGATGTTCTGGCGATACCACTGCTTGCTCATCGGTGGGGCGATGCCGCGGTCGTTCAAGTCCTTGGTGATGACGCTGACAGGCTCAGCGGCGGCCAGTCTGCGGAAGATCTCACGCACCACGGGGGCGGTCTGCGGGTCTATCTCCTGGGCGACGAGCGCCTTGGTTGCCGGGTCGTAGCGGCGGACGTAACCGTATGGTGCGCGCCCGTGCGGCCGACCAGCGACGGCGCTGGCGGTCATGGACCGGCGGATGCGCTGGGATGCTTTCTCGGACTCGTACGCGGAGTCCACACCATCCTCTGCGAGCGAGCGCCAGTCCCGCGGCTTGGACAGGTCGTAGGTGTGCTGGTGACTGGTGACATGCACGAGGACCTTACGACGTCGGCAAGCGTCCAACAGCGCGGCCCACGTCATCAGCTCACGAGATCCACGCGAGGGCTCCCACAGGACCAGCACGTCGAACTTCCCGGCGTCGAGGTCTGCGACCAACTTGGTCCACTCAGCGCGCACCGCCGTGGTGAACCTGCTCGCCGACACGTCGTTGTCGGTGTAGGTCGCCGCGAGCTCCCAACCGTTGAGGGTGCAGGCGGCGCGGGATTCAGTTTCCTGCTCAGCCACGGACCGGCCGGCGCGGTGGTCCTGGGATACGCGGCCATAGAGCGCGGCCCGAAGGGTTGACGTTTGCCTCGTGGGCTCTACTGTACAGGTGCAGGCATCCGAAGCCATGTCTGCGCCCAGATAGCCACGGCACCGACCATCAGGGCCAGGTAGAGCACCGAAGCCCAAGCGTCCGTGCTCTGGGGGAGGGTGATGCCGCCGGGCGCCGCCGCCGACAGCGAAACAACGGCAATCACCACCATCTGGAGGGCGGACAGACCCGCGGCGCTCCCGGGCGAGGCGTACCGCCCGAGACCGATGATGTGCAGCGCATAGAAGGCGGCCGCGATCAGGTTATCGTCTCACCGAACCCGAACCCGAACCCGAACCCGAAACCGTTCAGGGACAGTGTCGCGAGCCCAGCCGTGGCCATGAACACGGCTACCCAGGTCGATCGTGAGATGCGTTCATGCAGCAGGACAGCGGCGAGGACAGGGGTCATGACGACGTAGGTGCCGGTGATGAAGCCCGAACGGGAGGCTTCGGTGTGCGCCAGACCGACTGTCTGAAGGATCTGCGCCATGGCATAGACGGCCCCCAGACCGACCCCGACCTGGACCTCGTGCTTGTTCAGGACCAGCCGCGGCCGCCAGAACACAGCCAACATGGCCACCGCGGCGATCGTGAAACGAACCGCGAGGAAGTGGGCCGGGGATATCTCCTGGAGGATGTTGCGGGTGAGGAAGAAAGTTGAACCCCAGATCGCGGTGATGGCGACCAGCAGCAGCGTTGCGACTCTGCGAGAACAGGTCGCGCCCACCGGTGACGGATCTCAGACCACGGTCAGCGTGATGGTCGATCCTTTTGGTGCCTGGGTTCCGCCATCGACCGACTGGAGCCTGACCGTACCGAACATTCCGCCGAACACCCGGTCCACCTGAACGGTGAAGCCCAGGGCCTGGAGAATCGACGTCGCGGGCTTCTCCTGCTGCCCGATGACGTTGGGGACCAGCACAAGCTCCGGGCCCTTGGAGACGACCAGGGTGACCAGCCCGCCCTCGAAGAGTGTGCCGGTCGTCGGGGACTGGCTGATCACTGAGCCCTTGGGCACCGTGTCGCTCCACGCCTGTTGGCTCTGGTCGACCTTGAGCTTGCCCTGGGTCAGTGCCGCTACGGCCTGTTTGACGGGCTGGCCGGTCCAGTCCGCGAGCTGGATTGGTTGACGTCCCTGGCTGATCACCAGCGACACCGGCGTGGCGGCCTTGACCACGGTGTTTGCGGGCGGCGACGTCGCGATGACCTGGCCCTGGGGCACGGTCTCGCTGAACGCGTTGCTGACCGTGCCGACGGTGAGCCGGGCGTCGGTCACGCGCTGCTGCGCGTCGGCCTGGCTGAGCCCGACCAGCTGGGGTACGGCATGTCGTTCCGGCCCCTTTGAGACAGTCAGGGTGACTGTGGACCCCCGACGGACCTCACTGCCTGCCGGTGGGTCACCGGCGAGTACCAGGCCGGCTGTGACGGTCTCGTTGAACGCCCTGACCACCTTGGTGCCCAGGTGGGCCGTGGCCAGCGCCTTCTGGGCGGCCAGGCTGGTTGAACCGACGACCTTGGGCACAGCTGTCTGGGCACCCGGGCCCGCGAAGAAGACCAGGGCTGCCGCAGCCACCACCAGCAAGAGGGCGATCAGCAGAACGGGCCAGCTGCGCCCGCGCAACGGACCAGTGCCGCGCAGGTGCCAACGGCGACCGGTGGGGCCCACCTCAGCGCCGGCAGGGGAGGCGGCCGATGGGACCGCTGCAGTGCGCGAAAGCATGATCGTCGGGTTTGCGCCGGGGCCAGAGGCAGCTCCAGGTTGCCGGTCGAGTTCCGCCGCCGATAGCCCCTGACGTGCGCGCCGCACCTCGGCGAGCATTTCGTTGGCGTCCCGGGGGCGTTCTTCCGGGTCGCGTGCGCTGGCTCGCGCAACGATGTGATCGAGCCCGGCCGGTACCGTGGCCACCCGGCTCGAGGGTAAGGGCACCTCGCTGTGCACGTGTTGGTAGGCCACGTGGATCGGTGAGTCACCGATGTAGGCCTTAGACCCGGTGAGCATCTCGAAGAGCAGCAGCCCGGCGGCGTATACGTCACTGCGCGCATCGGCGATCCCACGCTCGACCTGTTCGGGCGAGAGGTAGGCGACGGTGCCCAGAAGGACCCCGGTCTGGGCGGCCGAGGTTGTTGTGGCGATCGCCCGCGCCAACCCGAAGTCGGCCACCTTGACCGTGCCGTCGTCGCGCAGGATGACGTTCTCAGGCTTGACGTCCCGGTGGATCAGACCGGCGCTGTGTGCCGCACCAAGAGCTTGTAGGACCGGATCGATGATGTCCAAAGCGGCGCGTGCGGTCAGTGGTCCCTCGGAATGCATCACCTGTCGAAGGGTCAGGCCGTTGACCAGCTCCATGGCCAGGAACACATGGCCGTCGTCCTCGCCCTGGTCGAAGACGGCCACGACGTTGGGGTGGCTCAGCTTCGCGGCAGAGCGGGCCTCACGGCGAAATCTCTCGACGAAGGACTCGTCCTTGGCAAGGTCGGCGCGCATGACCTTGAGCGCCACTTGCCGGTCGAGGCGTTGGTCCAGGGCGATGTAGACCGTCGCCATCCCGCCGTCTGCCAGGTGCGAGAGCACGCGATAGCGCCCATCGACAACCTGATCGATGAGGGAGAAGGGACCCAGAGAAGACACGTGCCGAGTCTACGGAACTCTGAAGACTCTCCGCACAAGGCGAGCTGGAGCACCCGGCGGGTTCTGTGAGCCTGCGGCGCCCAGGTTCGTCGGGCGATGTGATTTGCCCGGTGTCAAGACAGTGAGAGTCTTGAGCCGTGGCTAATGACAGCAATCCGGACCCACCCGCCGATGACGATCTCGAAAAGCTCGTGGGTGAGTGGCTCACCGTCCCTGACATAGGTGAACGGTTGGGGATCCGACTCAGCGACGTCCGCCAGATGATCGAGGATCGGCAGGTTCTCGGAGTCAGGATCGGCCCGCGCAAGGTGCTGTCGGTTCCCTCCAAGTTCTTCGACGAGGACGGGCCGTTGCCCGAGCTTCCCGGCACGTTCACTGTGCTTGGTGACAGCCGGATGACCGACGCACAGATACTGAGGTGGCTGTTCACCCCGGACGACACCCTTCCGGTGCAGGGCGCTCCCATGGATGCCCTCTTGGCTGGTTTCAAGACTGAGGTGCGCCGCCGCGCCATGGAAGCGGCCTACTGATCGTGGCAGCCAACTGATCGTGGGAGCCAGCTGGGAACATGCCTCGTATGCCGCGATGCTCGCTGTCGTGCTGATCGGGACGCTGCCTCTGCACAGGTTCTACCACCTGAGCGTTCTGCGTCAGCCGTTGCGGCTGGTCGGGTCGATCGTCCCGGTCGCCGTGCTGTTCGTCGCCTGGGACCTGGCAGCAACCGCGGCAGGGCAGTGGCGTTTCGACGCTGCCCAGACGTTCTCCGTGCGGCTGTGGGGACTGCCACTGGAGGAGTATGCGTTCTTTGTGGTGATCCCCCTGGCTGCGATCCTGACGTTCGAGGCAGTGACCGTGGTGCGTTCCCGGCGCCGCGCGCCATGACCGTCGGCGCCGCATGACCTCCTACACAGCTGCCGCCGCTATCGCCGCGGTGGTCGCCGTCATGGCGGACCTGCTCATCCTGCGGACGGCCCTGCTGCGCACACGGACCTGGTGGACGGCGTACGGCATTGTCGTGGCTTTCCAGCTGATCACCAACGGCTGGCTGACCGGGCGCGGCATCGTCCGATACAGCGATCACGCCATTGTGGGGTCGGGCCGCATCGTGTTCCTCGGTGCTGGCCGCATCGCCTATGCGCCGGTGGAGGACCTGGCGTTCGGGTTCGCGCTCGTGCTCATGAGCTGTGCCGCGTGGGTGTGGACCGGTGAGAGGACGCGAGTGACTCGGTGAGCCTGGCGCCGGCCGTGCGGGCCGCCACGTGGCCGGCTGTGGCCAGTCGTTGCCAGGGCGGCACGACCAGACGGTGCTCAAACACGTTGAAGTCATTGTCAATCACGCGATGAAGGATCCGCCGGTACAAGGTGAACGCCATCTGCAGACACGGCTTGCTGCCGGGGTCGACCATCCCCAGTCCCGGTTTCGCAATGACATAGAGGTCTACGGCGCGGCGCACCTCGAAGGCGATCAGGGAGCGCACCTGTGCCGAAGGCACTGCGGTGTGAACGGCCCTGGCGAGCATGGCCTCGCTGACCCCGAAACGCGCCATGTCGGCTTGCGGCAGATAGACCCGGCCTCGCGCGTGGTCCTCACCGATGTCGCGAATGAAGTTGGTCAGCTGGAAGGCCTCACCCAGGGCCGTCGCACGGCTCAGTGCGTCAGGCCCGTTGGCGCCCAGCAGGGGCGCCATCAGCTCTCCGATGACGGCCGCGCTGCCACGCATGTAGCCACGAAGGTCCTCCCAGGTGGCGTAACGGGAGATCGTCAGATCCATGACCATGGAGTCGAGGAACTCCTGCAGCAGAACCGGTTCGAGCCCGAATGCCCGCATCGTGTGCCACGTCGCGGTCAGCACCGGCTGCCCGGGGTCAGGTTGGGTCGCCGATCGCATTGCTGCCATGGCTTGATCGCGCCACGTGAGCAACGTCGCAGGGTCAGGACTGGTGGGTGCGTCGACGAGCTCGTCGGCCACGCGGGCGAAGGCATACAGGGCCCAAACATCGGGTCGTCGATCGCGAGGCAGCAGAAGGGTAGCCAGGTAGAAGGTGCGGCCGTGGGCCGCATGAATCCGGCGGCAGTGCTCGTAGGCCGCCGCCAGATCCGGCGCCACGTCGCGCCCTGCCCCGCTGTGCGATGGCAGGCCGTTCAGCGCGCCGGCTGCTGCCGCGCCCATGGCGTCGTTCAACGCCACGCCAGGGAGCGGTAGGCCGGATCGGGGCCGGTCAGGCGTTGGGAGGCGAGGCGTCCGCTGATGAGCACCATGGGCACCCCAACGCCGGGTATGGTGCTCGAGCCGGCGAACACCACGTTGTCGCCGAGGGTGTTGGGGGAGCGGAAGGGGCCCGTCTGTGCGAATGTGTGGGCGGCTGCGAAGGGCGTGCCGGCGCCGAGGCCACGCCCAGCCCAGTCCGCCGGGGTGATCAGCTGCTCGGTGTCGATGGCCTCGGCGAAGCCCTGAAAACCGGCTTCCTGCACGGCGTTGAGCATGTACTCGCGATAGGGGCCGCGCAGCCTGGCCCAGTCCAGTGGCTGCGGATGGTCGAGGTTGGGTACCGGAAAGAGCACATATGCCGCGGTTCTGCCGGCAGGTGCCAGCCCTGGGTCGGTCACCGTCGGCAAGGAGACCAGGAAAGATGGGTCACGCATCAACCGCCCGGCGTCCAGGTCGTCGAAGACCTGCGACCAGGCGCGGCCGAAGCACATCGTGTGGTGAGCCGCCGTCGGCCAGGAGGTATCCAAACCTGCGGCAAGCACGACGCACGACGGTGAGTACTGCGTCCTGGACTGGCGGCCGCTTCGGGAGCGGCCCGGCGACCGGGCCAGGACCTCGAGGGCGGCGGGCCGATCGAGGGTCATGACCACAGCATCGGGGGCCCAGGTGCGCCCGTCCAGACTCCGCAGCTCGATGACGCGCTCGCCCCTCCAGATCGTTGTCGTGGCGGCGGTGTCGTAGACGAACTCGACGCCGGCCTTGCGAGCTGCCGCTTCCATCGCGGTGGGCAGCGCGTTCATCCCACCGACAGGATAGGACACGCCCTCGACCAGGTCCATGTAGGAGATGACCGCATAGATGGCCAGTGCCCGGGCTGGCGAGACACCGGCATACAAGGACTGAAAGCTGAAGATCCGCTGCAGCCGCTCGTCGCGGAAGTAACGGGCGACCGTGGGAGCGAGTCGTGAAAAGCCTCTCAGGGCAACGATCTTGGCCAGCGACCAGCCAACCAGGTCGACGGGGGAGTCGAAGTTACGGTCGATGAAGTCGCGCATCTGCAGGCGGTACAGCTGGGTGACGAACTCGACGTAGCGCCGGTAGCTGTCGGCGTCGGCCGCTCCGCTGAACGCACGGATGCGTTCGGTCATCGCGTCCGCGTCGCTGGTAACCGACAGAGATGTGCCGTCAGCGAACCGGGCCCGATAGGCAGGATCAAGCCGGCGCAGGGTGACCCAGTCCGACAAGGACTCGCCAAGAGCCGCAAAGCAGTCGGCAAGAAGGTCTGGCATCGTCAGCACAGTCGGCCCCGTATCAAGGCGGTACGCGCCTCCCCCGGATGCGGGCAGGGACACACGCGCCGCGCTACCGCCAGGAGCACCCGCCGCCTCCAGGACGGTCACCCGACGGCCAGCACCAGCCAGATGCATGGCTGCGGACAGGCCCGCGAAGCCGGCGCCGACCACCACCACATGGTCGGCTGTCGCGCTCAGAGGCGGACGTGTGGCCGCTGGACCGCTCACGCGGTGCGTGCAGTCGAGACGTCGATGAGGGCGTCCAGCGCCTCTTGGCCTTCCCCTGTCAGTCCGGTGGTGGAGTGAAGTGCCGTGCGAGCCGACGCACCCAGGTTCGAGATCATCTGCTCGACGCGGTCGGGCGCACCGCTGGCGGTGATCGTGGCACGCAGCTCGTCAACGCCGGTCTCGTCCAGGTCTGGCGCACCGAGCAGCTTGTTGAACAGTGCGGCGTTGGATGGGCCGGCTTGGTCCAGTGCCAGCGCAACCAGGACCGTGCGTTTTCCTTCGCGCAGGTCGTCGCCGGCGGGCTTGCCTGTGTGCACGGGGTCTCCGAAGACACCCAGCAGGTCATCTCGAAGCTGGAATGCCTCGCCCAGGTCGAGCCCGTAGGTCGAGAGCGCGTCACAGTCGGAGGCGCTGACACCGGAAGCCGCAGCCCCAATGAGCAAAGGGTGCTCGATGGTGTACTTGGCGCTCTTGTATCGAATCACGGTGCGGGCGCGGGCGACTCTCTGATCAGTGGTCAAATCGTCCCAGCCGCGGGCTGACTCGAGGACGTCGAGGAACTGCCCGCCCATCAGCTGGGTGCGCATCCGGTCGAAGATCGGGCGGGCGCGACCGAGCTCTGCCACGGGCAGCCCGGAGGTCGAAAATAGCTCGTCGCTCCAGATCAGGCACAGGTCCCCGCCCAGGATGGCCCCGGCGACACCGAAGCGGTCGCCGCTGCCGGCCCAGCCGGCGGCGGCATGCTCATCGGCCAGGCGCCGGTGTGCCGCGGGCATCCCGCGCCGGGTGTCGCTGTCGTCCATGACGTCGTCGTGCAACAGGGCCGCGGCCTGGAAGAACTCCATCGCGGTCGCGGCACGGATGACGGCTTCTGTGTCCGGCCCCCCGCCTGCGCGGTAACCCCAGTAGAAGAAGGCCGCTCGGAGTCGTTTACCACCCTGCAGCAGGGCCCCGACGGCCGCCACCAACGGGGTGAGCTCGTCGCCGATCTCGGCCAGGACCCGGGACTGGGAGGCGATTTCGGTGTCGACAGCGGCCTGTACCCGTGCGGGTAGGTCACCGGTGCCCAGTGGATTCGACAAAGCGCTCCTCCCGGATGCTGAGTTAATTGAGCCTACGTGCCGCAGGGTCGCATAGTCCGGCCGGTCCCGGTCGTACACTCCGACCGGCCCCGGTCGCATACTCTGGCCGGTATGGCACAAGGAACCTCATCGACGATGCCGCAGGCCGAGCACCTGACCCGTTCGATTCCGCGGATGCTTGAGCAGGAGGGAACGTCGTACAGCTTCGAGTTCTTCCCGCCCAAGGACGACGCGGGCGAGCAGACGCTGTGGGAGGCGATTCGTCACCTCGAGCGGATCCGTCCGGCGTTCGTCTCGGTGACCTATGGAGCTGGCGGTTCCACCCGCGAACGCACCGTACGGATGACGGAAAGGATCGCACGCGAGACGACGCTGACGCCGATGGCTCATCTGACCTGTGTCGGGTCATCGGTGGCCGAGCTGCGTCAGGTTGTCGGGGAGTATGCCGGTGCGGGGATCCGCAACGTGCTGGCTCTGCGCGGAGACCCGCCAGGTGGACCCGGAACTCCTTGGACTCCTCACCCACAGGGCCTCAACCATGCGGACGAGCTCGTCTCCCTGATACGTACGCTGGGCAGCTTCACGGTCGGCGTTGCCGCGTTCCCTGACGGTCACCCTGAGTCCTCAGGCCTGGACCACGACGCAGACGTGCTGGTGCGCAAGGCGGATGCCGGGGCCGAGTTCGCGGTCACCCAGTTCGTCTTCGACGCCGACAGCTATGTGCGGCTTCGTGACCGGGTGGTCGCTCGCGGGCGCGAGCTGCCGATCATCCCAGGGCTGATGCCGGTGACGAGCTTCGCGCAGGTGACCCGGATGGCCAAGATGTCCGGGACGCCGCTGCCGGCTTCTGTGGTCGCGCGACTTGAGGCGGTGGCCGATGACCCAGACGCGGTCCGTGAGGTAGGTGTGCAGATCGCCACGGAGCTGTCTGGGCGGCTGTTGGCCGAGGGCGCGCCGGGCCTGCACTTCTACACGATGAACCGTTCACTGGCCACGCTCAAGGTCTACGCGAACCTCGGGGTCAAGTCTGCTCTGAAGCCACCACGTTGAGCAGGAAGACCCCTATCTGGCGGTCTTCCTGCCGGCTTTGGCAGCGACGCCCTCAGCGGTAGACCGCCGGGGCACGTTCCCAAGCTGCGCTTGTCGCGGCCCCGCCGCCAGCCGTGCGACGACTGTCTGGGAACACGGTGCGCGATCAGTTCGGCCCGCCCCCGGATCGGCAAGTAGTGGGTATCCATGCCGGTACCCAGTGTTGGGGCCTTCCACCGGGATGTGTGCCACGACGTGGTCAGGCGACCTCGGCGGGATGGCCGCTGGTCAGCCTCAGCAACTCGTCGTAGGAGGTGGCGAAGACAGTGCGCGGGTGTCCAGCGGCGGCCCACACCTTGCCATAGCGGCTGAGGCAGACGTCGACAACGGTCTGGATGGGATGGCTGGCGGCTATAGGAGCCACGCCCCCGATGGCGAATCCTGTCTGTTCAAGCACAAAGTCGGCGTCAGCGAGGGAGATCGCCCGCAGCTCCAGCAGGTCTGCGACCCGGAGGGTGTCGACCCGGTGGGCCCCTGAGGCCAGGACCAGCAGTGGCCGGACTGTGTCGTCGTCGCGATGGGCCCGGAAGACCAAGGAGTTGGCGATCTGGTCGATCTCGATCCCCAGCGCGTCGGCAGCCTGCCGCGCAGTGCGGGCGACGTCGTCCAGGACAGTGATCTGAGCGCGGACACCAGAGGATGCCAAGGCTGCGGCCACCCGACGTACGCAGGGGTCGTGGAGAACGTTCCCGCTCGTAACGGTCATGTGCCTACGGTAGGTGAGCGGGGGGCCGAACAGTTCATGGTTAGGGCGCGTTTTTCGTAGCAGTGCGTGTGGCTGAGTTGTTGAATCGTCCCGGCCCAGCAGAGCCCTCGCGCGGCGGTGCGATACCAGCGGAACCGTCCCCGGGCGTGGACAGGGGCCACCACCTCGCCCGCAAGGTGGTGGCCTACGCGATCAGAACGTCCCCGGGCGTGGACAGGGGGCCATGCCCGGCCAGTGGTCCGCCAGTCTCACACCCCAGCGGGCGCTGGCCACGGCCAGCGCAAAGACCGGCCCAGCGCCAACCCGCTCAAGGAGGGGGTTGGCCCGGATGCCGTCCAGATCGGCCCCGGCGAGAACCGTTCGCGGGGGGCCGATCAGGACTCACCCTGCTCGCTCGCTGGGAACGGTCCTGCGCGCACCCGCACATCGGGGATTGACGGGCTGTCGGCGTCGCGGTGTACATTTGAGTGTAGTCGAACACCTGTTCGAGAGATTCTCGTTCGACTGGTACGTCTGGTCCTGCGGCGGACGCCTCGACCCGTCTGTCGCAGGCCGGATGGCCACCCCTGATCCCCATCCCATACGTCTGAAGGAGCCGGCCATGGTGCGTCGTTATGAGGAATCCATCGAGGTCCGGGCTGGTGTTGGCGCCGTTGGCCTTGAAGCACCACGAGAAGGCTGCGGTGGCATCGACGTCCAGGACCCGCCGCCCTCGGCCTTCGTGTGGCGCGGCCGGCTTTACATCGTCCGCGACGTGATCGGGCATTGGCGAGAGCGCAGGGCGTGGTGGCGTGAGGCTCTCGACCCTGATGAGGAGGTTGCGGCCCATGGGCTGGACAGCCTCGAGCACGAGGTATGGCGGGTGGAAGCCAGCCCGGGTCGTCTCGCCGGCACGGGGGTCTACGACTTGGGCATGAACGGGTCCGCGCGCAGCTGGCGACTACTGCGCGTGGCGGACTAGGTGGTGTGATCATGACGACTCGCACCGCGGCCGTGCCACGGGCGCCCTTGGCCAGTACGGCACTGGACCTTCTTGACCGATCCCGGGCCAGCCTGCTGTCCGCCTGCCACGCCGACACCGTCGCTGAGCGCTACGTCGAGGCTCACCTGGCTGCGTTGCGTGCTGCGGCCGCACTGTTGGCCGCTCGCAGAAAGCCGAGCCGGAACTCGGCACTGCGTAGCGTGTGGGAGGTGCTGCCCCAGGTGGCTCCCGAGCTGACCGAGTGGGCGGTGTTCTTCGCCGCCTCGGCCAAACGTCGTGCGGCGTTCGAGCGAGGTTCGGCCGGGCCGGGCGGGCGCGAGGCTGATGACCTTCTACGACAGTCCGAGACCTTCTTCGAACTGGTTCAGGGAGGACTCGGCCTACCCATGAGCCGACCGTTGCCCGAGTTCATCGCGGTGGCCAGAGTCACATGAGTGATGCCTTTGCCCACCTGCACGTCGCGTCCGGCTTCTCGTTGCGTTACGGAGCATCAACCCCGGCGACGTTGGTGGAACGTGCCGCGGCGCTGGGCCAGCCCGCGCTGGCCCTGACCGACCGCGACGGACTCTATGGCGCGGTGCGTTTCGTACAGGCCTGCGACAAGGCCGGCATCGCTCCGGTGCTTGGGGTGGATCTGGCCGTGGGCCCGAGGCAAGCCGATGTTGTTGCAGGGCATGGGACCCAGGTGGGTCGTGTTAACCCCGCCCGGGGCGGTGCACAGGTCGATCCCCGACACCCTCGGGTCACGATACTGGCCCGAGGGCAAGGCTCGGGGGTCGGCCCTGGCGTCGGTTGGGGCAGGTTGTGCCGTCTGGTGACCCAGACCCACCTCAGTGGTGAACGCGGAGCTCCGGTTAGCAGCGCAGAGCTCATCGCCGAGCATGCCGTTGACCCGCGGACCGGAGCGTCAGCTCTGGTGGTCCTGCTCGGGCCGGGCTCTGACGTGGGCCAGGCTTTGCTGGCGCGCCGTCCTGACCGGGCACGCATGCTGTTGCGTCAGTGGGTCGACCTGCTGCCGCGGGACGGGGTGGTCCTTGAGGTGGTGTGCCATGGCGGGCCGGAGGGTACCCCGGCCAGCCTGGGACATGCCGCCCGGCTGCTGGGCCTGGCCACGGAGGCCGGGTTGCCGGCAGTACTTACGGCAGCGGTCCGCCATGCAGATCCTGGCGGCGCCGTGACCGTCGACGTCCTTGATGCCGCCCGTCGCCTCGTGCCACTGGACACGCGTCATCTCGACCGGGTCACCATGGCGGGTCATCTCAGCTCATCGGCCCAGATGTATGCCGTGGCCTGCGATGTCGTCCGCGCCGCAGGTGCTGGGGTCAATGGTGGCGGCAGCGGTGAACGTGACCAGGCCCGTCAGCTGATGGTCGGCACAGTTGCCCTGGCCCAGTCGTGCGCGCTGGACTCGCACCTCGACATCGGCATCGGCTCGGTGCACCTGCCCGAGCCGTCGACGCTTGGGATTGCCGCCGGCCAGAGCCCTCAGGAGACTTTGGCTGCTCGCTGCCGGAGAGCCATCGCCACGAGATACGGGGGAGCAGGGGACGCCGAGCTGTCAGGGGTGGCATCGCGGCTCGAGGACGAGCTTCGCGTCATCGCTGAGCTCGGCTATCCGACCTACTTCATGACGGTGGCTGCAGTGTGCGACCTGATTCGCGATCTCGGGGTGCGGGTGGCTGCACGAGGTTCGGGCGCCGGCAGCCTGGTCAACTACCTGCTTGGCATCAGCGGGGTGGAGCCGTTGCGTCATGGCCTGCTCATGGAGCGGTTCTGCTCGCCGCTGCGTGCCCAGCTTCCCGATATTGATATCGACGTGGAGTCAGCCCGACGAACCGAGATCTACGAGCACGTCCTGCAACGCTTCGGTGGGGACCGGGTCACCTGTGTATCGATGATGGACACCTACCGGGCGCGTCACGCGATCAGGGACGTGGGCGCCGCGCTCGGACTGCCACCGGGTGAGATCGACGTCATCGCCAAGGCGTTTCCGCACATTCGGGCCCGAGATGTCCGGGGCGCCCTTGCCGAGCTGCCCGAGCTGCGTGCCAGTGGCCTGGCTGCCCCTCGCCTGCGCGTTCTCTTCGACCTCGTGGAGCGCCTCGACGGTCTGCCCAGGCACATCGCCGTGCATCCCTGCGGCGTGATCCTGTCCAACAAGGACCTGCTCGATCGCACTCCGGTCGAGGCCAGCTGGCTGGGGTTCCCGATGAGCCAGTTCGACAAGGACGATGTCGAGACCCTGGGCCTGCTCAAGCTCGACATCCTCGGCATCCGCATGCAGTCCGCGATGGCACACGCTGTCGATGAGGTGGCTCGGGTCGACGGCATCAGCATCGACCTCGACGACCGGTCGCAGGTCACGCTTGAGGATGACCGGGCGTTCCGGTTGATCCGGTCCACCCACACACTGGGCTGTTTCCAGATCGAGAGTCCTGGTCAGCGTGAGCTGATCGGCAAGTTCGGGCCGGAGACCTTCGAGGACCTCATCATCGATATCTCGCTGTTTCGCCCCGGCCCGGTCAAGTCCGACATGATCACCCCGTTCCTGCTGGCCCGTCAGCACTGGCGTTCGCCGGAGTACCTTCACCCCAGCCTCGAACCAGCGCTGAAGGAGACCCAGGGCGTCGTGGTCTTCCACGAACAGGTACTCAAGATCGTTGCCGAGACCACCGGCGTCACCCTGGCCCAGGCCGACGAGGTGCGCAGGGCACTGGGATCCCCTGCAGGCCAGCTGGACGTCGAAGCCTGGTGGCGACCGGCAGCGGCGGCCCGGGGCTATGAGCCAGCTGCGGTCGACCGGATCTGGGAGGTTCTCAAGGCGTTCGCATCCTTCGGGTTCTGCAAGGCCCACGCGGCAGCGTTCGCGTTGCCCACCTACCAGTCGGCATGGCTCAAGGCTCATCA
>Ga0208079_1000885_pt1 | contig 16250 bp, 16 predicted proteins | sample NGESurdeep092012_5_FD_184474 | JGI IMG/M metagenome (GOLD analysis project Ga0208079, IMG submission 184474) | Arctic peat soil microbial communities from Barrow, Alaska - NGEE Surface sample 210-2 deep-092012 (SPAdes) | ecosystem: Environmental > Terrestrial > Soil > Wetlands > Peat ... | reverse complement strand
GATTGAGAAAGGTGACTTCTTTAAATTATCTAACATTACTTTAGGATATACCTTTCCGAAAAATTGGATCCGTTTCATGAGGATTGAAAATCTTAGGGTTTTTGCTCAGGCTCAGGATTTGTTTATGATCACCAAGTATACCGGTATTGATCCGGAAATGGAAGATGGTGGTCGCGATTTTAACGGGACGCCAAATCAGCGAGTCTTTACATTCGGGATCAACTTAGGCTTATAACTTTAAAAATCATTAGATTATGAAATATATAGTTACAATATTAAGAAACAGAAGGAAAATGCTCTTAATTCCAGTTTTCCTGCTCGTTTTGTTTTTTGCATCCTGCGAGAAGATAATTGATCTAAAACCATATTCAAGTATAGATGAATCAACCGCATTCTCGACTCCAAGTCTTGTGGCACTCTCTGTTACAGGATTATACAATGCTGCTGAACTTGGGTATTATGCTAACCCTGTTGACCCAGCCTACCGTGGTTATCCTTTTGGCGCCGCTTTTGTGGAACAGGGAGACTGCAGGGGTGAGGACGCTGTAAATACTGCTACTTTCTTTCAGTTGACTTACACTGCTACGTATGACAGGACAACTGCTAATAATGTGAATTATTGGAAGGATTGTTACAGGCTTATTAACCGTGCTAATATAGTTATTGATGGAGTAAATAATGCAGTTACCAATAAAGTAATTACGGAAGCTCAGGGCAATATGTATTTAGGAGAAGCCTACTTTTTTAGAGCTATCACTCATCTTGAGCTTCTTTTCCATTTTGCACGTCCGTATAAATATACTTCTGATGCATCCCATTTGGGAGTTCCCTATCGTGATAAGGCATATACTAATCTTACAGCAATTGACGAAGGTACAAATCAGGGAAGAAATACTGTTGCGGAATGCTATTCAAAAATTTTAGCAGATTTGGATTTCGCAGAAGCAAATCTTCCTTTAAAAGGTATACTCACTGGCAATGCAAAAATTGTCAGGGCTACAAAAGGGGCCGCAATAGCATATAAGACAAGAGTTAATCTGCACAAATGGGATTTTGCTAACGTTTTAGCCGAAGGGGCAAAATTAATGGCTTATACAGGCACCAATCAGTATGTACTCACAGCTGACCCGAATACCCCTTTTACAAGTGGTTATAGCAATACGGAATCAATTTTTTCAATCGAAAATTCATCTGCAAATAATCCCGGGGTAAATGCTGCCCTTCCTCAGATTTACAATAACCGTCACCTGGTTTGTATGAGTCCCATTATTTGGAGAAATATGTCGTGGCTACAAGACGATAAAAGAAGGAATGCCGCATCAGGAGGGATGATAGGTAATGTCGGTGGTGTTATTTATACTAATAAGTATAAGGATATTTTAAATAGTACAGATCCGGCACCGGTAATCAGATATGCTGAAGTAATTTTAAATATGGCCGAGGCATATTGCAGATTAGCTTCAATGACCGGTGCTCCTGATGCAAATGCTTTGCTTTACCTCAATCTGGTAAGGAACCGATCGCTTGCCACTCCTGCTACACAGGCATTCACTGCAGCAAGCTTTGCGGACAATAAAGCACTTCTCGGTGCAATACTCACTGAAAGGAGAATTGAGTTCGTAATGGAGGGCCGCAGATGGCCTGATATTCACAGACTACAGGATTGTCCTTATTTCCCGATAAATGGGATTCCAGCAAAAATTGCCAATGCCTCTGTTCCAGCAGCTTCTTTTACTCTGGGAACTCCATATACCGGAGCATTGACTGTTGTCGCTATCCCCGGTACTGATTATAGATTTCTATGGCCAATACCCCAGGCTGAAGTCGACATTAATCCGACTCTGGCAGCACAACAGAACCCTGGATGGTAAACTGTTCTGACCTATAACAAAAAGGCTGACTCGGAAGAGCAGCCTTTTTTAGTTGCGTGTTCCTGGTTCCCGGGTATTGATATTAACTTACTTACTTGAAAGGTTATTGCGAGCCCTACAAAGGAGGACGTGGCAATTCTTCCCTTTAATGTCCCCATATTCCTATGTCATCCCGAACGAAGTGAGGGATCTCCAACTCACAACACGTAACCATCTTAACAATAATATTGACTACAACCAGTAAAGTAAATACTAACAATGTAGCGAAGCGGAATAATGAACCGAGTCCCGCGTCAGTGGGACGAGATCACCGACTTCGTCGGCCATAGCCGACTATGTCGGTCGAAGGCCGAAGGTAATCTCTACTCTTATTTCGAAAATTCCATCTACAGAATTCTTCTTATCGTCCTGAGTTTATGTGAATAGCCCCCAATTTCAGCCTTGAATATTCCTTGATGATCGATCGAATCTATTCTCACTCTTCCCGAAGCATGTATTACAAGACCTCTCGATAAGATCATACCTACATGCGATATTTTACCCCGGTCATTATCGAAAAAAACCAGGTCACCGGTTTCTGCCTGATCTATAAAATCAATAGCTTTTCCGGTTTCGGACTGTTGCCAGCTGTCGCGCGGAATCGGAATCCCCTGTATTTTGTATACAAGTTGTGTAAAGCCGGAGCAGTCAATACCCGAAGGTATTCGTCCTCCCCATAGATATGGACTGTTTATAAATTTCATTGCCGAATCAGCCAGAGAATCATTTGTCGAAATGAAGTTGTTATTAAAGTCACGACCAGTGGTGTACTGATTCTTGCCTACATAGAAAACTTTATCTTCGAAATCAGGATCGAAAATATCACACCCGGCCTCAAGTACCAGCTTTGTCTTATCATTTTTATGGCAAAGCAAAGGCCTGTTCAGCACATGTCCGCATGACATGCCCTCGACAGGCGAATGCTGAAGCTGATCCAAATCTATCCATCCCTGATACTTGTCAAACAGAGTTTCGATCTTCAGCCAGCTGCCGGCCTTATCAATTATTGAATATTTCTCTCCAAAAAGTACCTGGCTCAGCATCTCAGTTTTATGTGATGGCCCCGATCTTAACGGGACGAAGACATTCTCGCATATATAGTATTCCATGTTTCAATTATTTGATTCAAAATTAGTAAATATCCCGGATTTTATTTCCTTATTTCTCTGTGGTTCTCTGTGTCTCCTCAGTGGTTCTCTGTGTAACAAAAAATCAAGAACTGACACGGAGTTACACAGAGGTGGCACAGAGTTACACAGAGGAGTTTCAATCATGGATTGTACTGTAATTCTATGTATTTATTTATGAAAAATAGTCTATTTTTGTTCCTTAATTGTATTGTCAATGTCTGAAATTAAAGATGTTTGGAAACCATCGAGGAAATTCTTTTTAAATATTATCTATTTCATCCTGAGTATAATAATTGTTGTAGTAATCTGGCCTCATCAGTCAGATGATAACTGGCTAAAAATTCTGGGTACTCTTATTCTCGTTTCGTCATCCTATATGATACTTTATCTTTTCCTTTCTCATTTTCGTTCTGAAGTGCTTCATGTTACACGAAAGACTCTTTTTATAATTCTTATGATCCTCTCTTTCGTACTCTTGACCCGGATCGTAATCGCGTATACTGATCAGAATCTTGTATTTCTAATTCCGTTTGTTATCATACCCGTTGTAGTAAGAACTTTCTATGATGCACGACTTGCTTTGTTTATTCTGCTTATAACCATCATGCTTTCAGGATTTATGGTTCCAGATTCTTTTACTTATATATTCATGAGTTTTATTTCCGGAATGGTCGCAATTTTTACATTGACAAATATTTACAGAAGGGCTAAATTCTTCTTTACTGCTTTAATGGTAGCTATAACCTATTCGGTTCTTTATTTGGGTCTGCACCTGATTCACAATGGAAGTTTTGCCAATTTAAAGTTGTTAAACTTTTGCCTGTTTGCAGGAAATGGACTGCTTGTATTATTTAGCTATCCAATAATATTTATTTTTGAAAAGAAATTCCTGTTCCTGTCAGATACAACTCTTCTGGAACTTGCTGACATTAATCAACCTTTACTACGAAAACTTGCAGTAGAGGCCCCGGGATCATTCCAGCACTCACTTCAGGTGGCCAACCTCGCCGAGGAGGCAGCAAGAATAACCGGCGCTAATCTTCTTTTGGTAAGAACGGGAGCTCTTTACCATGATATCGGCAAAATTGCGAACCCCAATTACTATATTGAAAATCAGACAGATAGAACCAGCCCTCACGATAATCTGAACCCTGAAGAGAGTGTAAAAGTCATAATAAATCATGTCAAAAACGGAGTAACACTGGCAAAAAACTTTAAGCTTCCCGTGCAGATTATTGATTTTATCAGAACTCATCACGGGACAACTGTTGCCTATTACTTTTTTAAGAAGTATACTGATATGCATCCATGGGATACAAGTAAAGAGAAAGATTTCTCCTATCCGGGTCCAAAACCATTTTCCAGGGAGACCGCGGTCATTATGATGGCTGATGCAGTAGAGGCCACCTCGCGTAGCCTTAATAAATACACTGCTGAATCAATAAGTGAACTGGTTGAAAGGATTGTGTACATCCAGGAACAGGATGGACAGTTTTCCGATATTCCGCTTACATTCAAGGATATTTCGGATATAAAAGATGCCTTTAAAAAAAGATTATCGGATATCTACCACGTTAGGGTTGCTTACCCTGAAAGAGAGGTTTGACAGATTGGTTGTTTTTTCTAAACCTGAATTCTGCTTTACTGTGGTTTCCCGCCCCCTTCCCCCTAAAGGGGGTATAAATAGGCTGGTCATATGTTAGCCCCCCCTTGGGGGGGTTGGGGGGTAAAATCCGGGATATCACCTCATATCAATAACCTCAACTCCCTTAAATTTTTCAGGTTGGAATATAAATGTAGCCGCGTCGGGCTTTGTTTTCAAATCATACTCCAATACCTGAAGTGTGCTTACGACTCCATCTTTTCTTTTGTATTCAAGGCTGATAAGATTAAGAAGAGATTTCCCTATTGAAAGCCTGACTCTCATCAAATCGCTTTTCAGGTCTTCCGGGTAGAGATCAATTAAATAGGAATCAGATCTATCTTCAATAAGCCGGCTTTTATAATCTTTTTTATACATGGTAAAGATCATTGACGGACGACTTTGAAAAGTATTGTCTTTCCTGTTGGCTTTGGTTATTGTTACTTCTTGTTCTGCAGGCAGATAACTCCATGATGTTTCGCCATTAAACCATACGATATTATCCGGAAGAGTCAGCTTGTATTTATCCTTATTGAGAATAACGGATCCTTTGAGAGTATCAATCTTATTATCAGTCAGGTTTTTGGTTATCAAATCGAATCTTATTGAAACAGAAGGTGCTTTCTGAGCATTTTCGGAAAATTTATCGAGAATCTTTATTGCTTCCTGGTCATTCTGTCCTATGAGGTAATGAGGAAATAGAATCAGAAATAAGAGAATGGCTGTAATTGGTCGCATAGTGTAAGTTTTACTCAAGACGCTTCAAAATCTGTTCCAAAGCTATAAAGTCGGTACAGAGAACATCTCTTGCTTTGCTTCCTTCGAAAGGTCCGACCACACCTGCAGCTTCAAGCTGGTCGATTATCCTTCCGGCCCTGTTGTATCCTATTGAAAGTTTTCTCTGAATAAGTGATGTGGAACCCTGTTGATGCTGAACAACGAGACGGGCAGCTTCATCGAACATGGTGTCTCTTTTACGCAAATCAACTTCGAGGGCACCTGAATCGCTGTCATCTATAAACTCTGGGAGATGCATGGCATCGGCATAACCTTTCTGAGATCCGATGAATTCAGTAAGCTCTTCGATCTCCGGTGTATCTATAAACGCGCACTGCACCCTTACCGGTTCGTTCCCCGAAGAAACCAGCATATCTCCCCGCCCGACAAGCCTGTCAGCTCCGGTTGCATCGAGTATGGTACGCGAGTCAATTGATGAAAATACACGGAATGCTATCCTGGTCGGGAAATTTGCCTTAATAAAACCTGTAATAATATTTGCTGATGGCCTTTGAGTTGAAATAATCAGATGTATGCCTATAGCTCTTGCCAGTTGAGCAAGCCTGCCTATCGGACCTTCAATTTCCCTGCCTGCTGTCATTATAAGGTCGGCAAACTCGTCGATAATCAGAACTATATATGGCAGGTATTTATGCCCTTTTTCAGGACTAAGTTTCCGTGAAATAAACTTTTCATTATATTCTTTGATATTACGCGACTGGGCGGCTTTAAGCAGTTCCAGCCTGTTGTCCATCTCAATGCACAATGAATTGAGAGTTTTAATAACTTTCTGGGTATCGGTTATAATTGCATCTTCCTCATCGGGGAGTTTCGCCAGGAAGTGTCTTTCAATTTTCATATAGAGTGGCAATTCCACTCTTTTAGGATCGATGAGAACAAATTTGATTTCAGCCGGATGCTTCTTGTACAGGATAGAGGTTATGATCGCATTTATCCCAACAGATTTTCCTTGGCCGGTTGCTCCGGCAACCAGCAGGTGAGGCATTTTGGTCAGATCTACAATATATGGTTCATTTGTAATTGTCCTTCCCAATGCCAGGGCGATATCGAATTTTGATTCCTGAAAAGCCTTTGATGTAATAAGAGATCTCATTGAGACCATTTCGGGTTTTTTGTTTGGGACCTCTATACCTACGGTTCCCCTTCCCGGAATAGGTGCAATGATTCTGATCCCAAGTGCGGAAAGGTTGAGGGCTATGTCATCTTCAAGCGACTTAATGCGTGCCAGTCTGACTCCCCGTTCGGGTACGATCTCGTAAAGTGTCACTGTAGGACCAACAGTGGCTGCAATGCTTTTAATGCTTATCTTATGATCGCCAAGGGTTTTAATTATGTTTTCCTTGTTCTCAAAAACCTCAGAATTGTCAAAAGCACTATCTGATTTGTGTTCTTTCAGAATCGAGACTGGCGGGAATTTGTATCTCGAAAGATCCAGACGTGGATCATAATCTCCCATCATTCTATCAACTTCATGATCGGGGAGAGTATCTACTGCTGCAGGACGCGTAATATTAATCGGCACCTCTTCGCTATGCGGCATTACAGATATATCATTGTCAAAATCACGGATTATTGATCCTGTCGACACCAATTCAGGAATCTCTTCGTCTGAATCTTCTATCTCTTCATACTGCTTTGTGGTCCTCACAACAAATTCAACATTATCTTTTTCATGGTATTTATCATTTACTGATTTTGTTTCCGTAGTCAATGAATCTGATACTAACTCTTCATCATCATTTTTATTTGTATCAACATTATTATCAGCTTCTGGGACACTACTTATATCTGTTGTGCGTTTTCCGAATTTCAGAAATGATGGAAACTTTATCCCAAAAGCTTCAGGTTTAACTTTGAGAGCGAAAACCAGATATGATATGGTAATAAAAGTAAGACAGACGCCAGTGCCTATCATCCCCATAAATGCATTAGTCCACTTTATTACCTGATATCCCTGTGCGCCTCCCGGACCACTACCCAGGTAAACATTTGATTTACCAAAGATAAATCCAAGAATGAGCGACAGAATTATCGCTGCAAACGAAAATTTGACTATAAGGCTGAAGGGTTTGATTTTGGGAAATTTAAGAAGGTATAATCCGATGGTTCCAAAAATCATTGGAATAAAAAATGCGCCGAATCCGAATCCGTTTTTGATTATCATACTGGCGAGAAAATGGCCGCTCTTACCGCCCCAGTTTTTTACAACGATATCAGCACCCGAAATTGTATCTGAATTATTAAAACTAAGATCGGCTTTCCACCAGAACAGGTAAGCCACACAAGCTACCAGAAGATAAATTGCAAAGCCAGTGATGAGAATTCCAATAATAAATTTGATCCTCTCATCTGTGACGAAAGCTTTTGTTTTAACTGGACTTTTCGTTGGTTTTACATTCTTTTTACTGCTATCTTCTTTCTCTTTGCTCATTTATATGAAAAGTTTTATACGGACAGTTATCCTCTTTTAAACGCAACCCAAAGGTAATAATTTTGAGCCTTACTCAAAAAGCAGAGAATTGATTTTGTTTTAGGAGGATTATTTTAGAATAATAGAATATTGAAATGCTTGAACCGTGGAATAGTTCTTAACTTTTAACTTTCTCCTTTTGTCTTTTGCTCTTTGCCCTATAGGTTGATCATCTTGTTTATAAACTTATCTATTTCAGCTCGCGATACCCTCATGAATTTATCCCTTCGTTCAAATGTTTCATCAGGTATTTCTTTTTTATAAACTGTCTCTGCGTCGAAATGAAGTTCTGCCGATCCAAGAAAAAAGAAAAAACTCATCAGAACTCCCTCAATCTGGTTATATGGTGATGCAGCATTGGGATTCTTAACATCTATCTCATTAGTATACCAGATCTCATAAATTTTATTTTCGCTACCCGGGAATGAAACCTCGGCATTTTTACAATTGAACCCGCAAATTACCGATGTCTTATTTGTATTTTTTATTACCATTCCATTCATCGCTTCAAAACCAGGAAATTGTTCGCCAGGCTGAACAGCGTAAAAATACTTAAGGGTGAACAGACTGAAATAGGTATCGAAAATTCCTTTTTGGGGATTGGACAGGTTAAGTATCCCGGAATTACCAAATGAAGAGATCATCTCGAAAAGGATTTTGTTATCCTTGAAAGAAACAACCAGATTTTTAGGTAAAACCTCTTTTGGCATTGCTCCGAAATAACCTATATAATCTATGTTATAATGGATTTCCCCCTGATTTATGTACCTTCCTCCCCTTTCCTTACAGGAAGATCCTGTTATTGCGAAGATAACCGCAATGAACAATGCATAGCTGAATCTCACTTATCTGGTAGTATTTTGAATTACTCAAATGTAGTATTTTTTTTTAACTTCCATTCTGTCAGCTGATATTTGTGATTACCTTTGAGTCCCTTTGTGGTAAAAACATTTCATTTAAACATGAAGGATCACAAAGTAAAATCAAAAGTAACACAAAGGGAAGAACCAGTCTTAAGTCAATTATTCTTTATATGGAAAAGAAACTTGCAGTCGTTGCGTTAGGAGGGAATGCTCTGTTAAGAGGCGATCAGGCCGGAACTATTGATGAACAGGAACAAAACACAACTGAAACACTTGAGAATCTTGTTTTTTTAATAAATGAGGGCTACGACCTTGTTATAACTCACGGAAATGGACCACAAGTAGGAAATATTCTGATGAGAAATGATGCTGGAGAACAATTATATGGTATAGCACAGATGCCTGTCGATATTTGTGTGGCAGACTCCCAGGGAGGAATAGGGTACATGATAGAACGGATGTTCAGAAATGTTCTTAACAAACATGGGATTACCAGGAATGTTATTTGTATTGTCACCCAGGTATTGGTTGATATTAATGATCCAGCGTTCAGTGACCCTCAGAAGAGAGTTGGCAAAATCTATTCAAAAGAACAAGCTGATGATCTTTTGTTGAGAAAAGGATGGATATTCAAAGAGGAGGTCAAGTCGCAGGGCGGATACAGAAGGGTTGTTCCATCACCCGCACCTGTTGGAGTCATTAATGAATCAATTATTTGTGACCTCGCGCGAAAAGGAAACATTGTAATAGCTGTCGGAGGCGGAGGAGTACCTGTCTATATTGATGAAAAAAACGATGTCAGGCCGGCAGAAGCAGTTATCGATAAAGATCTTGCTTCCTCACTTCTGGCTACACAGATTTGCGCTGATGAGTTTTACATTCTTACCGATGTTCCATATATATATATTAATTATAAAAAACCTGATCAGCAGATCAAAGAATTTCTCAACTATAATGATACTTTGAAATATCTTAAAGAGGGTCAGTTTACAAAGGGAAGTATGGCCCCAAAAATTGAGGCTTGCCTGAATTTCATTAAAAATGGGGGTAAGAAAAGCGTTATCACTGAGGCCTTTAAGCTAGCAGATAAAAAATACGGATCGAAGATAACTATGGAATATGAAGATGACCGGAGGTAGGCCTCAGGCGTGAGGCGTCGGGCCTTAGGTGTAAGACAATTAGTATTAAGATTCGGGATTTACTGACGCCTGCTGCCCGTAGCCTAAAGCCTTTTAATAAATGAACAAATTTTTCTATTTTTACCCAACCAAATTTTAAAATTATGTCAATAAACCTTCAAAACCGTCATTTTCTTAAACTTCTTGATTTTACTCCGGAAGAGATTGAATATCTGCTCAACCTGTCTGCAGAGTTGAAAAAGGCAAAACGCAATGGAACTGAGAAACAGACCCTTAATGGGAAAAACATAGCTTTAATTTTTGAAAAAGCATCAACACGAACACGTTGCGCCTTTGAAGTTGCAGCATATGACCAGGGTGCACATGTAACTTACCTTGGACCTACTGGCTCACAGATCGGTCAGAAAGAATCAATGAAAGACACAGCCAGGGTTCTGGGCGGTATGTTTGACGGGATTGAATATCGGGGATATGGTCAGGATATTGTAGAGGAGCTTGCAAGATATGCAGGTGTGCCGGTATGGAACGGGCTTACAAATGAATTTCATCCTACCCAGATACTGGCCGATTTTCTTACAATGAAAGAACACTCTGACAAACCTCTTAATAAGATGGTTTTCTGTTACTTAGGAGATGCCAGGTATAACATGGGCAATTCGCTTATGGTTGGTTCTGCCAAAATGGGAATTGATTTCAGGATTGCTGCTCCGAAAGAGTATCAGCCATCAGAGGAACTGGTGGCAAAATGCAGGGCGATAGCGAAAGAGACAGGAGCAAAAATAACTATCACGGCAAATGTTAAAGAGGCAGTAAAGAATGCTGATTTTCTATATACTGACGTTTGGGTATCTATGGGTGAGCCTGATTCAGTTTGGGAAGAGAGGATAAAACTGCTAAAACCCTTTCAGATTAATATGAAAGTAATTGAAAAGACAGGTAACCCGGCAGTAAAATTCCTGCATTGTCTTCCCGCATTTCATAACAAGGAAACAAAAGTAGGAGAGGATATCTACAAGAAATTTGGCCTTGAAGGGATGGAAGTGACAGAAGATGTATTTGAATCAAAACATTCGATAGTCTTCGATGAAGCTGAAAACCGTTTGCATACTATTAAGGCAGTGATGGTGGCGACACTGGGATCATAACGACTCACGGTGCACGACACACGATACACGGAATCATAACGACTTACAACACACGGAATTTTTCAATAAATGTTTTACCGTGCATCTTGTGTCTTGCGTCGTGCGTCCTATGAAATCAGCTCCTTCACAAAATAAAACGTCATTACAAACGAAGCCGCAAGCTTCAGTCCGATACTTGTCATGAATCCCAGAAGACTACCGAAACCGGCCTTGAAAGCATAATTTAAATCATCTTTAAATATCATTTCACCTACAAAAGCACCAATTAATGGACCTAAAATTATTCCGAGAGGGCCAAGAAAAAATCCTATAATCAAACCAACTGTAGCTCCCTTGGTCCCGTATTTGGAACCTCCGAACTTTCTTTTACCCCAAACCGGAACGATATAATCCAGCACTGTAACTAAAACAGCTATAGAACCTAAAATGATTAAAGTCGAAGTTGAAAACTGACCGAACCTGGTCAGATGCAGTAAGATTAATCCAAGGAAACTTAAAGGAGGTCCGGGCAGCACTGGAACAAGGCACCCGATTATTCCTATTACCATAAAAATGATTCCCAGAATAAGAAGAATATAATCAGACATTTAGATTATCATTTTCACTTCTTGCCGAGATCTTCAAACTCGACATTTGTGAATTCTTCTGTTAAAAGTGGACTCTTTTCATCCTTTGTTTCGGTGATGGATACAGGTTCTGCTGCAACTGTAGCCTCTTTTCCGTTACCAATGTATGTAACAGCATCTTTTAATCCTTCCGAGAACTTTTCAAAATCTTCTTTATAAAGGAAAATCTTATGTTTTTCATAAAATACTTTTCCTTCTTTTCCTAAACGTTTCTTACTTTCAGTAATGGTAAGATAATAATCATCTTTCCTTGTAGCTTTCACATCAAAAAAGTAGGTTCTCTTTCCGGCACGCACCACCTTGGTGAAAATTTCTTCTTTTATAATTTTTTCATCATGCCCGTTTATGACTTCCTGTATAACAGCTTCTTCTTCCATTTCTAAGTCAGTTAGTGTTAGGGTTTTGTTTTGTATTGTCAAATGTAACAAATATTTTATCAAATCAAAACCACGACGATTATTTGCCCATATTTTTGCTCAGTTGTTTTGAGGGTAAGGGAAAAAGAGTATTTTTGCAGCGGAAATTTGAGGTTCTTTATAAATGATAAGCAGAAGATTACTACGTATAAAAGCCCTGATGGCTCTTTATGCTTTTAACCGCAGGGAGGATGAGAATCTTGCTCAGGCCGAAACAGAGTTGATGTTCAGCATAGGTAAGAGTTACGATCTTTATCACTATCTGTTGCTGCTTGTTATTGAACTTGCCGATATAGCCAATGAGAAGATTGATCAGGCTTTGATGAAAAGAATGCCGTCTCATGCCGACCTTAATCCGAAAAGAAAGTTTATCGATAACCGGGTTATTACACAGCTCAGGAAAAACATTGAGTTTAAAAATTATATTTCCTCCAAGAAACTCTCCTGGATTAATAACTCTCACATCCCCCGCCTCCTTTACAATAAAATGATCGTTTGGGAAGCCTATGAGGAGTATATGCAGGCAGATAATGATAATTATATTTCTGATAAAAAGTATATTATCAGGCTTATTACCGAACTGTTTTTAAATTCGGAAGACCTCAATTCGAACCTTGAGGAACAAAGTATTTACTGGAATGATGATATGGAATATATTTCATCTATGGTAGAGAAGACTCTCAAAAAATTCAAATCCGATTCGGGAGAAAAAACTCAACTTATGCCTTTGTTCAAAAACGCTGAGGATGAAGAATTTGTTAAAGTATTGTTCAGAAAGGCTATTGTGCATAAAGACAAATGTTCAGAACTTATTGACAAAAATACCACTAACTGGGAGGTTGACCGCATTGCCCTGATGGACATCCTGGTAATGCAGCTTGCAATAACTGAAATACTCGAATTCCCGGAAATACCAGTAAAGGTCACTCTGAATGAGTACATTGAGATTGCTAAATACTATTGTACATCAAAAAGCAGTACCTTTGTCAACGGAATTCTGGATAATATAGTTAAAGAGATCCGTGACGGCGGGCTTTTTAATAAGTTTGGAAGGGGGCTTGTCGGAGAATCAATTACAGATGAAAATTGAAGTTTCGGCACTAATGAATGCTTATGAGAAAGATTATTTTAATATGGGCGCTGGTGGCGATGTTCGGTTCAGGTTGTGGTGATGGAACTGCAGTTAATTCAGCAAGCTCAGCCCAAAAAGAGAAAAGTACGGGTACAAGCGAACTGATCTTCAGGGAATATCAGCACGATTTTGGAAAAGTATCTGAAGGCGAAAAACTTAGTTATACTTTTATTTTCAATAACAAAGGGACATCAGATCTCATAATCTCATCCGCTACAACAACATGCGGATGCACAGTCCCCAAATATGATAAAAAACCAATTGCTCCGGGTGCAAATGGAAATATGGAGGTCGTTTTTGACACTTCAGGACGAAGCGGTATGCAGACAAAGATCATAACCGTAAAGTCAAACGCCTCAGTACCCGTTGTATTAATTAAAATAACCGCAGAAGTAGTAACCACTGATAAATAGTAATAATTAATAATTTAGAACATGACCAATTTTGCGTATTTGTATTTGATGGGTCAGCCTGCCGGAGCAACCGGACAGAGCAATCCCCTTATGACTTTCCTTCCGCTTATCCTTGTTTTTGTTGTTTTTTACTTCTTCATGATCAGACCTCAGATGAAGAAACAGAAAGAGATGACCAACTACAGGACTTCACTTAAAAAGGGCGATAAAGTCATAACCACAGGTGGAATTTTTGGGAGAATTTATGAAGTGAAGGATAATTATGTAACAGTTGATGTTGGCGGAGATGTTAAACTGAAAATTGACAAGAACGCTCTTCTGAAAGATCCTTCAGCTGACGAGTTAAACTAATTCTCTATCAAGTATTTTGTGAAGGGGGAAGATGGAAAACGGACAGAAAGCCTTACAAAAAGAGGTGTAAGAGTGATAAACAGGGATGTTGCAGTTTTCGCTTTCTTCCTCTTGCTTTCTTTTATATTGTGGTATCTCAATTCACTGGGTAAAGAAAATGAAGCCGGGATAAAATATCACATTAAGTTTACCAACTTGCCTAAGGAGAGAATAATTGATGAAGAACAACCAAATGAACTGAACATCTTCCTTAAAGGTCCGGGATATTCAATCCTGAAACTAAAATTATCAGGCAAAAAAACGCCATTGATTATTGACATTTCAAAAGTTAATTTTAAAAAGACTCCCGGAGGTAAAGCTTTGGATTATTATATTGTCACCTCCGGACTAGCGAAAAGTCTGAATGTGCAAATGAGATCCGGATGCGAAATTACCTACATAAAACCCGATACTCTTTTTTTTACTTTTAATAAGCAAATTGCAAACTCAACTCTTATGCCTGATAACAAGTCAGAAAGTAATAAAAGAAATTGACTTATTATGAAACCACGGTTTAAGCTTGGCATTACAGGCGGCATAGGGAGTGGTAAAACATCAGTATGCAGAGTCTTCGAAGTTCTCGGAATACCTGTCTTCTCCGCTGACAGTGAAGCTCGGGAAATAATGGAGAATGACAATGACATTATCGCTGGAATTAATTATATCACCGGAAAGGACCTGTACAAAAATGGAAGCCTCAACAGGGCGGAACTCGCATCAATTATATTTAATGACACAACAATTCTTAAGAAAGTGAATTCGTTGGTTCATCCGGCTGTATTTGATCGTTTTGCAAAATGGACTTTAATACAGTCAACTCCATATGTGATTATGGAGGCAGCGATTCTCTTTGAAAGCGGAGCATCTGTGGTTGTAGATAAGATAGCAACAGTGGTTGCACCGGTTGAACAGAGAATGAAAAGGGTTGTACTCCGTAATAAGCTTTCACAGGAACAGGTTATGGAACGTATGCGGAATCAGATAGGTGACGAAGAGAGGATCAGACAATCGGATTTTATAATAAGTAACTCCGAAAACGATATGATCATTCCCTCAATCCTGAAGATCCATAATGAAATATTAACATTTATAAATACTCAATCCTGAATATGGGAATCTTTGGAAAATGGCTGGGTGGAGGACTTGGCTTCGTAATGGGGGGGCCAATTGGAGGTCTGTTAGGTTTTCTTGTAGGTTCTATGATCGATGGCACTACTGTCAATACCTCAACATATACATCAGGTGCTGTAAGAACAAGTCAGGGAGATTTCGGAATGAGCCTGCTCGTCCTTGTGGCTGCAGTTATGAAAGCTGACGGTAAGGTTGTAAAATCTGAACTCGACTATGTTAAACAATTCTTTGTCAGACAGTTTGGCCAGGAATCTGCAAAGCAGGCTCTGCTTATGCTTAAAGATATATTAAAACAGGACATACCGGTCAGGGATGTTTGTCTTCAGATAAAAGGAAATATGGATTACTCTTCACGGCTGCAATTGCTTCATCTGTTGTTTAATGTTTCACTTGCTGACACTGTTATAGACTCTTCTGAAATTGCGATTATTGAAAAAATTTCATCATATCTTGGGGTTGCCTCCAGCGATTTTTTGTCTATTAAGAATATGTTTATTCCGGAGACGGATTCTTCCTATAAAATACTTGAGATAGAGGGGTCTTCATCCAATGATGAGGTTAAAAAAGCTTACAGAAGAATGGCTATGAAATATCATCCCGATAAGGTTAGCCACCTTGGTGATGATGTCCGAAAATCTGCAGATGAGAAATTCGCCAGGGTAAATGAGGCATACGAAAAGATCAAGAAGGAACGGAACATGAATTGATTTGTTAATTCAAAATAATAGCTGTAATGAAGTTGATATTACAATTCTAGGATTAAATTTGTACTTAAATAGAAAAGGAGATGATATTAAAAGATATTCTTGCAATTTCCGGTGAACCAGGGCTTTTTAAATTTATTGCTCAGGGAAAAAACGCAATAATCGTTGAACACCTTGAAACAAAGAAACGGAGCAGCGCTTATGGCTCAGCTAAAGTCAGCTCTCTCGAAGACATTGCTATCTTCACAGATAAAGAGGATATGCCTCTGGGAAAAGTCTTTGATCTGATTCACGAAAAAGAGAACGGCGGTCCGGCGATAGACTCCAAAGCCGATGCTGGA
>Ga0208079_1000884_pt1 | contig 16270 bp, 15 predicted proteins | sample NGESurdeep092012_5_FD_184474 | JGI IMG/M metagenome (GOLD analysis project Ga0208079, IMG submission 184474) | Arctic peat soil microbial communities from Barrow, Alaska - NGEE Surface sample 210-2 deep-092012 (SPAdes) | ecosystem: Environmental > Terrestrial > Soil > Wetlands > Peat ... | reverse complement strand
GCGTCCTCCACGAAGTAGCAACGCAGCGCCTCATAGCGGCGTTGGACCGCCTCAGCGGGTTCCAGGAAGTACTCGCCACCTGCCCGCATATCTCAACTGCTCTTTCCGAACGCCATGCAATGATCATAGAGTCAAATCCAATTGAGGATGGGGACCGACACTCCTGCGCACGGGCATGACCCCTGTAAATGAAGGGATGCGCTGCGGAGGGCACTCGCGGGCTGGCAGCTGAACGTTGATAACCACAAGGGCAAGGAGAGCTTCTCGGCGGTCTTTGGGTGCTGCTCGTCAGCGTAGCGGCGCTGCGAACCGGCGGTCTGCCCAAGGCCATGAACTGGCTCGGGATCCTGATCGGATTTGCGGGGATCGCCTCGGTCGTTCCGCCTCTGCTGACGCCGTGTACGTCTTCGGCCTTCTCGAGATCGTCTGGCTCATCTGGGTGGGCATTGTCATGCTTCGCACCAGAGCATCTGAGGAATCCCAGAGGCAGTCGGTCTCGCCGCGGTAACAAACGCGTCTCCCAGGAGTGAGGAACCGCGATGCCTCTACCGCGCTGGCTGGCCCACATCAACAAGCGGGTATTCAACCCCATGGAGGTGCGCCGGGGCGCCCGGCCGGTGCTGATCCACACCGGCAGATCGTCGGGGAAGACCTACCGGACTCCCCTCGACGCCCACCGCCTGCCCGATGGCTACCTGTTCATCCCGTTGTACGGGCCGCGCACCGACTGGGTCAAGAACGTCCTGGCCGCGCAGGCGGCACAGCTCTCCATAGACGGCCACGAGATCGAGCTGCAGTCCCCGCGCTTGGTGAAGAAGAAAGATATCTGGCCTATGGTGCCCACAACCAACAAATCCTATCCGGGCATCTCGAGCGAGTCCGAGCTGCTGCGCATGGACCTCCGCAGACAAGGCTCAGAACCCTGAGTAGTCGGCTGCCCAACTCGGGTTCTGGAACATGCCGTCGAGGCTGACGAACTCGCGCGCACCATCGGGTCGAAGATGAGCCGGCAGAACGCCCGCTTCCGCCTCCGCATTTCGCGCGGTGTCACCGGCGCCTCACCTGTTGCCGCGTGCATGGTGACGTAGCCAGGTGCCTCGCAACGGACCGTCTCGGTGGCCGATCGCTGACCGGACACGGATCGGGTGGCGACGACGGCCATGACACGAGTTGACGTGAGACGCCTTTGACTCAGGGATGACAAGTGAACACGGGGGCATCAGCGTTGTGTTGACCACTGTCATGGAATCCCGTACATTTGTACGTACACGTGAGGAGTCACAATGGCAGCGACAGCTCGTCTCGAAGTCCGGGTCCGTCCGGAAGCCAAAGCCAAGATCGCCCTCGCCGCTGACCTGGTCAACCTCCCGGTTAGCGATTTCGTCCGCTCCGCCGCCGAAGATCGGGCAGAAGAAATCCTGCGCGAGCACGAATCTCAGACCCGGGTGCCCGCCGCCTTCTTCGACAGTCTCCTCGCCGCCCTGGATGAGCCAGCCCGTCCAAGCCCGGCGCTTCGTCGCGCCTCTCGCCGCACGCGCGACGTCGTCACAAGCTGACCGGTGTTCCGCTCTCAGGCACTCAATCCCGACATTCAAAGGCTCGATGCCCTCGACTCCGGCGAGCCGAGCATGGACACGTGGCTGTCCGAACATGCGTCAGGGGCCGAGGCCCGCCGAGTCGCACGAACGTTCGTCTGGACTACAGAAGATCAAACGGTCAAAGGTTACTACTCGCTCACCGGGCACCGGATCGTGCGCGACGAGCTGCCGAAGTCCGTCGGACGCGGCAGCCCCTCGGAGGTACCCGCCGTGCTGCTGGCCCGCCTTGCCCTGGATAAGAGTCTGCACGGGCAGGGCCTAGGTGGGGTACTTCTTGCCGACGCACTCGAGCGGATCGTGGTCGCGACCCAGACCGTCGCCGCCCGAATCGTCGTCGTGGATGCACTCCACGAGCGAGCAGCGGCCTTCTACGAGCACTACGGCTTCAAACGCATACCCGGCACCCTTCGCCTCGTCCAGAAAGTCAGTGACGTGGCCGCAGCCCTCAAGCCATGACCATGCTCCACCAACCGAAGACCGCCCGTCCACGGATCCCGGTTGCGGAACAACTGGCCGCCGGCTCGGTCCCGGTGACAACCGCGCGAAATGCAAGCAAGAGAGGATGTTTCGTTCCTCGTCGCAGCTTGTCGCTTCTGGCGGACTCAACTGGCAGATCCTGGCCTCCATCGCGACCACTGGGGGAGCGGGCACGCGCCCAGAAGTGTCCGGTTGGCCCCGGTTGACGTCGGCTGTTTGTGGGGAATACGCACGGAAGTTGTTGTGGACTAGGCGTTTGCGCTGGTCACAGGCCTGCAACCTTGGGACTGGAAAACCATCGCGATGTCCCGGTCGGCGGGGTCGACGTGGGTGACGTCGCGGTCCCCGATCCGAATGTGGCCGCCGTCGACGGGCTCCAGACCGGCCATCATTCGCAGCGAGGTCGACTTCCCGCAGCCGGACGGACCGACCAGGACGAGGAACTCGCCATCGTCGATGAGCAGGTCGATCGAGTCGACCGCCGGTCGCTCTGCACCGGGGTAGAGCCGGGTCGCGCGGTCGAAGGTGATCGTGGTCATCCCGATGCGTCCCTCCACCGGCGGGTACCTGCCGGACGGTCCGAGTGGGGGTGCCGGCCGATCTGCGGGACAGTGCCACGAATCAGTGGTCGACGCCAGCGTTTCGGGCGCTGACACGCACCGGAAACTCGCCGCTCCAGCCGTGTCGCCCGGGGGGCCAGCCGGTCATTGCCAGCCGGTCATTGCCAGCCGGTCATTGCCAGCCGGTCATTGCCAGCGCCCCTGGCAGCCCGGCGGGTTCGGCGGCTGGCTGCGAGGATCGACGACGTGCCCCCGGCCGCCCCGAACCCTGCGCCGCTCGCGCCGTACGACGCTGTCCTGGTCGTCTCCTTCGGTGGGCCGGAGGGACCCGAGGACGTGCTGCCGTTCCTGCGCACCGTCACCCGCGGCCGCGGCATCCCGGATGAGCGGCTGGCCGCCGTGGCCGAGCACTATCACTACTTTGCCGGGGTCAGTCCGATCAACGCGCAGAACCGGGCGCTGGTGGCTGCGCTGGAAGCGGAGCTGGCGGCTTCGGGGCCGGCGCTGCCGGTGTACTTCGGCAACCGCAACTGGCACCCATTTCTGGCCGACACGCTGCGGGCGATGGCCACCGCCGGGGTGCGGCGGGCGGTGGCATTCGTCACCTCGGCGTACAGCTCGTACTCCGGCTGTCGGCAGTACCGCGAGGACATCGCCCGGGCGCAGGCTGAGGGGGGCGACGGCGCGCCGCAGGTCGAGGTGCTGCGGCGGTTCTACAACCACCCGGGCTTCCTGGAGCCGGTGACGGAGCTGACCCGGGCGGCGCTGGCGCAGGTCCCCGCCGAACGTCGGGCCGCCGCCCGGCTGGCGTTCACCGCGCACAGCATCCCGGTCACCATGGCCCGCACCAGCGGTCCGGACGGCAACGGCTACCCCACCCAGCTGGCCGACACCGCCCGAGTGGTGGTGACGGGGCTGGACGCGCCGTACGACTGGTCGGTCGTCTACCAGAGCCGCAGCGGGCCGCCCCCGCAGCCGTGGCTGGAACCGAATGTGGGTGACTTCCTGGACGCGGTGGCCGCCGCGGGTGCCCGCGACGTGGTGCTGGTGCCGATCGGGTTCGTCTCTGACCACCTCGAGGTCTGCTACGACCTCGACGTGGAGGCGGCGCGCCGCGCACGGGAGCTGGGGCTGAACCTGGTGCGAGCCGCCACCGTGGGCACCCATCCCCGGTTTGTCGCCATGGTCGGTGCGCTCATCCGCGAACGGCTGACGCCCGGCGCCCCCCGCCCGGCCCTGGGCCGCCTCGGCCCGCACCCGGACCAGTGTCCGCTCGACTGTTGCCCGGTCCCGCGCCGGCCGGCCCGGCCGGCCAGCCTGGACGCAGCCCGAACTTCCTAAAGGGCGGCGGCGGCGCCCGCTGCCCACCGCGTCCGCGGCGCTGGGTACGCTGCCACCGCCGTGGTTGATCGGCGTCGCTGTGCCGGCGGGCCGCGATCCGCCCACGGCAGAATCCCGGTCGATCGAGGCCGGAGGTCCCTGCAAACCCGCGAACGGAAGGCACTACGGTCCCCCTGTGCGAGTTTCCATACTGACTGAAACCCTTGATGGTGAGCGCCGGGTGGCGGCCGTCCCCGAGACGGTGGCCAAGATGAAGGCGGCTGGCCTCGACGTCCGCATCCAGGCCGGGGCCGGACTGGGCGCCTTCCTGCCCGACGAGGTGTACGCCGAGAAAGGCGCGACCGTCGTGCCGGACGCCACTTCGGCGCTCGACGGCGCCAACGTCGTGCTGAAGGTGCAGCCGCCGAGCCTGGAAGAGGTAGCGGCGATGAGCTCCGGCTCGGCGCTGATCAGCTTCCTGCCGCCGTCGACGTCCATGCCGGTGGTGCAGGCGCTGGCCGAGCGCGGGGTGACCGCGTTCAGCCTGGAGCTGGTGCCGCGCACCAGCCGGGCGCAGGCCATGGACGCGCTGTCGTCGCAGGCGCTGGTGGCCGGCTACCGCTGCGTGCTGCTGGCCGCCCAGCGGCTGCCGAAGTTCCTGCCGATGTTCGTCACCGCTGCCGGCACCGTGCCACCGGCCAAGGTGCTCGTCCTCGGCACTGGCGTCGCCGGTCTGCAGGCCATCGCCACCGCCCGCCGCCTGGGCGCGGTGGTTGAGGCCTACGACGTCCGGGCCGCCGCGAAGGACGAGGTGCAGAGCCTGGGCGCCACGTTCATCGAGTTGCCGCTGGAGACCCAGGAAGGCGCCGGCGGGTACGCCAAGGAGCAGTCCGAGGACTTCCTGCGCCGGCAGCGGGAGCTGCTCGGCCAGCGGGTCGCGGTGGCCGACATCGTCATCACCACCGCGGCCATCCCCGGCCGGCGGGCACCGGTGCTAGTCACCGAGGAGATGGTTGCCGGGATGCGACCGGGGTCGGTCATCGTCGACCTGGCCGCGGAGAGCGGCGGCAACTGCCCGCTGAGCCGGCCGGGCGAAGACGTGATGCACGGCGGCGTGATCATCCACGGCGTACGCAACGTCCCGAGCACCCTGCCGCTCAACGCCAGCCAGCTGCTGGCTCGCAACATCTCCACGTTGCTGTTGCTGATGGTCAAAGACGGCCAGTTCGTGCCCGACTTCGCCGACGACATCGTCGCCGGCTGCTGCCTGACCCACGACGGCCAGGTCGTCCACCCGGTGGCGCGGGACCTGCTCGAGAAGGGAGTACCGGCGTGATGCTGGTCGCCGAGGCGTCTGCGACGGTGAGCGGCATCGGTCTGCTCACGATCTTCATCCTGGCCATCTTTGTCGGCTTCGAAGTCATCTCAAAGGTGTCGAGCACGCTGCACACCCCGCTGATGTCCGGCACGAACGCCATCCACGGCATCATCATGATCGGCGCCATGGCGATCCTCGGTACGGCGCACAGCTGGCCGGCCAAGATCCTGGGCGTCATCGCGCTGGTCCTGGCCACGCTGAACGCGGTCGGTGGGTTCGTGGTGACCGACCGGATGCTGGAGATGTTCAAGGGCCCCGGCGCAGCGCGTGGCGCCGATGCGGCGGTGGCCGACGGCAAGTCCGGCGGCCGGTTCCGCGGCCGCGGCAAGAAGGCGGCCGCAGCGGCCGCCGACGGCACGGGTGCCAGCCCGGTGAGTGCGAAAGAGCCGGCCAACCGATGAGCAAGGCCTTTGTCATTGCGGTCATCGACCTGATCGCCGCTGTCTGCTTCATCCTCGCCCTGCGGGGCCTGAGCGGCCCCAAGACCGCTCGCCTGGGCAACCAGATCGGCGCCGGCGGCATGGTAGTGGCCGTCCTGGCCGCATTCTTCGTCAGCGGCGCCACCAACTTCCCGCTGATGATTGGCAGCATCGCCGTCGGCACGGTGCTCGGTGTCCCGGCCGCCCGCCGGGTGCCGATGACGGCCATGCCGCAGATGGTGGCGCTGTTCAACGGCGTTGGCGGCGGCGCCGCCGCGCTGGTCTCCATCGAGGAATTCCGGTCCCGCGCGGCCGTGGACTCGCTGACCTTCGGCGTGACGCTGGCCGTCCTGCTGAGCGCGATCATCGGCTGCGTCTCCTTCGCCGGTAGCGGCATCACCTTCGCCAAGCTGCAGGAGCTGATGAGCGGCCGGCCGTTCGCGCCGCCGTGGCTGCGCTACGTCTTCGGTGGCCTGGTCGCTGTCCTGCTGGTCCTCGTGGTCGTGATCCTGGCGACCGAGAGCGTGGCTGCGCTGATCGTGCTGGCGCTGCTGGCGTTGGTCTTCGGCGTGCTGTTCGTACTGCCGGTCGGCGGTGCCGACGTACCGATCGTCATCTCACTGCTGAACGCGTTCACCGGTCTCGCGGTGGCTGCGTCCGGCGCCGTCCTGAGCAACGTGCTGCTGATCGTGGCTGGCACGCTCGTGGGTGCTTCCGGAACGCTGCTCACCCAGATGATGGGCCGGGCGATGGGTCGGTCCATCCCGAGCATCCTGTTCGGCGCCTTCAAGGGCTCCACCGCCGGCTCGACCGAGATCTCCAAGGACGTTCGACCGGTCAAGTCGGGCAACGCCGAGGACATCGCGATCATGCTGGCGTACTCGCAGAAGGTCACGATCGTCCCCGGCTACGGCCTGGCCGTGGCCCAGGGCCAGCACACCGTGCGTGAGCTCGCCGACCTGCTGGCGTCCAAGGGGGTCGACGTCTCCTTCGCCATCCACCCAGTGGCCGGCCGCATGCCGGGGCACATGAACGTGCTGCTCGCCGAGGCCAACGTGCCTTACGAGAAGCTGCGGGAGATGGACGACATCAACCCGGAGTTCCCGCGCACCGACGTCGTACTGGTGATCGGGGCCAACGACGTGGTCAACCCAGCCGCCAAGACCGACCCGGGCAGCCCGATCTACGGCATGCCCATCCTCAACGTGGACGAGGCGAAGAACATCATCTTCATGAAGCGCAGCATGCGACCCGGCTTCGCCGGCATCGACAACGAGCTGCTCTACAACCCGAAGACCACGATGCTCTTCGGCGACGCGAAGGACTCGCTCACCAAGCTGATATCGGCGGTCAAGGCGGCCTGACCGGTCGAGTTCCGCGCTCGGTCACCCGCCCCGGCTCGTTCCGCTGCGCCACGCTTGCGCTCCACTGCGCCGAGCGCTCCACTGCGCCGATGTTGAGCACCCGTGCGGATCCGCTCGATTGAGACGCACGTAGGCTCAACATCGGCGTTCCAGGGTGCCAAGTGTTCATCCACGGTTGCCGCGCGCTGACCCCCGATACTCCAGCCCCGGTGCGACTATGTGGACTGCGGCGGTCGCGTCGCGACCCCCGGCCGGATCGGCCCGTAGGAGGCAGGCGTGGACCAGCAGCGCGTGCAGGAGCTTCTCGACCGGTTGACGACGCGGGCGCGCGCCGGGTTCGTCGTCGTGCGGGCCACGGTCCGCCGGCTGGCGGCGCCGCTGTTCACGCTGTGGATGCGGCTCACGATCGCCCGGTGGGAGCGGGTGCAGCGGTTCTTCTCCACGCACCGCGATCTCGTCGAGGTCGACACCTGGCTGGACCGGTGGTACTCGTTCGGGTCGGCGTAGCCGGCGGACCTCGAGCCAGCCAGCCCGGCCGGTTCAGGGGTTCAGAGCACCATCTCGACCAGCCGTGGACCCGGCTCCGCCAGGGCGCGGCGCAACGCAGCGGTCAGCTCACCGGCCGTCGTGGCCCGCTCGCCCGGCACCCCCATACCGGCCGCCAGGGCCACCCAGTCCAGGTCCGGCCGGCCCAGGTCGGTGAGGCCGGACGCCACCGGTCCGGGACTCGACCCGCCGGCGCGGCCGAGCTCAGTCCGCAAGATCTGGTAGCTGCGGTTGGCGCAGATCAAGGTGAGGACGTCGAGCGCCTCGCGGGCCTGCGTCCAGAGCGCCTGGAGTGTGTACATGCCGCTGCCGTCGGCCTGGAATGCGATCACCTTGCGATCCGGGCAGGCGACGGCGGCGCCGGCCGCGGCCGGTAGCCCCTGACCGATGGCGCCCCCAGTCAGCGACAGGTAGGTGTGCGGTGGCGCGTCGGCGGCCAGCGCCCAGTACGGGAAGCCGGTCGTGACTGCCTCATCGACGACGATGGCCCCCTCCGGTTGCAGCCCGGCCAACACCGTGCCGATCACGGCCGGGTTCAGCGGCTGGGTGTCGGCCGGAACCTCGCCGTCAGCCGCGGTCGGCCCGGTCGGCCCGGTCGGCCCGGTCGGGCCAGTCGGCCCGGTCGGGCCGGTCGGGCCGGCGTCGACCGCCGGCCGGGACGCCGCCGGACCGCCGACCCGCTCGGCGAGCCGGGCCAGCGCCTCAGTCACAGCGGCGCCCGGTTCGGCCAGTGTGACCACCGCCGTACCGGCCGGAACGGTGGAGCTGGGCAGGCCGGGGTAGCCGAAGAACGAGACCGGGGAGCGAGCGCCGACCAGGACGACGGTGGCGGCGCCACTGAGCTCGGCGGTCGCCAACTCCGGGACGTAGGGCAGCCGCGAGGGGGCCGGCAGCCCACCGCCGCGTTCCATCCGCGCCGGGAAGGTCTCGGCCACCAGGCGGCAGCCGGTGGCGGCGGCGACCGTGCCGGCGGCGCGCAGGCCGTCGGCGGCCAGAGCGGCGTCGCCGAGCAGCAGCACCGCCGGCCCGGCGTGCAGCGCATCAGCCGCCGCAGCCACCACGGACTCGGACACCCGCGGCAGCACCGCCGGCGCCGGTGCGGGTGCCGGCTCGGCGCCGTCCCCCCACTGGCAGTCGGCCGGTGCGATCAGCGTCGCCACCCCACCGAGCCGGGCGGCCGCGACCGCGTCCGCGCCGTCGGCCGCCAACCCAGCCGCGGACGCGGCGGTCCGCACCCAGCGGGAGACCGGAGCGGCCAGCCCGGCGATGTCGCTGGTGAGCGGCGCGTCCACGCCGAGGTGCCAGGTCGCATGGTCGCCAACCAGGTTGACCACCGGCGTACCGGCCCGTCGGGCGTTGTGCAGGTTGGCCAGTCCGTTGGCCAACCCGGGACCCAGGTGCAGCAGCGTGGCCGCCGGCCGACCGATCATCCGGCCGTACCCGTCGGCCGCCCCGGTGCACACGCCCTCGAACAACCCGAGGATGGCGCGCACGCCTGGCGTCGCCTCCAGTGCGCGCACCAGCGGCAGCTCCGTCGTACCGGGGTTGGCAAAGCAGACCTCGACACCGGCCGCGGCCAGGGTCTCGAGCAGGGCGTGCGCGCCGTCCACGGTCCCTCCCGGAGCTTGCGAAGCGGTCACCGTAGCCCGCGACGGCCACGTGCCGCTCCGCTCCACCGGCGACGCAGCCCTGCGCCGAAAGACGTCTGACGTCCGCACACCGAAGTTGCCAGTGTGGTGTCATTTGGGCCGAACAGGAGGCAGCAACGTGACGTCGCCGGCTCATCGAGTCGCTGCGGGACGCGCTGGTACCCGGGTCGTGCATCGCGGTCACGGGCAAGCACGCCTGGCTGCTGGCCGACCCGGCCGCGTTCGGTGAGGTGATGACCAACGTCGTCGGCGTACCGGAGCTGGTCGAGCAGCGCCCGTTGGTGGCGCAGCGAGCTCGGCCGCAGCCGGTTTCGCAGGCTGAACCGCGCGCCCCCCGGGCCGCCGACCGTCTCGGGTAACTCGCGCGTCGCCTCGGCGTACGACCGGGAGATCCTGCGCCTGGCCGTCCCGGCATTCGGCGCGCTGGTCGCCGAGCCGCTGTTCCTGCTCGCCGACTCGGCCATCGTTGGGCAGCTCGGCACCCGCCCGCTCGGCGGTCTCGGCGTCGCCGGCACGGCGCTCGCCACGCTGGTCAACGTCTGCATCTTCCTCGCCTACGGCACCACGGCCGCCGTCGCGCGCCAGCTGGGCGCCGGTGACCAGGCGGCGGCGGTGCGCCAGGGCATCGACGGGATGTGGCTGGCGCTACTGATCGGCGGCGTCACGGCGGCGCTGGCGGCCGCGGCTGTCCCGGAGCTGGTCGACGCCCTTGGCGCGTCCGGCGGGGTGCGGCCGTACGCCGTCAGCTACCTGCGAATCAGCCTCGTCGGCGTCCCGGCAATGTTGGTCGTGCTAGCCGGCACCGGCGTGCTGCGCGGCCTGCAGGACACCCGTACGCCGCTCCTCGTGGCGGTCGCCGGCGGTCTGGTGAACGCGGGTCTCAACGCGCTGCTGGTGCTGGGGCTGCACCGGGGCATCGCCGGCTCGGCCGCCGGCACCGTGCTTACCCAGTACGCCGCGGCCGCGGCGTACGTCGCGGTCGTCTCCCGTGGCGCCCGCCAACTGGGTGTGCGGGTGCGCCCGCACGTGCCGGGATTGCGCACGGCCGCGGTGGCCGGAGTGCCGCTACTGCTGCGCACCGTGACGTTGCGGGCCGCCCTGGTGGTGATGACCGCCGTGGCGGCGCGCATCGGGGACTCCGCCATCGCCGCCCACCAGGTCGCGTTCGCCGTCTGGACGCTGCTGCAGTTCGCCTTGGACGCGGTGGCCATCGCCGGGCAGGCCATCACCGGTCGGGCGCTCGGCGCCGGCGACGTCGCCGGCGCCCGGGCGGCGACCCGCCGGATGGTGCAGTGGGGCGTGCTCGCCGGCGTCGCCGGCGGTCTGCTGCTGGCGGTGGTCAGTGGCGTGCTGCCCGCGCTGTTCACCGGCAGCAGCGACGTGCGGGGTCTGATCACCCGGGTGCTGCTCGTGGTAGCGCTGCTGCAACCGGTGGCCGGCGTGGTATTCGTCCTCGACGGCGTGCTGATCGGCGCCGGGGACGGTCGCTACCTGGCTAGGGCCGGGGTGGTCACGCTGATTGCGTTCCTGCCGGCGGCATACGCAGTGCTGGCGACCCACGCCGGGCTGGTCGCGCTCTGGGCGGCGTACGGCGTATTCATGACCGCCCGGCTGGTGGTGCTGGCGACCCGGGCGCGCGGCCCGGCCTGGCTGGTGACCGGCGCGGTCCGCTAACGCTCAGCCCGTCACGCCGGCTCGGCGCGGTTAGGTTAGCCCCCGGTTAGCCCACGGCTACTCGAGCGGCCAGGTGTGCACCGGGGTGTTGGTGTGCATGTGCTGGGTGTAGCGGCGGGTCATCTCCGCCAGCGCGTTGTCGCGGCTGGCCCCGGCGGCCTCCAGCTGTCGCACGGATTCGACCTGCCAGGTGGCTCCGTTGCGGCCAGTGATGCAGCGCTGTTCGATGATGCCGAGCAGCCGGTCGCGGTCGGCGGGGTCCACATGCCAGCGATCGAGGCCGGCAGCGGCCAGCGGCAGCAACCGTCGCAGCACCAGCTCGGCCGCCGGCACCGGACCCAGCCCCGGCCAGAACAGTTCGGCGACGAGGCCATGCCGGGCGGCGGTACGGAAGTTCTCCTCCGCGGCTGCGAAGGACATCTGCGCGCTGATCGGCTCGTCCAGCTCGGACAGCGTGCGCACCAGGCCGTAGTAGAAGGCGGCGTTGGCCATGGTGTCGACGACGGTCGGCCCGGCGGCGAGCACGCGGTTCTCCACCCGCAGGTGCGGCTTGCCCCGAGCCACGTCGTACACCGGCCGGTTCCAGCGGTAGATGGTGCCGTTGTGCAGCCGCAGCTCCGCCAGGTGCGGCACGTCCCCCCGCGCCAACATGGCCGCCGGCTCCTCGTCGACGAGCAGCGGCAGCAACGCCGGGTAGTAACGCACATTCTCGTCGAACAGATCGGTGACCGCATCGATCCAGCGCTCGCCGAACCAGGTCCGCGGCCGGACCCCCTGGCTGACTATCTCCTCCGTCCTGGTGTCGATGGACTGCTCCAGCAGCACGATCCGAGTCTCCTGCCACAGCTGCCGGCCGAGCAGGAACGGCGAGTTGGCCCCCAGCGCCAGCTGCACCCCGGCAATGGCCTGAGCGGCATTCCACAGCGGCGCGAACCCGTCGGGGCTGACCTGCAGGTGCAGCTGCACCGAGGTCGCGGCCGCCTCCGGGGCGATGGAATCGGCGTACGCCGTGAGCCGCTCGACGCCGTCGATCTGCAGCAGCAGAGCCTCGCCCCGGGCCGCCAGCACCTGGTCGTTGAGCAGCGCGTACCGCGGGTTGTTGGTGACGTTGTCCAGCGTGACGTGCGGGGTCCGCAGCGTCGGCAGGATACCGATCATGACGATGTGCGCACCGATCTCACCGGCTCGCCGTTCGGCATAGTTCAGGCTGGTGCGAACCTCTTCTTCGAGCTCGCGAAAGACGGTGCCGACGAGCTTGTGCGGCGCGACGTTGACCTCGATGTTGAACTGACCGAGCTCGGTCTGGTAGTCCGCCGACTCGATCAGCTTCAGCACGTCGTCGTTGAGCATCAGCGGGCAGCCCGCGGAGTCGGCGATGTTCAGCTCGAGCTCTAGGCCGATGAGCTTGCGCTTGGTCTCGAACCGCTGGTCGGCGAGCAGCTGCCGCAGCGCCGCCAGGCAGGCCTTGACCTTGACGCGGTAGCGCAGCCGGTCCTCCGGGCTGAACTCGGTGGCTGAGACGCGGTCTCCCATGTGGGCCGTCCTGGCGGTCGAGGTCCGGGCGGGCCTTTAGTGCCCGCCCGGACGCGACGATACGAGCGGCGGGCGGCTCGGCGCCGCAGCGGATACCAGCCGGTCAAGCGGTAACATGGATGACATCCGCGACTACAGCAGGCAATACCCGTTCCCGGTACGCCAACGGGTGAGTCGTTTGGCTAGCAGTCTGCGTCGGAAGGGACTCCTGGTGCGTCGTTCGGGCACGGTGGGCACGGCGGTGACTGGCGTCGTGCTGGCCGTGGTCGCGTTGACCGGGTGCCAGTCAGCCAGCGGATCAGCTGCGCTATCCGCGGCCGCAACGGCGCCGGTGACGCCACCGAGCGTGACGGTCAACGGGCAGCCGGCCGGCGGCGAGCCGACGACGGTGCCGCTGGGTCAGCCAGTGACGTTCGCGGTGAGCGACGGCAGCCTGCGGCAGACCACTGTGCACGTCAGCGACGGGATGGAGATCGCTGGCGTGGTCGGCGACCGGGCTCAGTCCTGGACCAGCCGGGATCCACTGTGGCCGGGCACCCAGTACGACGCAACGCTGGCAGTCGCCGATCGGCGGGGGTCGGTCAGCCAGCAGGTCGTCCGGTTCGACACGGCGGCGCCGACCACGGTGCTGGACGGATTCATCCTGCCGGACGCCACCACGGTGGGCGTCGGACAACCGATCACGGTGACCTTCAACCGCGCCGTACCGGACCGAGCGGCCATCCAGCGGCGGCTGTCGGTGTCGATGACCATCCCGGTCGACGGCGCCTGGCACTGGATGTCCGACCGCGAGGTGCACTTCCGACCGCGGGCCTACTGGCCGGCCGGTGAGCACCTCGATGTCGCGCTCAAGCTCAAGGGGTACGACGCCGGGCAAGGCATGTGGGGGATGAAGGACCACACCTCCTCGATCACCGTCGGGGACGCCGTGGTCAGCCGGGTCGACGCGGCCGCGCACACGATGACGGTGACCTCCAACGGCCAGGAGCTGCGCACGATCCCGATCAGTGCCGGCAGCGCGAAGTACCCGTCGGCGAACGGGGTGCACATCGTGCTGGAGAAGCAAGCGTCGATCACGATGGACTCGGCCACCGTCGGCATCCCGCGCGACTCTCCGGACGGCTACTACGAGACCGTGCTGTGGGACGTTCGGATCTCCAACGGCGGGGCATTCGTGCACGCCGCCCCGTGGTCGGTGGGGGCGCAGGGAAACAGCAACGTCTCGCACGGCTGCGTCAACCTCGCGCCGTCCGCGGCCCAGTGGTTCTACGGGCTGGCTCGGGCGGGAGACATCGTCGAGGTCGTCAACTCGACCCGGGACCCGGACCCCGGGGACGCCGGTACGGCGGAGTGGAACATGTCGTGGGAGGACTGGCTCAGCGGCGGGGCGCCGACCTCCTGAACGGCGGACTCACTGGCCGACTCACCCGACGTACTGCGCCGCCAGGCTGAGCACCAAAGCGACGTACCAGTCGGCGTGGTTGTAGTTCCAGATGGCGGTGCTCAGGCCGGCCGGACCGGTGCCGGCGCCGTTGCCGCAGAGGTAGTGGGCTGCGGTGAAGATTGCGTCGGCCGGGTTCTGAATGTCGGTGCGACCGTCGCCGTCACCGTCCACCGCGACCATGGCGAACGTGGCCGGCAGGAACTGCATCGGCCCCATCGCGCCCGCGGGGGAGGTGGAGGTGTCCGTGCCGTGGCCGGTCTCCACCTGTCCGATCGCGGCCAGCACCGTCCAGGACAGGCCCGGGCAGGTAGGCGCGGCGGCGTGGTAGAGCGCGAAGTAGTCCGCCGGCCCGGCGCCGGCTACGCCCGCTGCCCCGTTCTGCCCTGCGGCCGCGCTGCCGGGCGTCCCCACCCCTGCCGGGTAGCGCGGCTTGGCGGCTGCCACCTGCTCGCGCACCAGCTGGGCCGCTGCATCCTGCTCAACTCGGAGCCGGGCCGCAGCCGCCGCAGCCGCCGCCTGCAGCGCTCGTTGCCGGGCCGCTTCTTCCTCCGCCGCCTGCACCGCCGCGGCGTGCGCGACGGCCTGATCAAGCAGTGGACGCTGGCGGTCGAGCAGATCCTGCACTCGGGACGCGGCCACTCCGGCTTGGCGCTCGACCGCGACCTGGCGCTGAGCCAAGGCAGCAGCGTCGGTGGCATCGCGCTCCGCTCTGCCCCCGGCCTGCTCGCTGGCGGTGACCACCTGGCGGTCCGTGCCGACCACCCGCTCCACCGACCGCACCCGGTCCAGAGCCTCGACGATGCTGTCGGCATCCAGGACGGAGGCGTAGACGGCGGTCGGGCCGCCCGACTTGTAAAGCGCGCGCAGGTGCTCGTCGAGCCGGTCGCGGCTGTCTTCGGCGTCCCGACGGGCCACGCCTGAGGCCGTTTCCGCCCGCAGGTGCCCGCTGACCGCGCTGGCGGCGGCCTGCAACGCGCCAGCGTAGTCCGCGGTCGCGTGGTCCACCTGGGTCTGCAGGTCGTCGACCTGCCGCAGCAGGTCCTCGGCTGCGGCCCGGGCGTCGGCGCTGGTCTCCGCGCGCACACTCAGGCCAGCCGGCATGGGCGCGCCCATCGCCGGCGGGCTGGCGGCCGTGAGGACTCCGGCGCTCGTCGCGATCGCGATCACCGTCGCGCCGGCCAGCAGTCTGCTCACTCCTGCCACGTCGGCGCGGCGGCAGCGGGGCTGTAGTGCCCGACCGGGGCCCGACAGCGCCCGACCGGGGCGCTCAGCTTCAGAGGCGCTCGGGGTGCGGCGGACCCACCGGGCAGGGCGCACCGGTGTGGTGAGCAGAATGTCGGATCGACAGACCGCGCCGCGCACCGGCCGCGCCGCCACGGAACGGGAGGGACGGGCATGCCGCGCTACCTTGTTGTGGCCAACCAAACGCTAGGCAGCACCGAGCTTGTCGCGAAGATGGACGAGCTGAGCAAGGGGCCGGGATCATTCCGTCTACTGGTGCCCGTCACCGACACCGAGGGGACGCGGCAGTGGGACTACCCAGCCGTCGACCGTTTCGTTCCTGACGCCCACGTCATCGCCCGGTCGCTGGCCGAGGGCCGGTTGCAGCACGAACTGGAACGACTGCACGAGGCCAAGGTCGACGCGTCCGGCGAAGTCGTCGACGCCGAGCCGATCGACCACGTCCGGCAGGCGCTGCACGCCGAGCGGTACGACGGTGTCGTGGTCGCCACCCTGCCGCACCGGCTGTCCCGCTGGACAGTCATGGACCTGCCGCACCGAATCGCTCGAGCGAGCGATGTCCCGGTGACGCATCTTCTCGCCTCGGCCGGACCGTCCCTGTGACCGGTTCCGCAGGGCTCGTCGACCCAAGCTGATCTGACTGGCACGCCGGGGCGGCCGACGTGCTCGCCATCAGGACTGTGTCCCGCCCCGCGGTCGCCACCGGCCGCGGGGGGAGCCAGATCAAAACGGCGGGTCGTCGGTGTACGGGTCGGGTGTCGCCAGGACCGGCGCGGCGGCAGGGGCATCCACGGCAGGGCTCGCTCGCTCGGGCACCGAGCTCCCTCGCTCAGTCAGGCCAGCGGCATTGGATGTTGGCTCGGAGCCCGTGCCGAGGTGGGCGTCGGGTTCGGGCATCAGGTACCGGATCGGCACCCGGTCCCAGCGCACCCCGTTCGGGTCGACCCACTCGATCGCCCCGTCGTCCCCGCGCCGCCAGGACCAGGTAGTGAAGGTCTTGAGCCGGTGGTGCCGCCGGCAGAGCAGCCCGCAGTTGGGTAAATAGACGTTGTGTTACCCACACTAA
>Ga0208079_1000883_pt1 | contig 16282 bp, 14 predicted proteins | sample NGESurdeep092012_5_FD_184474 | JGI IMG/M metagenome (GOLD analysis project Ga0208079, IMG submission 184474) | Arctic peat soil microbial communities from Barrow, Alaska - NGEE Surface sample 210-2 deep-092012 (SPAdes) | ecosystem: Environmental > Terrestrial > Soil > Wetlands > Peat ... | reverse complement strand
CCTAACGGGGCTTCGAACCGCGCACGCACAAGACTGGCCCGACGCGAAGAACTCGGCATCAAGGCGCAGACGCGGGTTGAAAATGTAGAAACTCCAGATCCGAGCGAAGCTCGGACGACTACCCCCCTCCGCGTTTCAGCGGATACCGCCGTCCGCGCCATTCGACGCTCCGCGCGAAGGCTGACGACACCAGCGCGATCAGCCACACCCACGTGGCCAGCGGCGCCCAGATGGCGTGCACCCAGGCGTGCCGCTTGAACCACGCCTCGTGCTCGGGCAGCGAGGCCTTGGCCAGCGTCGCGCGATTCAGCCCCTTCAACATCCCGGGCGAAAGCTGCGCGATCAGCGCCCACTCCGCCAGACGATTTCCCCGTATCGACGCCACGATCGACGCCGCCATTCCGCCGCAGTAGAAGATGTGCGCGATCAGGCCGGGCCACCACAGCCGCGGCGCGTAGATCCGCGTGATCGCCATCTGGCGGTGGATCCAGCCGAAAAAACGGCCGCCCGTGATGTGCTCCCGGCACGGCGTCAGCGCGCCGGGGGCGTATGCGATGCCGAGGCCGGCGGCATGCACCGCTTGGCTGAGCGTGTAATCGTCGGTTAGCGCGCCCCGCCAGAATTCGGGAACGCGCGCTTCGAAGAACACTTCCTTGCGGATCGCCATGGCGCCGCCCCACGCGAAACGATTGTTGCCCGCGCCCAGCGTTCCGGCCGCCACCGCGTCCCAAACCCCGCGCATCAGCGACCAGAAATCGGGCGGATCGGGCAGGAACCATCGAAAGCCGGTGGACGCGCCCACGCCGGGTTCGGCAAGCGGGGCCACCAGGGCGCGCAGCCAGCCGCTGGTCACCCGGCCGTCGGAATCGGCGAACGCCAGCACCCGGCTGCGCTTGCGCGCCGCGCGCACCGCGGCCATCAGGTTCTGAATCTTCTCGGAGGAGCCGGCGTCGGTGGCGTGCGCCAGCACTACCTTAACGCGCGCGGGCAGCACGCCGGGCGGGATATCGCCGGCCGAGTGCGCCGTGACGATCAACTCGTAGTCGGGATAATCCAGCGCGGCCAGCGCTCCCAGGTTTTCGCGCAAGCCTTCGTCGTACCCCTTCACCGGCACAATCACCGTGGCCGGCGGCAGATCCCGGGGCCGCTCCGCCAGCCGGCGCGCCACGTAATCGGCGCGTTTGCGCTCGCCGCGCAGCGAGAGCGCCGCCAGCAGCAGCGCGGGGCCCGCCAAGAACCAGTAGAGGAAAACCAGGGGCAAGGCGATCAACCCGGGGCGGTTTCCGCGAACACGGCGAACTCGCTGAGCGCGGGGCTCGCCGATGCCTGTGTGATGCGCAATCGCAGGCGCGTGGCGATGATGGGTGCGGCCAGATGAATCAAACGCCGCGGCCCGATGCCGGTGGACGACACGAGCGGCTCCCAGGAATCGGATTGCCAGCGCTCCACCGTGAACGCGTCTACTCGCTGCCCGAAGCGGATGGCTTCTTTCAAGCGAATCACCTGGACCTTCGCCGGACGTCCCAGATCGATTGTCACGTCGGCGCTGGTCACTTTGTCGTCCGTCGCCCAAAACGTATCGCTCCGGCCGTCCAGCAGGTGCGCCGGGCCGAATTGCTTGTCGTTGCCGCGCACGTGGGTGGCGTCAGCTTTGGCGCGCGCCGCCAGGTTCTGCCCAAAAGTCCCCTTGAGGTATGCGCCGAAATCCTTGAGCGACGCGATATCCTCCGCCGAGAGCAGCCCGTCGCGATTGGGCGGCACGTTGAGCAGCAGCGTGGCGCCGCGGCCTACCGATTGATAGTAGAGGCTGGTCAGTTGCGCGGCCTTCTTCACCCGCGCGTTCTCCGCCTCATGCCAGAACCAGCCCGGACGGATCGACACATCGCATTCGGCAGGCAGCCACTTCGAGGCATGACGCTGGCCGCTGGCGGATTCCTTGGTGCGCACGTTGCCCGGCGATGCCGCTCCGCCATCTTCGCCCACTGGGTCGAGAGTGGCCCAGCACGGGTCGCCGGCGATGCCGCGTTCGTTGCCCACCCATCGCACATCGGGGCCCACGTCGCTGAACACCACCGCATCCGGCTGCATGGCGCGAATCATTTCCCAGGTGCGCGGCCAATCGTAGTAAGTGTTCTTATCGATCGTGCGTTTCTGGCGCGCCCCCCCGTAGAAACCGTCGCCGCCGTTGGCGCCATCGTGCCACACCTCGAAGATGGGGCCGTATCCGGTGAGCAGTTCGCTGAGCTGCGCGCGATAAATCTTGAGGTACTCGGGCGTGCCGTACTGGGCATTATTGCGGTCCCACGGCGAAAGATAGACGCCGAACTTCAGCTTGCGGCGCGCCGCGGCTTGTGAGATCTCCCGCACCACGTCGCCCTTCCCGCCGCGCCACGCGCTCCCGGCCACGGAGTGGTCCGTGGTCTTGGTAGGCCACAGGCAGAAGCCATCGTGATGCTTGCAGGTGAGAATCACGCCGCGCATGCCGGCCTCCGCCAGCGCGCTCACGATCGCGTCGGCATCGAACTTTTCGGGGTTGAACAGGTTGGGGTCTTCGTCGCCGTAACCCCATTCCTTATTGGTGAAAGTGTTCACCGTGAAGTGCAGGAAGGCGGTAAACTCCAGCTCGTGCCAGGCAAGCTGTCGCGGGCTGGGGATTGCTCCGTAAGGAGTCGGCGGCGCTACCGTGCGTGCGGCGGCGAGCGCGGCCGGGAAGCCGGCGAGTAAAGTGCGTCTGGTGATCATGCCGGTAAGCTACTTCTTGGGACGGCCGCGGCCTTTTTTCGGCGTCGGCTTCGGCTTCGGCCTCGGCTTCGGCTTGGGCTTGGGCTCTGGCGCCACCACATCGACGGGTTCGGCGGCTTCGTCTTCGGCGTCCACTTCCACGCCGGCATCCCCATCGATTTCGACATCCGATTCGCCATCCAGTTCGGATATGATCTCTAGCTCCGCATCGTCCACCACCGCGACCTCGCCGGGAGCCACCTTCTTCAGCACTTCGGCGAACAGCGCCGCCTTGCGCGCATCCACCTTGGGCGGCGGCGCCTGCTCGTGGCGGAAATCGTGATCGCTGTGGCAGGTGCGGCAGCGCACCTTGGCCGCCTGCCCGTTCAGCACCGATACCACATTGTGGTTCATCACGCGCTTGCAGCGTACGCAAAAATCGTCGATATCGTCGCCCAGACGGATGTCGCGCATCATCATTCGGGTCTCCTAGGTGCTGACGGACGGGCTGGCGGACTCGGGTTCGACCGGAATCTGTAACTTGGGTTCGGGAAGCACCCACTGCGCTGGTTCGAATCCCACGTACTTGCAGATGCGCAACTGGCCATCCGCGGATTCCAACAGATCGCCGACGTCCAGCGGTGTGCCGGCCGCGCGCAGAATGCGCCACGCGTCATACTCGTGCAGCGCTTCCACTTCGCCCGAAGGTTCGAAGTCCTTGGGCTTGGCGTTAGCAGGTCCGGAAACGTGGGGCGCCCAACGGAACTGTTGCCGCGGCGAATCCTTCATGCGGAAGACTCGATAGTTCGGCATAGCCTTACATTGTAATCGAACTTGCGATGCTTTTCGCGTCTTGCTCGCCCTGCGCGATCCAACGCTCGATGTTCCCGGCGCTCCAGCGCACCGCGTCGCGCAGAGATCCCAGGCGCCGCGAAGGCTCGATGCGGACCACTTCCATCGAGGCCCCGGCCTGTTTGCCACCCATCACATGATGCAGCAATCGGAAGCCGGGCGTGTTGAGCACGTTGAGCGCGATCGCGCGCGTGGCCCCCAGTTCCTCCGCCGCCCAAAGCGGCAGCCCCCCACGCAGTCCGCCATCCACGTAGCGCCGCCCCCCGATTTCCACCGGCGGGAAGGCCAGCGGGATGGCACAGCACGCGGCCAGGTGTTGCCACGTAATGTCGCGGTCGTGCACAATGTGGCTGCGCAGCCAGGGAATCTCTACCGTTGTGAGAGCAAACGGCACGCGCGGCGAAAACCGCTCGAACAACTCGCGCGCTTTGGCGCGCAGCGGCTCGCCCCGCAGGAAGCCCGTAGCGTGCGGTCCGAAGCGCATCACCTCGCCCGTCGCCGGGTCGAGCCACAGGCGCGCCAGTTCCAACGGAGTGCATCCCCCGGCGATGGCCCACCCGTTCCACGCTCCCGCCGAGGCGCCCACAATCAGGTCCGGCCGGAAGCGCTCGCGCAACACGCTCCAAACCCCGACTTCCCAAGCCGCCCAAAGTCCACCGGCAGAGAGCACAAGCGCGGTCATACCCCAGAGTTACACAAGTTGCTCCGTGGGACAGACCATCGCCTTTTGTGGTCTGGAGCCATCCGCCATGCGGATGGTGGTGGTCAACTGCGAATCGGCCGATTGGTGATAGCCGAACAGACCGGCCTTGTTGGCAATCGCGTTGTTGCGGCGCGAGCGCTCGATCGATCCCGCCGCCACCTGCTTCCGCTTGAGCGCAAGGTCGATCGCCGTCTTGACGTGCGGGATCATCTCGGGCGAGCGCGTCTCGCGCGTGAGCTAGCAATCGCGCACGCCGGATTTCTGGCAGGCCTGCGATCGTCCACTGCGTGGCCTTGACGCCTTCATCGTCATATCCTCCGGGGTCACGATGGGCGACGACGCGAAGCCCCATGCGCCGTTGACGATCACGCGGACGCCGAAGCCGAAGCTGGAATCCCCGGTGACATTGGGCACGGCGAGCGTCTTGCCGGTGCCGCGCTCGGGAGAGAGGCGGAGCCCGATGCGCTGGTCGCCGATGCGCACGATGCGGACATCGGCGTAGGTGGCTTTGAGCTTCTTGGCTTCCGCCAGCGCCACGGCGCCGAGTTTTTCGATCTCCGCATTGGGCGTCCTGGAATCCTTGGGCGCGGCGAAGAGCCGGGTGGCCAGGGCGGCGGAAGAGGCCGTGAGGAAATACCGGCGAGTCAGCATCTGGGAATTGTATCGGATGCGGCGCATACGCCCTTGGCGACCACAAGTGACGACGAAAACGGCCCCGGCGTGGATGGGCAATTTCGGCACACTGTGCGTTTCTTTTCAACTTCTTCCGGTATGTAAAGAATTGTCATCCCTGCGCCTTTTTGGCAGTTTCGACCGTCAGACAAGATGAAGCGAGTTTAATGCTAATGACACCAACCAAATTGCGCGAGCGGATCTTTCCCACGGCACACCCGGACATCCCCGGGCTCGACTATTTCGGCGACTGGCGCCCGGCGCGCGGCATGAGCGCCGACTACATCGACTACTTCGAGATGAAGGATGGCAACCTGGGCTTGGCGGTAGGCGACGTCTCTGGCAAAGGAGTGCCGCCCGCGCTGCTGAAGTCCTCCCTGCACAGCATGATCCGCGCTTTGCGCTGCGCGCGGAACTTCAGTCTCAAAGCCCTGATGCGGACCATCGACAAGATCTTCTCCGAGGTCTGTCCGGACAACTCCTACGCCACGCTGTTTGTCGGCGAATACGATCCGTCGAGCGGACGCCTGCACTACGTCAACGCGGGGCACGAACCGCCTTTCGTGTTGCGCAAGAACGGCGCGCATTTCCAGACCGTCTTTCTGGAGCCGGGCGGTCCAGTGATTGGCATGCTGCGGGAATCGTCGTATCGCGAAGGTGTGGTCTCTCTCACACCCGGCGATGTATTGGTGGCTTACACAGATGGACTGTGCGATACCACCAACCAGGGGGGCGAGGAATGGGGATGGCCGCGATTCCTGAAAGCGGTAGAGGACTGTGCCGATCAACACGCCCGCGACATCGTGGAGGGTGTGATGCAAAGCGCCGAAGCATTCGCCGGCGGAGCGCCGCCGCACGACGACGCGACTCTCTTTGTGGGACGGGTCAAGGAGGCGATTGCCGCCCAGCCTCGCTGGGATGCGGAATGCGTGGCGGCGCCGGTGGCGGTGCCGGTGGCGGCCTGAGGGCAACGGGAGGAAGAATGCAAAGAATGCCCCCACGAATGGGGGCATGGCAGCCCTGGAGGGCTACGCTACAAGTTGGTCTCGAAGAGCTTCAGGATGCGCTTGTATTCGTCGGTCCAACTGCTGGCCAGCACGAAGGTGTGGTCTTCCACCGGGTACGGCGCGACCGACCAGTTCTCCTTGTGTAATTCGATCAGGCGCTGCATCAGACGGACGGTGTCCTGGAACTCGACGTTGGTATCCACCATGCCGTGGCAGATGAGGAGCGCGCCCTTCAAACCCTCGGCGAAGAAGATCGGGCTGCTGCGGCGGTAGGCCTCGGGGTCGGCCTGCGGGGTGTTCAGGATATCCGACGTATAGCCGTGGTTGTAAGTGGCCCAGTCGGTGACGGGGCGGAGCGCGGCGCCGGCGGCGAAGACATCGGGCTGGGTGAACATCGCCATCAGGGTGATGAAACCGCCGTAGCTGCCGCCGTAGAGTCCGATCTTCCCAGGGTCGGCGCCGTGCTGCGCGACGGCGTATTTGGCGGCATCGACGATGTCGTCGAGGTCCTTGCCGCCCATGTGCCGGTACACGGCGGTGCGCCAGTCGCGGCCATAGCCGGCGGAACCGCGGTAATCCACGTCGAGCACGAGATAGCCGCGCTCCTGCAATAAATGATGGAACATGTACTCGTGGTAGTAAGTGGACCACTTATGATCCACGTTTTGCAGATACCCGCTGCCGTGCACGAAGATGACCGCCGGACCGCCCTTCTTATAATTGGCGGGCTTGTACATTCGCGCCGGGACCTTGACGCCGTCGCGCGCGGGGACCATCACGATAGGCGGGTCCTGCCAGGCGTATTGCGCGAACTCGGCCGAGGGTGAAGTGGTGAGCCGCTGGAGATCCTGGTGGGGACGGTTCTCCTGGATGTATAGGTCGGGCGGCTTGTTGGAGTAAGAGTAGACGTCGGCAATCCAGCGCTCGTCGGGCGAGAGGACGGCGGTGTGCTTGCCTGGGGCCTGGGAGATACGGGTGAGCGGGCCACCGTCGCCGGGCATTTCGTAGAGGAACTGATCGGCAGGGCCATCGGCGTTGGCCACCAGGTAGAACTTGGATTTGTCCCTGGACTGGCGCACGTTGAGCACCTCCCAATTGCCGGTGGTGAGCGCGCGCGGTTCGCCGGTGTCGAAAGGCACGGCGTAGAGTTGGGCGTAGCCGGTCTTTTCGCTGATGAAGTAGACTTCGCGATCGTTCTTCATCCAGCCGAGGGTGTTGGCGGAGCCTTGCGGACCGCCGATCCAGGCGTCGTCGTGAATGCTGACCAGCGTGCGGGTCTTGCCGGTGGCCGGATCGAGGGCGAAGAGCCAGCGGTCTTTGTGATCGGCGGAGCGGGCGCCGATCACGGCCTTGATTCCGTCTTCGCTCCAGACGGGGGCGCTCAGTTGGATGTCGCGGTCCGTGGAAACGGGCGTGCGTGCCGGCGCGGCTTGGGGCGCGGGCGGGGGCGGCGGGGCGGTTTCGGTGCGGGCGGGTGTGGGCGCGGGCACCCTTTTCTGGCCGTGATCCACCCATTTCACCTCGCCGGTCTCCACGTTGAGGATGGCGAGGCGCGAAGTGCCCTGGGTGTCGCCGACATTGGAGCGGCCGGGGAGGTCTTCGGTGTAAGCGCTGTCGCTGATGAAGTTGGGAACGATGGTGCTCTTGGCGGGCGTGGCGGCCGATTCGAAGACGCTCGCGATGACGTACTTTTCGTCGGGCGTGAGTTGCAGTCCGCCGGCGGTCTGGCGCGCCTGCAAGGTGAAGGGCTTGCGTGCGGCGGCGGCCTCCAGTGCGCGCTTCTTCTGTTCTTCGCGCTGTTCGATGCGCTCGCGGACCACTTGCAGGAGTTCCTTCTGTTCCTTCTTGAGGTATTCCTGGCTATCGCTGCCGCGCACTTCGGGGGGCGCATCGGCGGCGGCGCCGCGTCCGCCGCCGCCCTGCCCGCGGCCACCGCCGAAGCCGCCAAGGCCGCGGCCGCCACCGCCGCCGACACCGCCGCCTACTGGGGGCGCGGCGCTGGTGGCCGGTGCGGCGGCGGCGCGGATATCGGTGAGTTGCACGAGCAGGCCGCTATCCAGCGACATCACGTAGAGGTTGCCGTTGCGGGTGAAGGAAATGCGCTTGCCGTCCTGGGTGAAGCGGGGATTGGTCTCGGCGTCGGTGGTCTTGGTGAGCTGGGTGATCTTGCCGGTGTTGTTGTCCAAGGTAAAGAGATCGCCGGCGCTGGAGTAGACCATCAGGCGCTTGTCTTTGCTGGTGCCGCCGGCGGCGGGGGTGGTATCGCCGAGAGCGGGAGGAAGCTGCCGGACCTCTTCGCCGGTGAGTTTGCGCAGGCCACTGCCGTCGCGGTTGACGGTGTAGGTGTCCATGGGCGCGATTTCCTTGTCGGTGTTCTGCTTCCACTGGAAGAGGAGGCGGCTGCCGTCGTGAGACCAGCGGACGCCGGTGGGTTCGTAGCCGACCAGCGCGGGTCCGCGCATGATGTTGTCGACGGAAAGGACGAAGTTGTTCGCCGGCCGGGCTTGCAGGACGAAAACAACGACGAGGGCGGGCAGAGTCACTGTGCGCATCACGAAAATGATACCGCAGGAAATGATAGCGCACGAGCCGTCAGCGCGGCTGCTTGAGGTATTGCTGGATGGCGGCAATGTTCTTCCGGGCAATGGAGGCTTCGTCCATGTCTGGGTTGAGATCGAGCATCTGCTGGAAGTGCTTGAGGGCGGGATCGAGCTCGGCGACGCTGCCGGTGTTGACGGCCTTGGTCATGAAGGCGAGTCCAAGGGTGTAGTGGGCGAAGGGGTCTTTGGCATCGTAGGTGAGCGCCTTCTGGCAATCGGCGATGGCGGTATCGAGATTGGCGGCCTTGCGCTCGCATTCGCACATGCCGTACCAGGCCATGTTGTGGTAGTCGTTCCAGATGTCGCGTTCGGCGACGCGCTTCTTGCGGCCCATGCCGACCAGCGAGCCGAGCACATAGTAATTTAACTTACCGGCGAACTTACTGTCGAAATCGCTGAGCTTGAGGTATTCGTCGTACACCGGGCGGGCTTCGGCGAACTTACCGCTGAGGCGCAAGCTATCGGCCAGCCAGAGATGCGGTTCGGCGGTTTTGGGGTTGATCCCGATGGCAAGCCGAGCGGCCTCGATGGATTGGGGATAGAGCGCCTTGAAGCGATAGGCCTCGGCGATCAGGGTAAGGGCGACGGGGTGGGCGGGCTCGCGCTGCAGGACGGTATTCAACTGGCGGACGGCTTCATCGACGTCGCCGGTATCGAGCAGGATGCCGCCATAGTTGGCGTGGGCCTCCAGATAGTCCGGGTCCAATTGGATGGCACGCTTATAGGAGCGGCCGGCGCTGTCGTAATCGAAGAGCGCGCTGTAAGTGCGGCCCAGATAGAAGGCCGCCTGGCTGTAAGTGGGGTCGGCGGCGAGGGCGCGCTCGAAGGAGGCCACGGCTTTCTTGTAGTCCAGCTCGTCGCCCTTGTGGTAATACTTCATGCCTTCCTGAAGCAGGTCGGCCGCGGCCTTGTTGCGGCGGCGGGGAATCAGGATGCGGATGCGGACGGGAGATTCCTGGCCGGGGTAGACCATCTCCTGGCGCGGTCCATCGGGCTCGTACCCCATCTTGACGCCCTGCACGGTGTGCTCGCCCGGAGCGAGCCCGGGAGCGTTGACCGGCTTGCCTTTTTCGAGCACGCCGATGGTCTTGCCATCGACGAACACCTCGACGCCATCCATGTTGGAATCGAAGATGAGGGTACCGAACTTGGGCGCGGGGGCGGCGGCTGGCCTGGCTCTCGACGGAACATAGGCCAGCAGCATTTCGGGATCGTAGTTGGCCTTGTCGGAGGTGGGGTTCTGCCGGTTTTCGGTGTACTCGCGCACCTGGGTGTGGACGTACTCGGCGAGTTCATCGGCGGTGACCACGCCATCGCCGGAAGTATCGGCCTCGCCTGCCATGCCCTGGACGACGTAGTAGGTGAAGACGCCGTGGCCGCCTTTGAGATCGGGGCTTTCGAAGGAGCTCTCGCGGGCGCGGCTGGCGGTGAGGGAGAAGAGGCTCTTGCTGAGATCGCCGAGGGTGTGATTGATGTTCTCGGTATCCTCGGGAGTGATGGCGCCGGAGTGGCAGGCGTCGGTGAGGAGGATTTTGGATTTGGCCTTGATCTTGCCACCGATCACGTTGCCGAGTTCGTCCATGGGATAGCCGGTATCGGCGATGCGGTCGCGGTCGATATCAAAGGGCGCGAGGTAGCCCTTGCCCTGGTGCATGAAACCGTGGCCGGCGAAGTAGATGAGGACGCGGTCATCCTGCTTGGCGACGCTGGGGAGCCAGGTATCGATCTCGCGGCGGAGTCCGGCGAGGGTGGCCTTATCGTTGGTGAGCATGTGCACGTTTTCGACGCGGAAGTTGCCGCCTTCGGGGCTGATGAGCGAGGTGAAGATGGCTTGGGCGTCGCTTTCGGCGAAGTGGAGCTGGTCCTTGTCCGCCAGGTTGCGGTAGCGCGAGATGCCGACGATGACGGCGTAGCTGACCGGGATCCGGATGGGCTTGGCGGTGCCCGCGGGGACGGTATCGAGCTTCTCGACTTTGAGATCGCGCTGCTGGTTTGGCGGGGGCGGCTGGGCGAAGGCCAGGGCGGCGGAGAGAGCAAGGAGAGAAACAATCGTCCGGGAAAACCTTCCCTGAGCTGACGCAGCCCTAGCCAAACGGGAATGTGAATTCACCGCAGAGACGCAGAGATCGCAGAGATAAGCGCAGAGAAGACCAAAGCAGAGTTGGGCAAAGGGGCCGATTGGTATGCGCATGACGGTCACCTGTGGGCCAGCCGGTACTCGTAGATTACCGGGCCGGTGAGGGGCACGGGCGACGAGATCACGGCGGTGTTTTTCTGGCGCAGGAAGAGGAGGTCGCGCTGATCCCGAGAGATGCCGGGGCCGGTGAGGTTCTGGGGGATGGCTTCCCCGCGGGGCACGAGCTTGGGGCCGGCGGAGGGATCGACGCAATCGCCGCGCGATTTCCAGATGGTATCGTCGCAGCGGGGGATGAGGGTGGGCGGCGCGGCTTTGGTAGCGGGCGGCGGCTGATAGCGCGGGGCGGTATCGGAGAGGCGCGCGGGGGTGGCCAGCCAGTAGACCGTCTCGTAGCCGGCGGGTCCGGCGATGCGGAAGGCGGCGCTGGTGGCGGGGACCTGGTATTCCCTGGAGGCGGAGATGCGGTTGTCCTGGCCGGTTTCCTCGCCCGGGAAGAGTTGCTCGTAGGTTCCGCTGCTGCTCTGGTTCATGACGTAGAGGTAGCCATCGAAGTTGGTGCGGAATTTGAAGCGGACGCGGTCACCCTGGGCGAGCACGAGTCCGGGATCGATGGTGCGCCAGGTATCGTGGTCGAGGCGCTCGAGCACCAGTTCCATGCGGTGCCCGCCTTCGGTCATGGTGCGGGCCTGGGGGGATGCCAGCGCCGCGGCGAGACAGAGCGCGGACGCGAGGCGGGGCATTCCTGTAGCAATCATTGGTGCACCAGGTGGAGATCGGCGACCACGCGCGAATCGGCGCTGCCCGTGGGGTTGACGACATAGACGGCGGTTTCCTTCTTATCGCCGGGGGTGTTGGGGTCCACCTTCTCGATGATGAGGTCGCGGGCGTAGACGGCGCGCATGCGATCGACGGCGGTGCCAGAGATGTTGGCGGCCATGATCAACTCTTTGGAAGATTGGACGGGCGCTTCGGGGGTTGAGGCGGGCGCCGCGGCCGCGGCCTTCTTCTTGCCCTGGAGCGAGTAGATCATGCTTTCGAGGTCGCTCTCGGGCTGGAGCGAGAGAACGATGAAGAGGTTCTCGGTGCCGACGGTGCTATCGAAAGTGAGGCGCGATCCGGGCGGCATGGTGTAGGGATGCCAGCCTTCGATGCGATTGTTGCCGTCCTCGATTTCGGCGGAGGGGAACATGGGTTTCCAGTTGCCGCTGGAGCCCTGATTGACGATGTAGAGATAGCCGGGGGCGTTGGCTTCGACGCTGAAGCGTATGCGGTCGCCGGCATGGAAGACGGTGTCGTTGGGGACTTCCGTGGGGGTATTGTCGGCGGCGAGTTTGAGGACGGTGTAGCGCAGTCCGAGGGGCGGCGCGCCGCTGGCGGGCATGGGCGCGGTAGTGGGCGCGGGCCGCGGAGCTACGGGTGGCGCAGTAGGGAGAGGGGCGGGCGGCCGGGTATCGGCGCGCGCGATCTCGACGGGTTTGGGGGGCGTGGCGGTGGGGCGCTTGGCTGGCGGCCGCGCGGTGGCGGGTTTGGCCGCGGCGGGAGCTTGCGCGGCGGCGTAGAAAAGCTCGCGGGCGCTGAGTTGTTTCCGGGGAGCGGCCTGGGCAAAGATCAGGCCGGCAGTACAGCAGGACAGCAGGAATCCCCGACTGGATCTCATCTTTAGGTTATCCGGTCCGGGTGGACCGGCCTCCTCTTGTTATTACGATATCACCGGCAGCAACGGATTCAGCGGGGTGGGGGTACCAGGGGGTGCTTAAACGTTTTCGGGCACACGAAGGAAATGGGGCGTATCCTGGCAGGGGAACCGCGGACTGATAGCGAATTTCCGGCAAACTGCGCCGGAAATTCGCTTTCTGTCCCCGGTTTGCGGCGTATTCATGGCCAGCCTTCCGGAAAACGGTTAAGCACCCTCGCGACATTTGACGGAGCCATACTAACGTTGGTTAGGTCCTATACGTTCTAGCAATGGGTAATTGACTGGGTGCGCCTGCGACCTTAAACTTGCACTGGATTGTGTGCCCAGACAATGACCGAACCCAGTCAAATCGTTGGCAACTATGAGTTCCTTGGTGTCGTCGACAAACCCAGAGCAGGAGTTACTTACAAGGTCCGGAACCTGACCACGGGCGAGTTTGAAGTCCTGAGGTCGCTGCCGGGAGCCTCGTACGACGATGCGGAATCGCTGGAGCGGCTTCTCCGCGAGATCAAGATCCACACGCGCCTGTCGCATCCGAACATCGTCGCGTTCCACGACGCGTTGGAACTTGACGGGCATTTGGTCATGACGGCGGAGTTCGTCGAGGGCACGACACTGGCGGAGCTTTGCCGGCCAGGTGCGCTACTCTCGACTGAGGCGATGCGGGTGACCTGCGATGTGCTGTCCGGACTGGAGGAGGCACATGCGCTGGGAATCGTGCATCGCGGCATCACGGCGGAACATGTCATGGTCACGCGGGACGGGGTGGTCAAGTTGGGCGGATTCGGCCTGGCGAAACCGGTATCCGACGTGAACTTGACCAAGGCCGGCGCCGTATTGGGCGATGCCAGGTACATTTCTCCCGAGCAGGTGATGGGAGTTGGCGCGATGGACGGCAGGGCGGATCTCTATTCGGTGGGTGTGTTGTTGTTCCACATGTTGACCGGGAGGGTACCCTTCGACGGTGCGAACGATTTCGACATCATGGTGGCGCAGGTGAGTAAGCAGCCTCCGCGACCCAGTTCACTGAATCCGGGGATTGCGCCGGAACTGGAGCGGATTGTCCTTACCGCGCTTGCCAAGAAACCCGCAGAACGCTTTCCGAGCGCGAGGGAGTTCCGTATGGCGCTGGCGGCGCTGAAGGACCCCGTGAAAGTGTTGACGCAGCCGGCGGCGCCGGTGGCGGCGATGCCGGAAGCTGCCGCACCGCGATTTCTGGTGCCGGCTGAAGCCGGGGGGTCTCCGAGGACTGCGCTGGTGCTCGGCTTCCTTGGCGTCGCGATCGGGTTGATTGTCCTGGTTTTCGTGGCGATGCGCTGCGCATGAAACCGATCCAGACAGGCGATGTAGTGGGCGGCTACCGGGTGATCGATATCGCCGGCTCCGGCGGCATGGGAGCGGTGTACAAGATCGAGCACGCAATCACCAGGAGAATCGAGGCGATGAAACTCCTGCCGCCGGGCTCGTGCGACGATCCCGAACAGGTGCGGAGATTCGAGCGTGAGATCCAGGTGCAGGCGCGTCTCCACCATCCCAACATCGTGGCGCTCTACAACGCGGTGCGAGACGGCAACTCGATCGGGTTGGTGATGGAGTTCGTGGAAGGCGAATCTTTGCAGCGCATGTTGGAGGCCGGGCCACTGTCTGTCGAGACCGCGGTGGACTTCACCAGCCAGGTGCTCCGCGCGCTCGCCTACGCTCATGACGCCGGTGTCATTCACCGGGACGTGGCGCCCGCGAATATCATCATCACGCCAGACCTCATGGCCAAGCTGACGGACTTCGGCCTGGCGCGGGGCGCGACCGATCTTCGACTGTCTACATCGGGAGCCCCGCTGGGCTCGCCCTGGTATATGTCTCCCGAGCAGGTCCGGGGGATTGGGGCACTGGATGCGCGCACGGACCTCTATGCCATGGGGGCCGTGCTCCACGAGATGCTCACGGGCGGAAAGTTGTTTGAGGTCGAGGGAGCTTTCGCGGTGATGCGCGCCCACGTGGAAGCCGAGCCGGCGCTGCCGAGTTCGCGGAATCCCAAGGTCCCCTCGGCGCTCGACGGCATTGTGCGGAAGGCGGTGGCGAAGGATCCGGCGATGCGGTTCCAATCGGCGGACGAATTCCGGCTGGCTTTGCAGAATGCAGTCGCTGGCGCCTGTCCGGTGGCCGTGCCATCGAGCCCTCGGAAAACGTGGCGCACCCCCTTCCCGGGGCTGACTTCGCGCCTGCGGGAGTTTCACCCTTCGCGCGCCGCCATGCTGATGGCGCTGGTACCGGGCGCGCTGCTGGCAGGCTTCTACACGGTTCGATTCTTTCCGGCGGCGGCACGCGTGCAGACCACGGAAAGCAACCGGCTAGCGGCGGCTATCTCCAAACACGATGCGGTGCGGACGTCGCCGGCGGTTGCGGAGCCGGAAGCTCCCGGAGTTGTTCAGTCAACGCCATCTGAAGCGCCGGCAGAGACGGAGAAACCGGCCGCCAGCGCTCGGGAGCGCGCGCCATTCCCCGTGCGAGCGATGCGGCGGGCCGGCAAACCGGAGCGGAGCTACGCAATCCGCGTGACCGGCGGAGAAGTACCGCAACCTACGGCGGCAGTGCCCGCGCCGAATTCAACTCCCCGGCAGCCAGTAGAAGCGCCCGAACCGCTCGTCCCAAACACGGACTCCGTGGAAGCGCTGGAGGCGGCGCGGCCCGCCGTATCAGGGAGTGCCGCCGAGTTTTCGACGCCATCGCAAGAGGCCGCTCCGGAGAAACCGCGGAATGCCGGGAACCGGTTCGTAAGAGCGCTGGGCAAACTGAATCCCTTTCGCAGAGGGACCAAGCACGATGCCGGCGAAGCCGCCAAAACGCCGCTAAAGCAGGACTGAAGGTCCGCGGAGGCGCTCCGGGTTCAGTCGCTCAACCAATAGCCGGGACGCGAATAGACCTTCGCACCGGGAACGTCCACTTCGATCTTGACGGTGTGATAGCCGGCTTCCTGGGAATTGGGATAATAGCTCAACAGATAAGCGCTGCGCAGTTGGACACCGATGGCCGCGATGGCGTCCTCCAATTGACGCTGCTTTCGAAAATGAAGTTGAGTTCCCCCTGTGGCAGCGGTCAAAATCGAAAACGGGTCAGCGCCCGTTGCCGCATTGGTATTCCGGTTGAGGACGGAAATCAGCTTGCCGAAATCCGCACCTGCCTTGAAGCCGCCTCTGTCGGCTCGGGAAGAAAGGCCCTGAAGAGAGAACGTATCGGACACGAAGGCTTTACCGAATTCGGGGAGGGCTAGAGCATAAACGGCAACGCTTTCTTTCTCCGCTGCCTCCCGGAGAGACGCCAGAGTGGACTCGCTTCCGCTATCCATCGGCTGGCCGATGAAGAGCAGGACACGGGCTCGCGAGCTGGGGCGCCTTGTCAAGAGAGTCAAGGCGCGCATGCCGGCATCGATCGTTCGCGCCGGGCTGCCGTTTGCCGAAATGGTTCTGAGGGCGGTTTGGAGGTCCCCCGCGTCGAACGGTTTGGCGACGGTGACCTCGCTGCCATAGGTAACTACAGCGGCTTCGCCGGATTCGCCCACGAGAAGAGCATCAACCGCACTACCCGCTTTTGCGATGAAAGGCACATACTGGCGTACGTCCTGATTCACCTGGATGGCGAGGGCAATGGAAACCGGTGGGGCACTCGTGTTCAGGGTTACGGTCTGCGGGCGACCGTTATCGAGGACGCGAAAATCGGCCATTTGCAGACCGGGAAGGATCCGGCTCTCCTTGGAAAAAACGAGTGTAGGCAGAGTCACCAGCCGGACCGGGACTCGGATGGTGGGTATCTGCTGCGCGCCAATCAGGGCAGCAAGACCGAGCGTGAGAGCAAATATTGCGGGCCGCATGGACTCGTAGCGTGGACTTTCTCGCAGGC
>Ga0208079_1000881_pt1 | contig 16285 bp, 17 predicted proteins | sample NGESurdeep092012_5_FD_184474 | JGI IMG/M metagenome (GOLD analysis project Ga0208079, IMG submission 184474) | Arctic peat soil microbial communities from Barrow, Alaska - NGEE Surface sample 210-2 deep-092012 (SPAdes) | ecosystem: Environmental > Terrestrial > Soil > Wetlands > Peat ... | reverse complement strand
GGTGCCGGTCAATGCGTCGATTTCTTTGTGTTCGTCGGCCACCGGTCAATCCTCCCGCAGCGGAATGCGCGCCGCTTCATCGAACTGCCGCTTGCGCGAAGGCCACAGCGCATAGAGCAGCACCAACAGGAAGACGGCGACGAAATAGGCGAGGCCCCATGTCTGGGCGAACTCAGCAAAAGCTTGATAGGTCGGATCCATCGCGGTCACCGGATGTTGGCTTTGTCGTCGTACAGCTTGAAATCCACCTGCGTGCCGAGCATCTGCAGATAGGCGATCAGCGCGTCGGCTTCGGTGACCCGGTTGGGATCGCCGTCGAAATCGCGCGCCTGCGCCTTCGGATAGCGCTTGACCAGATCAGTGCCGGCGGGACTGTCGGTCGTGGCTTGCGCCACCACATCCGCCTCGGCATTGGCGATCATGTCCGGCGAATACGGCACGCCGAGCAGCGCCTGCACTTTCAGGTCCGCGGCGATGTGCCGGTAGTCGAGCTCGGTTTGCGCCAGCCACGAATAATTGGGCATCACCGAGCCCGGCACCACCGAGCGCGGATCGCGCAGGTGATCCTGATGCCAATTGTCGGAATACTTGCCGCCGACGCGGGCGAGATCGGGACCGGTGCGCTTGGAGCCCCATTGGAACGGGCGGTCATACATGCTCTCGACGGCGAGCGAATAATGGCCGTAACGCTCGACCTCGTCGCGCAGCGGCCGGATCATCTGCGAATGGCAGAGATAGCAGCCTTCGCGCACATAGATGTTGCGGCCGGCGAGCTCGAGCGGCGTATAGGGCCGCACGCCGTCGACCTTCTCGATCGTGTTCTTGAGATAGAACAGCGGAACGATTTCGACCAAGCCGCCGATCGCAATCACGATCAGGATGCCGATGACGAGAACGATCGAGTTCTTCTCGAAGATGGCGTGTTTCGACCAGAGTGACATTGATTGCCCCGCCTATTCCGCCGGCGCCAGCGCCAGGCCGGCGGGCACGGCGGATTCCGCCGAGTTCACGGTTTTCCAGAGATTCCAAGCCATCAGCAGCGCACCGGTGAGGAACAACAAACCTCCGAGCGCACGGATGGCATAGAACGGATGCATCGCCTCCACCGTCTCGACGAAGGAATATTCGAGAAAGCCGAGACTGGTGTAGTCGCGCCACATCAGACCCTGCAGGATTCCCGATACCCACATCGCGGTGATGTAGAGCACGATGCCGATGGTCGAGATCCAGAAGTGCCAGTTAACCAGCTTGAGCGAGTAGAGCGGGCGGTTCCACAGCCACGGCACCAGGCAGTAAATCGCGCCGAACGAAATGTAGGCGACCCAGCCGAGCGCGCCGGAATGCACGTGGCCGATGGTCCAGTCGGTGTAGTGCGACAGCGAGTTGACGATCTTCACCGACATCATCGGACCCTCGAAGGTCGACATGCCGTAAAAGGCGACCGACACCACCATCATGCGCAGCACCGGATCGGTGCGCAGCTTGTCCCACGCCCCCGATAGCGTCATGATTCCGTTGATCATACCGCCCCACGACGGCATCCACAGCATGATGGAAAACGTCATGCCGAGCGTCTGCGCCCAGTCGGGCAGCGCGGTGTAGTGCAGATGATGCGGACCGGCCCAGATGTAGAGGAAGATCAGCGCCCAAAAGTGGATGATCGACAGCCGGTAGGAATAGACCGGCCGGTTGCAGCGCTTGGGGATGAAATAATACATGATGGCGAGGAAGCCGGCGGTGAGGAAGAAGCCGACAGCATTGTGGCCGTACCACCACTGCACCATGGCGTCCTGCACGCCCGACCAGACGATGTACGACTTGGGCGAGAACAGCGACACCGGAATCGCCGCGTTGTTGCCGATATGCAGCACCGCGATGGTGAGGATGAAGGCGAGATAGAACCAGTTGGCGACGTAGATGTGCGGCTCGGTGCGCCGCATGATGGTGCCGAGAAAAATCAGGAAATAGACGACCCACACCACCGTCAGCCACAGATCGGCATACCACTCGGGCTCGGCGTATTCCTTCGACTGCGTGATGCCGAGCAGATAGCCGGTGCCGGCGATGACGATGAAGAAATTGTAGCCGAGCACGACGAACCAGGGCGAGAGATCGCCGGCGAGCCGCGCGCGACAGGTACGCTGTACGACGTAGAGCGATGTCGCGATCAGCACGTTGCCGCCGAAGGCGAAGACCACCGCCGAGGTGTGCAGCGGCCGCAGGCGGCCGAACGTGATCCACGGCAGATCAAGATTGAGGAACGGAAACGCGAGCTCGCACGCAATGTAGAGACCGACGGTGAACCCGGCGATGCCCCAGATCACCGCAGCGGCGGTCGCGAATTTGACCGGACCCATGTTGTAGTTGGGCTTGCCGTCGATGGTCAGCGGCGCCGGCTCAGCCTGCCGGTCGTAATAGCGATTGATGGTCGCGAACACTGCCGCGATGCTGGCGGCGGTGAACAGATAGGCATGGAACGCATATTCCGGTGTGTAGGCCTTGGCCGCGACGACGATGGATAGCAGCGCCAGCGCCGCGAAGGCCAGTGCCAAGCCTCCCTCGCCGAGCGTCATGGTCTTTTGAGGAGCGAGCGCGTTCGCCATGCTGCTATTCCGTTGTCTGGCTTGCCTGAAAATTGATGGGGGACCTCGAACGATCAATATCGGGCGAGGCCCCCTCGTTTTCCTTGATGCAGGTCAAATGGATAGGCGCGTCAGTCGCCCCGCCAGCCGCGCCAGCCGTGCCAGCCCCAACGGCGCGGGCCGCCGCTATTGATGCGCGCCTTCTGCTCGTCAGTGAGCGTGGCGTAAAAGGCGTCGAAGGCCGGCCGTACGGTCTTGATGGCCAGCAGCATCGCGTCGAGACGCTTCTCCATAACCTCGAGCCGGGCCGAAGCGCTGGCCGGGAACTCGCGCGGGCAAGCCGCCGCAACCGTTTCCGCGGCCTTGGTGGAAGCCGTCCGCAACTCGTTGAGCGCCGCGCGCTGGGCTTCATTCGGGCTGATCAAACGCTCGATGCGTTCCATGCGCCATTCGGCGAGGCCAGCGGCGCGCGGGCCGCACATGGCGGCGATGCCACCCATGCCACCCCGGCCCATCATGCCGGGCCCCATCATCATGCCGGGACCCCAGCCGTAGCCACGCGGACCGCCCGGCCCGCGTTCGACCGGCGGATTGGCCGCATCTGGTCCGGTCTGCTGAGCGACGACGGGCGCAGCCAGAATCAATCCGGCAACGGCGATCGCGGCGGTAACAAGGGCAAGCGTTTTCATGACGGTGCCTCCGGTACGCTGATGAAATTCAAAAACATTCGTATACGCCGCCGCCCGGGCGCGGTCATTGACGCAGGTCAACGGGACCTCGAAATGATGGCTGCTTAGGCGCCGAGCGCGAATTCCCGCTCGATGTCGGCGATCGAAATTTGCGGCTTCGACGCCGGCGCGGCCGGCGCGCGCTCGCCGCGAAACAACACACCGAGACTGAAGCCGTCATCGGCGAGCACCAACGCGGTCGTCGCGGCGCGGTCCTGGTCGACCGACAGCGCCGCCGGCCGCACCAGCTTCTTCCACCCCATCTGTTCCGGTCGAAACGGGACGCAGGGGCTCACCACTTCGACGAAAGCGAAGCCCGGCCAACGGATGCCGGCGACGATCAGATCAGCAAGCCCATTCGGATCGCCGGAAAATCCGCGCGCGACGTAATTGGCGCCGGCCGCAATCGCGACCGACAGCGGATTGAACGGACGCAAGCCGATGCCGCCGGGCGCGATGTCGCATTCCCAATCCGGCTCGGTGGTCAGAGACGGCTGGCCCTTGGTCATGCCGTAGACACGGTTATCCATGACCACATAGAGCATGTCGACGTTGCGCCGGCAGGCATGGATGAAATGATTGCCGCCGATGGAATAGCCATCGCCGTCGCCGCCGACGGTAATGACGTCAAGGTCGGGCCGCACGAGCTTGATCCCAGTAGCGACAGCCAGCGCGCGTCCGTGCACGCCGTGGAATCCAAAGCAACTCATATAGCCCGGCAGCCGCGACGAACAGCCGATACCGGAGACCAGCACCACTTCATTCGACGGCCAACGCCGGGGCCAGCGGCGGTAGCCGGCTGGTGACAGCAAAATGACAAAGGCGCGCCCCGCGCCTTTTGGGCCGCGGCAGCGCGCCTTCTCGGCGCCCCTGACTCAGGCAGCAGCTTTGACTTCGATCTTCTTGGTCTGCGCGGGCGCGGGCTTCGGTATGGTCACCTTGAGCACGCCTTTGGCGATGTTCGCCTTGATGGCGTCGGCGTCGACGCCACTCGGCAGTTCGAGCGTGCGCTCGAACAAACCGTAACTACGTTCGACCAGGCGGTAGTTCTTGTCCTTCTCTTCCTTTTCCGCGGTCTTCTCCCCGCGGATGGTGAGAAGATTGTCGGCGATGTTGATCTGCACGTCCTTGTCTTCCAAGCCCGGCAGTTCGGCGGTGACCTCGATTTCCTTGTCGGTCTCGGTCACATCCATGCTGGGTAGCAGCTCCGCCTTGCCGTTGCCGAAGGCCGGGAAGCTGCGCGTGAAATTGTCGGACAACCGGTCCATCTCGCGTTGAAGCGAGAAGAATGGGTGATCGCTGCGAGCTACGCCGCGATCACGGCCAACCGGAATCAGAGATTTCAGATTCATGGGATGCCTCCGCTTGTGTGGCGGCGCCATCTGTTCGTGGCGTCATCCGTTTAGTGCAATGCAATAATGAGCGTTTGGTTCCCTTAAATTACGTCAGGCTTCAAAATCGCCAGCGGCGACGCCTACCCGCCAGGGTTTATTGCCTAACTGGCCAGCGCCGCGTCCTTCGGCTCGATCGTCATGCCGGATGTCGGCTCAACCCAGACCAGGTGATCCTTCACCGCCTTAACGCCGGGAATGTTTTCGGCAGCGACCTTGAGCGCGTCGCGCTGCCGCTCGTCGATAATCACACCCCAAAGTTCGACTACGCCGTCACGCACGACGACGTTGGTCATCGCCGCCGGCGCCCACTGCTCTTTTTTCATTTCCGCCAGCAACTGTTCGCGGATGGTCGCGTCATCCGCGGCTGTCGGCGGCGCCTTTCGCACCAGGCTGACCATGGCGTGCATGAGATTGGAGCGGGTAACGATCCCGACAACCTCGCTCCCGCGCAACACCGGCACGCGCTTGATACGGTAACGCTCCATCAGTTCCACGATGTCTTCGAGCGAAGTGTCTTCGCTGACGGTGCGCACGTCGCCGGTCATCACCTCGGAAACCTTGCTGCCGTGCGAATGGGTATATTCCGCTGCTGTCCGACCCGGCCCCATCAGGAACTCGAGCCAGCGCGAACGCCGCCGCTCGGTACGGGTCTCCTGGCGGCGGAGGAAATCGCCTTCCGACAAAACGCCGATCAGTTTGCCCGCCTTATCGATCACCGGCAGGCCGCTGATGTGGTGCTGGAGCATTAACCGCGCCGCCTGCAGCACTGTCATGTCCGGCGCAACGGAAATAACATTGCGAGTCATCACGTCGGTGGCGTTCATGGCGACGCTCCAATTTTTTTAAAAAATTATGTTACCACGGAAATCGGGCAGCGGCATTGATGCAGGTCAATCGGGACACAGCCGTGTCGTTCCTGATCAAATCAGCATCACAAGGTAACATTTGGCTTGCGGTGCGCTTGAGGCGCAGGTCATCGGAAATCGCATTGGCCGCTAAGAAAAATGCCCCGGCATCGAAATGCCGGGGCAGTGTAGCCGAACATTAGTCAGGGAGGACAACGTCCGGCGTTAGATTTGGCGAAATGCGTTAGGCGTTCAGGCGGCTCAGCGCGGCGCGGTTGCGCAACACGATACGGCGCGAAGTCGGCACTGCGATAGCCGCGGAATGCTCAAGTTGCGTCAGCGTGCGCGAAACGGTTTCGATGGTGAGGCCGAGATAGTCGGCGATGTCCTGACGCGACATCGGCAGGTCGATCTCATTGCCCGCGGGCGTGCGCGCGGCCATTTCCAACAAGAACCCGGCCACACGCTCCTGCGCGGTCTTGATCAGCAGCATGATATGGTCCTGCACCCGCTGCAATTCGCTGGCGGTCATCCTCCAGAGCTGGCGGGCGACGTCGCTCTCGCGCGCGGCCAGGCTGACCACGCTGCTGCGCTTGATCACCAGAATCTTGCAGTCGATTATGGCCTCGGCGGAAAACGTATGTTCGTCGCCGACCTCGAGGCCGAAAATATCGCCGGGCAGATAAAAGGCGCCGATCTGGCGGCGGCCGTCGTTGAGCACCTTGTAGGTGCGCACTGTCCCGCTGATTACCTTGTAGAGATATTCGGAGGGCTCGTTCTCGCCGTAGATTTCGGTGTTGCGGGCAAACGGCATCGGCGCGCCCATCAATTCGATCGAATTGCTGACCTTAGGCCGATTTACCGATGGAACTGGCCGCGCAAAACGACCGGCCGGCTGGCGCGAGGAACTGCGGTTGGTCATCGTCTGGGTGAGCATGGCGCTGGTGTCCTCGGTTAAATTCGATGCTCCCTGATACCGATGGCGCCGAGCGCTCGAAATTCAGATAATCTCCATAGGGGGTTTACCGGAGGCGTTCGGGGCGCCGCCGCGGGAACATTCATTTTGCTCTAGCCGGGTAGGCATGCCAGAAGCCTTTGAAAAACCAACGATTTCTTCCACACCCGAACGGGGGGCGATATTGCGCTACGGCGTTGCCCCCACGGTCGTCGCCTTGGCGTTGGCGGCGCGCGCATTACTGACGCCGGTGCTCCACGACGACGCGATATTTTTCTATTTTGTGCCGCCGGTCCTGATTTCCGCTGCGATCGGCGGTATCGGGCCCGGCCTGCTGGCGACGGGGTTGAGCTTGGCGGCCGCGCTTTTTGCGCTCCCCGATCCATCGCCATTTTCAAAAACGGTGCTGATCAACGGCATCGCCTTTATGGTAATCGCCATCGGCGTGTCCTGGGGCGGCGAGTTGCTGCACCGCAGTCGCCGGCGCGCGAACCTCATGACGCGAGACGCCCTGGCGCGTGAAGCGCACCTGCAATCGATTCTCGACACCGTGCCGGAGGCGATGATCGTCATCGACGAGCACGGCGTCATGCAATCGTTCAGCAGCGCCGCCGAACGGCTGTTCGGCATTCGGGCTGCCGACGCCATCGGACGCAACGTCAAGGCCCTGATGCCCTCACCGTATCGCGAAAATCATGACGACTACATGCATCGCTACATGACCACGGGCGAGCGCCGCATCATCGGCATCGGCCGTGTGGTGGTCGGCCAGCGCAAGGACGGCTCGACTTTTCCGATGGAGCTTGCGGTCGGTGAAATGAAATCGGGTGACCGGCGCTTTTTCACCGGCTTCATTCGCGACTTGACCGAGCGACAGCAGACGGAAGCACGATTGCAGGAATTGCAATCCGAGCTCGTGCATATTTCCCGTCTTACGGCCATGGGCGAAATGGCCTCGACGCTTGCGCACGAGCTCAATCAGCCGCTGTCGGCAATCTCTAACTACCTCAAAGGTTCACTCCGACTGCTCGAGGGCAACAGCGACGATCGGTCGGCGAAGATGCGCGATGCCTTGGACAAGGCAGGAGATCAGGCGATGCGCGCGGGGCAGATCATCCGCCGGCTACGCGATTTCGTCGCGCGCGGCGAAAGCGAGCGCCGGGTTGAAAGCGTTACCAAGCTGGTCGAGGAAGCAAGCGCGCTGTCACTAGTCGGCGTCAAGGATCGGGGCATACGCGTGCAATTCCAATTCGACCCGACGGTCGATCTGGTGCTCGCCGACCGCGTACAGATCCAGCAGGTCCTGCTCAATCTGATCCGCAATGCGATGGATTCCATGGAAACGTCGCAGACGCGCGATCTCGTCATCTCGATCGTTCCTGCCGGCGACAGTCATGTCAGGATCAGCGTGGCCGACAGCGGTTCGGGGATCGCGCCCGAGATTTCCGAGCAGCTTTTCCAACCGTTCGTCACCACTAAACGTCAGGGAATGGGCGTCGGCCTGTCGATTTCGCGCACCATCGTAGAGGCGCATGGCGGACGGATCTGGGTCGAACCCAATCCCACCGGCGGGACAATTTTCCTTTTCACACTTGCGATCGTAAACGAAGGAGATGTCGACGATGCAGCCTGAGCCGATCATTTACGTGATCGACGATGATGACGCCGTCCGGCAATCGCTCGAGTTTCTGCTACAAACAGCCGGGGTCGCGGTACGCGGATTCGAGTCGGCCAAAGCCTTCTTGGAGGTTTTGCCGCAGATACGCTCCGGCTGCATCATCACCGACGTGCGCATGCCGGACATCACCGGCATAGACCTGCTGCGCCACGTCAAGGAGTCCAACCCCGATCTTCCGGTGATCGTCATCACCGGCCATGGCGACATTTCCCTTGCAGTAGAGGCGATGAAACTCGGCGCCGTCGATTTTCTGGAAAAGCCTTTCGATGACGACCAGTTACTCGCCGCGGTCCGCGCCGCACTCAGCCAAGATGCGGACACCGGCAAGCGCAAGGCCAAAATCGCCGACATTCATGACAAGCTGGCCGCGCTGTCGAACCGCGAACGGCAAGTGCTCGAAGGCTTGGTGGCGGGCAGTGCCAACAAAACCATCGCCTTCGATCTTGGCATTAGTCCGCGCACGGTCGAAATCTACCGTGCCAATCTGATGACCAAGATGGCGGCAAACAGCCTTTCCGATCTGGTGCGCATGGCGATGCTGGCAGGCATCCTGGATAATTCCGGCAAAAGCGGGCGCTGAACCTTGCCAATTCTCAATCGCAATGATCGAGTTGTAATCAGCGCTTGACGCCGAGACCGCGCATGAAGCGCTCGCGGATCTGCACCGGGTCGCGATCGGTGGTGCCGACCGCCGGTTTATCATCGATCCGCGCGGCGATCAGGCTTGGCCCGCCGTCCTTGAGAGCGGATTCGATCAGGCGCTCGAACTCCTCTTCGTCCGCGGCCCATGCGCTATTGGAAATCCCTGCGCCGCGCGCGATCGCGATCAGATCGGCGGTCGACGCACTCGCCGTCGGCTGTGAGCCGGTGATCTGGTAGATGCCGTTGTCCCACACGACAATCGTAAGATTCTTCGTCGCCCGCATGGCGACGGTCGCGAGGCAGCCGAGCTGCATCAGCAGCGAGCCGTCGCCTTCGAGCGCGACCACATGGCGTTGCGGCTGCGCAATGGCGACACCGAGCGCGATCGGAATGGCGAGACCCATGCTGCCCAGCATGTAGAAATTCTGCGGCCGCTGGCCGCTCGCCCACAAATCGAAATTGGCGTTGCCGATGCCGGCAACGACTGCTTCCTCGCGCTTGAGCTGGCTGACCAAGCGCTTGGTCAAGTCAAAACGATTCATTACCTTGGCATTATGGGCGCCGATGGCTCCGGTTTGCGTAAGCGTCATGGGGCGGTTCACTTCTCGAACACTTTTCCGCCGGTCAACAGCGGCGAGAGGATAAAGACGACCGGAGCTTGGGTCGCGACCGCCTGCTTGATCGAACGGTCGATGATGAAGGCGAGTTCGTCGTGACGCGTGATCGTGTGGTTTTCGACGGCGAGCGAATCGAGCACCGGCCGCATGGTCCGGCACACCATCGCCTGGCCGAGATTGAACTCGCCGAGCGTGCCACGCTCGGAGACGAAGATCAGCGCCGGGATCTGGCACGGCACCACCAGCGAGGCGAGCGCATTCGGAATGGTGGCGAAGCCGCTGGTCTGCATCAGCACGGCACCGCGCATGCCGCCCATCCAGGCGCCGCTAACAATGCCGAGCGCCTCCTCTTCGCGGGTGGCGGCAAAGACGGTGAAGAACTCGTCGCCGTGAATGGCCTTGATCAGCGGCGTGAAAACCCGGTCGGGGACGTAGACGACCAGCTTGACGTCGTTGCTCTTGAGGGTTGCAAGCACGGTCTCGTGCCAGGCCGCCGTTCGCGTTTGGGTATCGGTCATGGATCAAGCGACCACAGGCGCCGTCTGAATGTCATGGAATCTGTGTGATCTGCTCGAGCCGCCCGCCGACCTTGGGAACGCCACATCCGACGCCATTGCTCCAATGTTCGCAAAAGCTTACCCTAATAATGATAAAGGCGCTAATTACAAAATATTGCGGAAAACCTAAGGGGGAGGACGATGACGAAATTCAACGGAGATTCGGCGCTGCCGCGGCGCCGCATCATCAAGGCGGCGGGCGTGCTGGCGGCCGGCGTCGCCGCTCCGGCATTCCTGCGCGTCCGCTCGGCCTATGCCGCCTACCCGGACCGCCCGATCAAGATCGTGGTGGCCAATACGCCGGGCGGACCGTCCGACATCGTCGGCCGCATCACCGCTGCCGCGCTTCAGCAATCGACCGGCAAGACCTTCGTGATCGAGAACATCGGCGGCGCCGGCGGCAATATCGGCATGGGCTCCGTCGCGCGCTCCGAGCCGGATGGCTACACGATCCTGCTGGCGACCAGCGCCTACTCGGTCAATGTCGGTCTTTTTAGCAAACTACCCTACGACGCCTACAAGGACTTCGTGGGCGTCAGCGAATTGGCGACCTCGCCCAATACGTTTGTGGTCAAATCCGAGCTGCCGACAAAAACGATGAAGGAATTCGTCGCGCTTGCCAGGGCCAATCCGGAGAAGTTCAACGTCGCGACGCCGCCGATCGGCACGACGCTGTGGATCCAGGTCGAAGTTCTGAAACTCCGCGAGAAGCTGCCCAAGATGCAGGACATCGTCTTCAAGGGCGGCGGCGAGGCGCTGCAAGCTTTGCTCAGCGGCACCGTTCAGTTGTGTTCCAGCTCACTGCCGCCGGCGACTGCGCACATCAAGGCCGGCACGCTGCGGTGCCTGGCGGTTACCGGCGAAACCCGCTGGCCGGATTTTCCCGATGTTCCGACCATGCAGGAGTCGGGCTACCAGGACTTCGTGTTCGCCACCGACACTGTGCTGCTGGCGCCGGCCAAGACGCCGCCCGAGGCGGTCAAGTGGCTGGAGACAGAAACGCTCAAGGTCATTGGTACGCCGGAGATGAAAGAGAAGCTGCACAAAGCCGGCTTCCAGGTGCGGCCCAAGGGGGCCGATGCCGCCTGGGCGCGCGTGACCAAGGAAATCGATATGTTCAAGGCCATTATCGACCAGGCCGGCATCCAGAAGCTTTAGCATTGGCATCACGTAATCGCGCCCGCCGCCATCGATCGTGACGGCGGGCGCAGCAGCCGAAACTCCGGGCGATCGGCCATGAACATCAAGACGATCGAGCCGATCGCGGTCAGCCTGCCGATGCTCAAGCCCGTCATCATGGCGGGCGAGGAGGTCCGGCGCGCCGACAACGTGCTGGTGCGCATCGAGGCCGACAACGGCTTGATCGGATGGGGCGAGGCCGCCTCCGCGCCGGTGATGACCGGCGAAACGCTCGAGAGCATCGTTTCCGCTGTGCACTATCTGGCGCCGGCGCTGCGCGGCCGCGATCCGGCCGACATTGCCGGCGCGCTCGCGGCCATGGACGCCCGCATGTACGGCAATCACGGCGCCAAGGCGGCGATCGAGATTGCGCTGCACGATCTGGCCGGCCTAGCCGCAGCCAAGCCGGTGCATGCGCTGCTGGGCGACAGACGGCGCCGCCAGATGGCGCTGCTGGCCGTGATCGGCGGCGGCGATTTCGACGGCGACCTGCGCGATGCGGAAAAGAAGAAGGCCGCCGGCTTCACCGCCTACAAAATCAAAGTCGGCGTCGATACCCCGGCCAACGACGCCGCGCGCACGCGCGCCATTTGCAAGATACTGAGCGGGCTGTTGATTTCGGCCGACGCCAATCAGGGCTTCAGCACCGCGCAGGCCATCGACTATGTGCGCGCGGTCGAGGGCTCGGGGCTCGGCTTCTTCGAGCAGCCGGTCGAGGCCAGCGATCTGGCCGGCATGGCGGCGGTGGCCATGGCCACGACAATTTCAATTGGTGCTGATGAAGGCATCCATTCGCTCGACGACATCAGCCGGCATCACGAACGCATGGCGGCGCGCGGCGTCAGCCTGAAGGCAATCAAGCTCGGCGGCATAAGGGCGGTGGTCGAAGCTGGCCGGCTTTGCGACCGTCTCGGCATGAGCGTCAATATTTCATGCAAGACCGGTGAATCAAGCATCGCCTGCGCGGCGGCGCTGCACGTCGCGTCCATCATTCCCAATATTGATTGGGGACTGACGCTGACGCATACCGCACTCGCCGAGGACGTGACTGCGCAGCCGATTCCAACCGGGAAAGGCCATGTCGAGAGCCTCGATCGCCCGGGCTTAGGAATCGATGTCGACGAAGACCGCGTGCGGCGGCACCGCGTGCACATCGCTACCCGAAACGTGGCTTGAGGCCATCCCGGCGAAATTGCGGGACTTCGTTGCCCCGCAGCGGAACGCCGCGTTCGTCACTGCCACCGCTTGGCTTTCGCAAACATAAACAAAATGATAGCGTTTCCGTCGATCCTTGGTCATCTCGGAATTGTCGATTGGATACACAGGTTCTCATCGTCGGCGCCGGCCCCGTGGGCTTGACGCTCGCAATTGACCTGGGCCGGCGAGGCGTGCGCTGCACGCTGCTTGAACAAAAAGAAGCGCCGCAATTTCTTCCAAAGATGGAGCGCTGCAACGCCCGCACCATGGAGATTTATCGCCGTTTAGGCATTGCGGAAAAAATCCGTGATGCGGGATTTCCGCGCGATTGCCCCATGGACGTCTTCATCGTCACGTCCCTGATTGAGCCGCCGCTGCTGCACCTTCCCTACCCTTCGGTCGCGCAGGCGCAGGCCGAGATCGCAGCACGCAATGACGGAACACTGCCACTCGAGCCTTACCAGCTCATCTCGCAGTATACGCTCGAGCCGCTGCTCAAGTCCGTTACGGAAAGCATCCCGAATGTGGACGTGCGCTATGGCTGCGAGTTTGTCTCTTGCGAACAGGACAGCGGCTCTGTCCATGCGCGGGTTAAGAATAGCGATGGTTCGACCTCGGAGCTCGCGGCACTTTACCTCATCGGATGCGACGGCGGCTCAAGCGTCGTACGCCGGCAACTCGGCATCAAGCTAGAGGGCGAAGCTAATCTGCTGCAGCTACGCCAAGCCTTGTACCGTTGTGATGATCTCTTTGACCGCATTCCGATCGGCAAGGGGCGGCATTACCACGTCGCTGACGCACATTCGACGTTTTTGATCGTTCAGGATTCAACACGCCATTTCACGCTGCATTCGGTCGTCGAAAGCGATGCCGAAATGGCAGCGATGTTTGAGAAGACCGTCGCCATGCCGGTCAAATATGAAATGCTGTCCGTTGGACAATGGAGACAGAATCTGCTGCTGGCGGACGGCTATTTTCAGCATCGTATTTTTCTTGCTGGTGATGCGGTGCACCTGGTCATTCCGACCGGCGGGCTCGGAATGAATAGCGGCGTCGGGGACGCCGTTGACTTGTCATGGAAGCTGGCAGCAACGCTGCAAGGCTGGGGCGGACCAAGTCTGCTTGCCTCTTACGAGATCGAACGTCGGCAGATTGGCGCGCGCAACGTGGAGGCCTCGCGCCACGCCGCGCGAGGAAGACGAGCATGGCGGGCAGCCTATCGACCGAATATCCGCGACCATACGCCCGAGGGGGCCGAAACACGGGCGAACCTGACGCGCGTCGCCGACGTGGAACAGCGCAAGAGCAATGAGATGATCGGGGCCGAGCTCGGATACCGATATATTGCCTCCCCCATCATCTGGCCGGAATCGGGCGACGGGCCCGAACACAATTTCATGAAATATGTGCCGACGACGTGGCCTGGCGCCCGTCTGCCGCACGTTTGGCTTGCCGACGGCACCGCGCTCCATGATCGCATTGGCGACGGCTATACACTGCTCCGTCTCGCCGGAACGCAGGTCGATGCAGCGGCACTCGAACGGGCATTTGCCTCGTATGGGGCGCCGTTTACAGTCCTCGACATCGACGAAGACCCGCCGCGCGATATCTATGGTTATGATCTGTTACTGCTGCGACCGGACCTGCATGTCGTCTGGCGAGGTAACCGCCTGCCCGATGATCCCATCAAACTGGCGGCGATAGCGACGGGGCATTAGCGCTTTCTCCCGTGTGCCCACCTGCGGAAGTGATCAGACACCATCAGCTCATTCAGGACGCCCGCATGCCAAAAAACATATCACTCACCCTTGCCTGCGGCGATTACGAGATCGTCCGCCCCTTGCGCGAAGGCAAGGTCCAGGCGGACGGAATCGATCTCACCATTCTGACGAATATGGATTCGGCGACTCGTCATTGGCGTTTTCTGCGCAATGGTGAATTCGACATCGCTGAGGTGTCGAGCTCATCCTACCTGGCAGCACGCGACAATGGTTGGGCTTTCAGCGCCCTTCCGGTCTTTCTTCACCGCCGCTTTCGACACGGTTTCATCTTCATCAACACAAACAAGAGCATCAGCAAACCAACCGATCTGATCGGCCGCAAGGTCGGCGTAAAGACGCTGATGACCAGCGCGGTACTCTGGATGCGCGGCATGCTTGAGCACGAATACGGGGTATCACTGAAGTCGATCGAGTGGTTTTCCGAACTCGACGATGACGTCGATGTCTCATTGCCTGGAGACCTCAAGCTCACGCGGCTGCCACACACCAAATCGGTTGAAACCATGCTGGCCGAGGGAGAGCTCGACGCGGTGCTGCATTCCGACCTCATCAAGCCATTCCTCGCTAAGGATCCGCGCGTCGCTCGCCTCTTCCCCTCCTACAAGAACGAAGAAATTGCTTATTACCGGAACACCGGAATCTTCCCGATCATGCACGTCCTCGGCCTTCGGCAAACGGTCGTCGAGCAATATCCTTGGGTTGCGGTCAACCTATTCAACGCCTTCAGCGAGGCGAAGGCCATTGCGATGGAGCGCATGCAGAATCCGCGCATTGTTCCGCTCGCCTGGTATCGCGATGCCTGGGAGGAGCAGGAAGAAATCCTTGGGCCCGACCCGTGGGAATATGGCCTGACGGATAAGAATAGAAAGACGCTGGAGACATTGATCGGCTATTCCCATGAGCAGGGATTGATCCGGCAAAAGCCCACGCTCGAGCAGCTTTTTCTCAGCGTCTCGCAGGGCCGCAAACGTGGCGGTGAATTCCGCATCTAGAAAATTAAACGGCGCGCGCTACAATAATGATAATAGACAGAAGGAAACGCCCATGTTCGCGCAATCAAAGTCATTAGTTGCCGCCGCCACCGCACTCCTCGTCTGCAGTCTCTCAGCTGCGAACGCGCAAGAGAAGATCTGGAAACATGGCATTCTCGAAGCCAAGAGCGATTCCGGCTTCATCGCCATGGTCGATAAAGGCGGCTTCGGCACCAAGCGCGGATTGAAGATTGAACTGCTTCAGATCAAAGCTGGCGCCACGCTGATCAAGGCGCTGATCGCGGGCGAGATCGACAGTGTCGACATGGGCGCAGCGGAAGCGATTGTGGCGGGTGCGCGCGGCACCGGCGTCAAGATCGTCGGCTGCACCTGGCCGGGCGTGCCGCAGGTCGTTCTGGCCAAGGCCGAGATCAAGACGCTGGCAGATCTCAAGGGCAAGAACATAGCCATTTCCTCGCCCGGCTCGCTGCCCGATTTGCTTTTTCGTGGAATGTTGGATGCCGAAAATATCCCTTTTTCGGATGTGAAGTTTTCAACTCAAGGCGCCGATCTCGACCGCTACAAGTCGCTGGTCGCCGGCATCGTCGATGCCGCCGTGGTGTCGAATGAGTTCGAAGCGGTCATGCCGCCGACTATCAAAGTGCTGGTGAAGGGGAGCACCGCCGTTCCAAAATTTATCCGCCTGTGCCTAGCCACCAGCAGCAAGGTCCTGGCCGAGCGCCGAGACGACCTCGTGCGCTTTGTCGCGGCGGAAATGGATGCCTACAAATACGCCGTGAATCACCGCGATGAGACCATCAAGCTCGCGCGCGAGATGACCCACGCGAAGCCGGACGACAAGCGCGCGGAATTCATTACTGACCAGGCGCTGAGGGACAAACAGATCGACCCAACGCTCGCGATCCCCACGGACCGGATCGACTGGATGCAGGATCTGTTCGTCAAAGCGGGCGTGCTTCCGAAAACCGTGCCGACGGCGTCGATCATCGACGCCGGCGTGCACGACGATGCGGCAAGGCTGTCGGGAAAATAACGGCGTTAGAGCTGCTTGCAAAACTGCGGCGACGTGCTGAATTTTTTGCCTGCGAGGGTGTAAACGAGGCATCGGCGACCGTTTCGGATAGGGTGTTTCTGCGAC